>RCND010002035.1_pt1 | contig 11342 bp, 5 predicted proteins | sample 2041351 | NCBI WGS metagenome assembly RCND01 (sample SAMN09708230, study PRJNA481090) | Marine sediment metagenome, whole genome shotgun sequencing project. | biome: marine sediment; feature: ocean; material: sediment; isolation source: Sewage treatment plant 12B marine sediment (STP12B) ...
TTTGGAAGTGTTATGCAATACCATTTTCCGGGGCTAGTTACACATCCGGGTATTTTTGCCGTTGCGGGAATGGCGGGCATATTTGCGTCAACGGTAAGAGCACCTCTCACAGGATTAGTGCTTGCAATTGAAATGACATCAAACTTTGAATTAATATTACCTTTGATAATTACCACCTTAGTAGCATCAGTTGTTACAGCACTGCTTGGCAACAAACCAATTTATACAACTTTATTAGAGCGAACTTTGGCAGACACAAAATCTGCATAATGAAATTAATATGATAGAATATTTGACATTCTCGCTATCTGTATTTACAGGTTTTTTTGCCATAATGAACCCAATTGCCAATATTCCTATTTACTTGTCATTAGTTCAAGAGGCCGATGAAACAACAAAAGAAAGAATTAATAAAAAAGCAACAATAACTGCATTTTTGATTGTATTAATATTTGTGTTATTAGGCAAATATATATTTGAATTATTTGGTATTACTATACCAGCCTTTAAAATAACAGGTGGTATTTTGATCTTTTATGTTGGTTTTGATATGCTTCAATCAAAAAAGTCAGAAATAAAACATCTGAAAAAGGTAGTGGTCGATGAAAATATTGCGGTATCCCCTTTGGCAATTCCAATATTAGCTGGCCCGGGTACAATTGTAACGGCTATGAATTTTGTTCCCAATAATAATTATATTCAAATTGGTATAGTCATTTTCATTTTTGCTATTATGTGTTTCATGACTTATTTAGCTTTCCGTTTTAGTGAATATTTCGTTAAAAAAATAGGACATAATATAATAACAGTTATAGGGAAATTAATGGGCTTAATTCTCGCAATAATGGGGATTGGGATGATAATTCAAGGAATAAAACTTGCGTTTCAACTTAGTTAATAAAGGCATGAATAATACATGCAATTGAATTGGGAAGAAACTTTGGGCTGTAACAATAAATCTAATCCTTTACACATCGAATAGACCAATAGCGTGACCAATCTGTTATCACTGTATCCTCTGTAGATGACCACCAATATGCATATCCTCCGATCTCCGCAAACATTCCCGAACTAAACCTCACACCTCCAGGAATTGCTGTAAACCCAAACTCATTAGTAGCTTTCGATTCAGACATTCCCCAATGTGTATCGCTTATCTCTCTCAGTTTTGTACCAGCAGTATTCATTCCACCAATGAAACTAACTAAAGATGACCATTCCGAATCACTTGGCACGTGCCATCCAGCGGGACACAATTTTTCTGAAGCAGCAGCATGCCAATTGTATAATGCGCCGAAAGTTTCCCCAAAAAGTTCCATGTCATTTTCATACCAACAATAGGCCGCTTCGTCAATTGATGCCCATTCTAAATCTTTAACAACATTTGGGACTGAATCACCATCATTGAATAAAGCAGTAGATAAATTCTGAGCCATCCACCATTTGTCATCTATATGTACGGTTTTATAAATATTTCCTTCTATGTCGGTTACAGAACCATATTGAATCTCACCATTGAATATAATTGGGTAGTCTAAAGTCCATTCATATTTATTACAGGCAGCGGAAAGAGCAATAAGGATAAGTGTAGTGGCGAAAAATATTGTTTGGGACAATCTAGACATTTGGTGAGGTATATTAAATTACTCTTTTACTCATAACGGGAAAAGTATATAAAGAAGTGTAGCCAAGTTGACATGAACCTCTAGCTGAAGGCAAATCCATGCACTGTCGAGAGTGAAAACCACTTGAAAATGTGTGAATTATGTAATTCTTTATCATAATCATGTAACAATATGCTTATCGAATTGGCGGAACTTGATTTGATTGCTTTAGGTGAGCTATAAAAAGGGGTAACATTAGCCCGCAATAAGCACATTCTTCCAGGCCGCAATTATATGCGATAACCATTCTCAGCAATTATCCTTTGGGGATAATGCTACAAAGCAATAATTTCTTTACAATTCTTTCCTTCAGAATCCTTACTCAGCAGAATTATCCTGAGCTTGATTTATTTGTGACCAGCATTCTCGAACGAATTTCTGATAAAATGAAAACCGATTATCATTTATCTCCAAGGCGCTATAAATATCTGCCCATATTGATTCTCCTGTTTTGCTCTCTTTTAATTCCTGATACTGCACTATCACAGGACCCCAGTCCGGGCTTGACAATCACCGGAAATGTAAGGGATGAATCCGGGGAACCATTGATTGGGGTTGCCATAGTAATTCAGGGGACGACAACAGGAGTTATCACAAATCTTGATGGGAAATTTACCATTGAGTTAACAGGCCAGGGTGATATGCTGGTCTTTTCTTATATCGGATACGAGTCAAGTACAGAACCCACTCAGGGACGTACAGAAATAGATGTGGTGATGCAGGTCAGTGCCATGGCCCTGGACGAAGTGGTGGCTGTCGGATATGGCACAAAAAAGCAGGGTGACATCACAGGGGCTGTCTCAGTGGTGAAATCAGAGGAATTTGAAGGCTTGGCCGTCTCTTCCATTGATCAGGCCTTACAGGGCAAAGCCACCGGGGTGAAAGTTACACAGTTTTCAGGTGCTCCTGGCGAAGGTGTTTCGGTCCGGATAAGAGGGACCGGCACCATCAACGACAATGATCCGCTCTATATCGTGGACGGCATCCCTACAAAAGACGCCTTTAGCTCGCTTTCTCCTTCGGATATAGAATCAATCTCCATACTAAAAGATGCATCAGCTGCTTCCATCTATGGTGCAAGAGCAGCAAACGGAGTACTGGTTATTACGACAAAAAAAGGTGGTAAGGGAGCTCCCAAGGTTTCTTACAACATGTACGCCGGAGTTCAAAGCGCCTCCAATCTGACTGAAATGACAAACAGAGATCAGTATGTGGAGCTTTACAATGAGGCCGCAATTGCAGATGGCCGGAGTCCTATTGAGCAAACAATGGTGGACACCCTCCCAGATACCAATTGGTGGGAAGAGATTTTCAGACCAGCCTTGATAACAAATCATCATCTGACAGTTAGCGGAGGGAGCGAGAACACCAATTACCTGATATCCGGAAATTACTTCAGGCAGGATGGTATCATTCTGAATTCAAGGTACGACCGATATTCAATTAAGAGTAGCATAACAACGGCTATTTCAGATAAATTAACTACCGGGGTCAACATCAATCTTTCGAAATCAAATACCGACAAGGTTGGTAGTTCCGGGGATGGAATCGGTGGGAATGGGGGGAGTGTTGTACGGTATGCACTCTTCAGAACTCCTATTTATCGGGTCACTGATAATAGCAATGAGTTCATAGACTATTATCCCCAGTATGCTCATATTTTCGGTGATGGCTATAACCCGGTCGGATTCGCGGAGAAGTATGACTGGACCCGTACAGGAAATCGTGTATTCGGGAATGTATTTCTCGACTGGAAAATTATTGATGGTCTCAACTTCAGAACTGATTTTGGTCTCGACCAGACTAGCATTAAGGACACCAGGTTCAATGAAAACTGGGGGTACCTGGGGAGGATCAATAATCCAAATTCTATGTCAGAGACATCCACTGTAATTGAAATCCAAACATGGAAAAATACACTGACCTACGATAAGAATTTTAATGGGAAACATGACCTGAATGTATTATTGGGGACCGAATATATCACCAGCATGGCATCCGGACACTCGAGTTCAGCTGAGAACTTTCCTGATCAAATACCCAACCTTCGGTATTTAAACAACGGAACCTCCAACGAAAGGGTAGATGGATTTGCAGAAGAATGGGCCTTGTTCTCTCTCTTCGGTAGGGTCGCCTATAAGTTTAATGGTAAATACCTGGCTGAATTTGTATTGCGACGGGATGGATCCTCCCGATTCGGAAGCAACAATCCTTATGGGGTATTTCCCGCAGCATCACTGGGCTGGCGAATTGATAATGAATCTTTTCTTGAAGACAGTAAACTGATTTCTCACCTGAAATTGCGCATGAGTGCCGGTCAACTTGGAAACCAGGAGATTGGAAACTACAGCTTTGCTTCAGTTATTTCAAGCGGGGTCTATTACCCTTTCGGTACCAACGTGGCTTCGGGCTATTCTTTGCAGAAGCACGGGAATGAGAACCTCAAATGGGAAAGCCAGACACAATACGATGTGGGAATTGACATGGGAATGTTTCAAAATAAATTATTTATTTACCTGGATTACTACCACAAAATCACCGACGACATGCTTGTTCAGGCACCACTTCCCCCCAGCAGTGGAAGTGCGCAGCCTGCCTTTTTTAATGCGGGTAAAGTTCAAAACAATGGCATCGAGCTGGAGATTAATTACAAGAACAACATAAAGAAACTAAAATATAATATTGGGCTTGTATTCTCGCATTACTCCAACGAAGTACTGGAATTATATGGAGGAAATCCGATTCCTGCCGGAAGGATAGATAATGGAGTATATGCTACCCTTACTGAGGTAGGATACCCTATAGGATCCTTTTTTTTATATGAGATGGAAGGCATCTTCCAGGATGAAACTGAGATTTCGAATCATGCATTCCAGGGCGGTAACATCCAACCAGGAGATGTAAAGTTCAAAGACATTAGTGGTCCTGATGGATCCCCCGATAATGTGATTGACTCTCACGACAGAAATCATGTGGGAAGTCCGTTTCCTGATTTTACTTACGGTCTGACCACTGTTCTCAAATATGGGAATTGGGATTTTTCAGTTTTTATTGAAGGAATTTATGGGAATCAGATCTACTGGCAGGCAGCTCACGACGTCGAAGGATTTTACCGGGCATTCAACCTGACAACCAGGGTCTATAATGAAAGATGGACCGGACCTGGAACCAGCAATTCGCAACCCCGCGTATCCTGGTCAGGATCCACAAACAATAAGAAGCCGTCCACCAGGTTTTTGTTTGACGGTTCCTATTTGCGGATAAAAAATGTCAACCTGGGATACACTTTTAATAAAAAGATCAAAGTGTTTGTGAGTGCTCAAAACCTGTTCACGTTTACGAATTATCCGGGCCTGGATCCAGAAATGCAAACCAGTGATAATGCTAAAGATGAAGGCGACCTGGCAGTTGGCATCGATTGGGGTACCTATCCATCGGCCAGAATTTTTAACATCGGGATCAATGTTGACTTTTAATAAACATGAACCCAAAATGAACCGCGTATGAAAAGTTTCCTATTTATCGCACTGGCTATTTTGTGTGTCTTCACCGGATGTGACGAGTCCCTGGACAAACAACCGCTGGGAACCTATCCTACCTCTGCGTTCTTCCAGACCAGCGAACATGCTATGTTAGCCCTTACTTCCTGTTATGAGAAAATGTCCTTCTCAAATTCAACCAATCGCCTCTGGGTGTTTGCGGAGATCGCCTCTGATGATGCAATAAAAGGGGGTTTCCCGGGGGATCAGGCAGATATTGGACTAATTGATGATTTTCAGATATCCTCTGATAATGGCAATGGGGAAACTACCTGGGCCATTTTTTACGAAGGAGTGGCACGTTGTAACCTGCTATTAGAGAGGGTTCCAGGAATTGATATGGACGAAGCCCTGAAAAGAAGAATTTTGGGTGAAGCATATTTTCTGAGAGGGTACTATTATTTTCAATTGTGCAACATCTTTGGGAATATTCCCCTGATCCTGGAACCAAAGAATCCGGATGAAATGATGGTTGCGAAATCGTCCCGGGCTGATGTATATATGCATATTGAATCTGATTTTTTAGAAGCCGTTGGTATCCTTGAATCGGCTCTTGAATTGAATTCAAACGTCTATCCTGTTGCCGAGAAGGGAAGGGCCACCCCCGGAGCTGCGCGGGCAATGCTGGCAAGAACATACCTGTTCGAAAGAAAGTGGACAGAGGCATTAGCTACAGCTATTGAGGTGGAAAACAATGGATATTCACTTTTGCCCATTTATCAACACAACTTTAATGTGTTATACGAAGACAATGCAGAATCAATTTTTGAGATTCAGCACCTTGCGAACAAGAGTCCGGTCATGGGCAGCCGTCTTAATCAATGGCTGGCTCCCCGACCTGAGAGCGGATATGGCTTCTGTGAACCAAGTCAGCTATTTTTTGATGATTATGAGGTGACCTCACCTGGGAATGTTTATGATCCACGCATAGATTATTCAATTGGCCGTGAGGGAAAAATATGGTTTGATGATATAATTTATAATCCCAAATGGTCATCCACCGGCTATAGTCAAAAGAAGTATCTCCAGCCCATCTCAGAGATTCCAAAAAACCGAAGGGGAGATGCCGATCTGAATTTTACGATTATTCGTTTTGCAGAAATACTACTTATCCAGGCTGAGGCTCTCTGCGAACTGGACCGGGGGAGTGAAGCGCTTATCCCTTTGAACAGGGTCAGAAAAAGGGCAAGGGAGAGCTATTTGTTTGATGAAAACCTGGAGGGATTCGGAACTATTCCCGATGGCCTATTGCCCGATGTGCTTAGCGCAGATCAAAACCAGTTAAGGGAAGCCATACGTCATGAACGAAGGATTGAATTAAGCTTTGAGGGCCAACGCTATTTTGACGTAATCCGTTACGGGGAGACTTATGCCACTGCAGCCTTTAGCAATAAATCCGGTTTTAATTACAGCACGCATCAGGCTTTCCCAATTCCTCAGTCAGAAATGGAGACCAATTTGAATATGGTCCAAAATGATGGCTATTAACCTATTACAGGTGTATATGTACAAACACAATTATTAACTAAATACATTTGACTATGAAAATTTCTACTTTGATTGCAGCAGTAGTTTTACTGGCTTGCACTGGCCTTTTTGCCCAGGTGGACCTGGAGGATGGCCTAATCGCATCATATCCCTTTAACGGGGATGCTGTTGATGCTTCCGGAAACGGGAATGATGGAACTTTAACCGCTGGTTTTGCCGCCTGGGGGGCAGGAACTCCCGTCCTGACGACTGACCGGAACGATGTAGCCGACAAGGCTTACTATTTTGACATGGGAGGAAACATTGAAGTTCCTTACTCAACCATTCTTAATCCCGGCAACCTATCCATATCCTGGTGGATCTATATGGAAGAGAGGCTGAACAATGATTATATGATCTCCCTGAACAGGTGGGATTGCTATAAAGTGAACCTTCAGGACGGCAATAAGGTGTTCTTTACCACCAAGGTGGATGATCCCGAAAAACCGGGAGAATTTGTTTACAACGACCGTGATCATGAAGTTGATGGTCTTGTTGCTGAACAATGGTATCACCTGACCGTATCTTATGGCAACGGACATATGAAGTTTTATATAGATGGTGCAATGGTAAAAGATTGGGACAATGTTCCCAATGGCAATATTGCTGATATCAGTGCTGATCCGGTGAACCTGGTATTTGGTCAGGAAAGACCTACTTCGGCCTATACCGATGAGACTGGCGAAGGTGGATGGTTTAAAGGAAAGATGGATGATATCATGATTTACAACCGTGTAGTGTCAGATGAGGAAGTTTTGGCCCTTTATAATATGAGTGATATGGACCTGGAAGAGGGTCTTGTGGCATCATATCCCTTCAATGGGGATGCGATAGATGCAACTGGAAATGGGAACGACGGCACTGTAACTGCCGGATTCGCTGCCTGGGGGGCAGGGACACCGGTTCTTACCACCGACCGCAGCGATAGGGCCGACAAGGCTTACTATTTTGATATGGGCGGAAACATTGAAGTTCCTTATTCAACCATCCTTAATCCCGGCACCCTAACCATATCCTGGTGGATCTATATGGAAGAGAGGACGAATAATGACTATATGATCTCTTTGAACAGGTGGGATTGCTATAAAGTGAACCTTCAGGAAGCCAATAAGGTATTCTTTACTACCAAGGTGGATGATCCCGAGATTCCTGGTTCATTTGTATACAACGACCGTGATCAGGAGGTCGATGGATTGCTAGCAGAACAATGGTATCACCTGGCCGTATCATATGGCAACGGGCATATGAAGTTTTATATAGACGGTGTATTGGTAAAAGACTGGGACAATGTTCCCAATGGCAATATTGCTGATATCAGCGCCGATCCGGTGAACCTGGTATTTGGTCAGGAAAGACCTACTTCGGCTTATACCGATGAGACAGGCGACGGTGGATGGTTTAAAGGCAAAATGGATGATATCATGATCTACAACCGGGTATTGTCTGATGATGAAGTGATGGCATTGTCTGAAATGGTCGTGTCTGTTGAGCCGGGTAAATTAAGCAACAACTTCGAATTGATGCAAAATTATCCAAATCCATTCAGCACTTCAACTACCTTTGAGTTTACTCAGCAGGAAGAGGGGTATACTACCTTAATTGTGATGAACACTCTAGGACAGGAAATTGCCACATTGATCTCTAAGAACCAGCATCCTGGCCATTATCAGTACAATTGGAATGCAGGTGAATTGTCAACCGGAATGTATTTATACAAACTTTCTATTGACGGTGTTGAGCAAACCAAGAAACTTTATATTATCAAATAAGTGTACTTTCAATGAAGAGGTTGTCGCAAAAACCAATTTGCGACAACCTCTTTTAATATATACAAGCATGACTGGTAAATTCAGATGGACGGTAATTGCGGTGATGTTAGTGGCAAACCTAAATGCGCAGCAAATCTCTATCCCGCGCATTGATATGATGCCTGATTTCCCGCAACCTTACCTTATGAGGGACTGGAAAAGCGTAGCTCAGGGTTACGATTCACTGGTTTTTGACAAGGATCAGACCGGACAATACCTGCCATTGCTATTTTTTCGAGGAACATCGGTGAACTATCCCGAACATTCCAGCTTCGGGCTACATACTGCTGTGGGGACCTCAAATCCCAGTGCAGGAGAAGGCATTAATGTGATCCCGGCAGTTGTGGGGGCATCCCTTTCCGGAATTGATAAATCAAAACAGTTTGGACAGAACTGGGTACTTATGTGCGAGGAGTACTTTAATAAACGACCCAGTGAAAACATCTATCTGAACCATCCTGTAAGCAACTCCGGAAATGATTGGTGGTATGAAACCATGCCCAATATATTTTTCCTTCAACTCAATGACCTATACCCAAATACAGGCGATTTCAATTACCAGGTGAAAGCCCTGGCAGATCAATGGCTGACTGCCACTGGTGCGATGGGCGGGAGTGCGACACCCTGGAATGTGCCAGATGTGAATTACAGGGCATGGTACATGGCCACAATGACACCACTGGAAACAGGAGTGAAAGAACCTGAAGCTGCCGGGGCCATTGCCTGGATCTTGTACAACGCTTATTTGATTACCGGCGAACGCAAATATCTGACCGGCGCAGAATGGAACCTTGAATTTCTGAATGCTTATGCGGGGAATCCTTCCTATGAACTCCAGCTACCGTATGGGGTATATGCTGCAGCCAGGATCAATGCAGAGTTGGGTACCCAATATAATATTGAAAAGATGGTTAACTGGTGTTTCAATCGCGGGGAACTCAGGGGGTGGGGAACCATTGTTGGAAAGTGGGGTGACTACGACTGTTCCGGATTGGTTGGTGAGGCCAACGATAGTGGAAACGATTATGCATTCGCCATGAACGGATACGAGCAGGCGAGTGCCCTGGTTCCCATGACGAGGTACGACGACCGCTTTGCCACAGCCATTGCCAAATGGGTGCTTAATATGGCCAATGCATCTCGGCTTTTCTACCCCAACTATTTGCCTGATGAGAAGCAGGACAATGAACTATGGGCCCATCTGTACGATCCGGAATCCTATATTGCTTACGAATCAATGAAAGAGAAGAAAAATAGCCAGAGCCCATATGCAACCGGTGACGCCATGACCGGAGGGTGGGCATCCACGAACCTGATGTTGTATAGCTCTTCTCATGTGGGCATTCTCGGAGGCATTATCGAAGAAACAGATGTGGAGGCCATCCTGCGTCTGGATCTGTTGAAGACAGATTATTACGGCAATCATGCATTCCCAAGCTACCTCTATTACAATCCTTACGATACAGACAGAACGGTTGGTTTAACACTCCCGGCCGGTTCATTCGACCTGTACGATGCAATTGCCAACTCATCTATTATATCCGGAGTAACAGGCAGTGCCAGCATAACAATTCCTCCCAAACAGGCAGTGATGCTGGTACAATATCCTTCGGATTCGCTGCTTACAATGTCGGGGAAGAAAACCCTGGCCGGTAACATCGTTATTGATTTCAATAATGGCAGCACCATCTCAGATCATCCGCCCAGAATTAAAGCGCTCCTGGCCGATCACATAATAATTGAAGCTGGCTCATCAACCATGATCTATTGTACAGCTTCTGATCCGGAGCAAGAACTGCTTAGCTATGAATGGACGGTGGAGGGTGAATCGAATAATGGCAATCCCACTTATGAGTTTCAGCCACCAGCAATGCTGGGTATATATCAGGTCCTATGCAAAGTGACCGATCCAGGCATGCAATGGGATACCCTTTCTACCCATGTAGAGGTTGTGGAAAAGATCAAAGATCCACCCCAGATTTTGAGCATTGAAGCCGATCCCTTGAAAGTTCACCTGTCGGGGACCATCGATCTCAAATGTATTGCCATTGACATCAATAATGACACGCTTAGTTATGTGTGGACAGCAGCAGCAGGGAATATCACCTCAAATGAAAACCTCGCTACATATACTGCTCCAGATCAGGCAGGTAACTATTTCATAAGGTGTATTGTTTCAGATACTGATCTTTTGATGGATAGGGATAGCATTGAAGTGTTGGTTCGAGATCTCTCTGTTGAGCCAACAGGAAACCTCATTGCCCTATATCCCATGAATGGGAATGCACAGGATGCTAGTGGGAATGGGAACCACGGAAGCTCCGCTGCAATTACCTGGGCAACAGATATGGAAGAAATACCTGAGAAAGCTGCACAGTTCAACGGCCTCAGTTCTTCCATTCGAGTTCCAAACAGCGAATACCTGAATTTCAAGGATGCCCTGTCAGTAGCATGTTGGATTAAGATGGATCAGTTCCTGAATCACGAACAACATCCAGTATCCCACGGAAGCTGGCAGAATCGCTACAAGATTTCAATTGGTGATCAATTTTTCCGTTTTACAGTTAATACTTCCAATGGGATCAGGGACCTGGACTCTAAGACAACTCCTTCTCCTGGGCAATGGCACCACCTTGCAGTAGTTTATGACGGAACCGAGATGGAAATCTGGCTTGATGGAAATCTGGATGCATTCACTGCACATAGCGGATCGATAAAAAACACTGTTTATGACCTTGTATTCGGACAGAATCTTCCTGGCGATAATAATTATAATTTCAAGGGAAGGCTTGATGCTGTAAGCA
>RCND010006009.1_pt1 | contig 11335 bp, 9 predicted proteins | sample 2041351 | NCBI WGS metagenome assembly RCND01 (sample SAMN09708230, study PRJNA481090) | Marine sediment metagenome, whole genome shotgun sequencing project. | biome: marine sediment; feature: ocean; material: sediment; isolation source: Sewage treatment plant 12B marine sediment (STP12B) ...
CTATCTGAACGTATTTCATACAGATTTAAATATAATGGACATATAATTGGCTCCACATTTATAGAATTGGATATCGAAGGAAAACGTTTCGTGTTTTCTGGTGATGTTGGTAGAAATGATGATATCCTGTTAGATAATCCGAAGAAACCAGAATGGGCAGATTATTTATTTATTGAAAGTACCTATGGTAATAAACTGCATCCAGAAGATGATATCGAGGAATTATTATCAGAATTAATAAAAGATACCATTAACAATAACGGAAACCTGATTATTCCAAGTTTTGCTGTAGAACGACTGCAGTCATTAATGTTTATTCTTTGGGAACTTTATAAAAAGAACAAAATCCCTAACATACCTATATATATAGACAGCCCAATGGGAAATAATGTTTTGGACGTTTTTAAACGATTCCCGAAATGGCACAAACTATCTGATAAAGAATATAAAGCCATGTGTAAGCATGTAAACATCATTCAATCGTATAAAGAAACCTGGGAAACCATAGATAACCCTCGTTCCAAAATTGTGATAGCTGGAAGTGGTATGGTTACTGGAGGACGCGTATTAACTTATTTAAAACAACTTATAGACGAACGGTCTACAACAGTTCTATTAGTTGGTTACCAAGCCGAAGGAACTCGAGGCAGACAATTATTGGAAGGCGCTCACGAAATAAAATTCTACGGAAAATATTATCCAGTTAAAGCCACTATAAAACATATTGAAAGTTTATCTGCTCATGCTGACCAAAACGACCTGATAGATTGGATGAGCAACATAAAAAACATTCCAGAAATGGTTTTTTTAGTACATGGAGAACCAACTGCACAAGATGCTTTTAAAATAAAAATACAGGACACTTACAACTGGAAGGTATCTATTCCAAAATTATCTCAAATAGAAAAAATTGTTTTATAGAATAATCCTTTTTTTCTGCATAGTAATAATTGATTTCAAATTGTTTCTTTATGTAACAAAAATCACCTTCTTCTGTATCAAAAGTAACTGTAGAATTTATAAAAATAACCCTAGAAATTAAAGAAAATTACATACTTCCTTGTTTATCAGTAAACTATCTTTTTTACAAACATGATATTTGTCATAAAAATTACTGCTATGAGTAAGTATTTTTATCAGTATTAATGTTCTATTAAATTATAATATCATGAAAAAAGTTAAATTATTAAGTTACCTGGTTATTCTAATATCAGGTTTTATGTTTTTACAATGTACGAGTGATAAAATTATTTACAGTTCAGGCTTCAACGGAGTTGATGGTATTGATGGCGTTGATGGCATTGACGGTGTAGATGGAGGCGCTGCAGAGTGTATAGCTTGTCATAATAACGAGCACAGAGCTCCTATTAATGCTTCTTTTGATTTTTCAGGTCACTTTCTTGGAACTCATACCGGAGGAAACTATGGTTCAAGAGAATCTTGTGCACAATGTCATTCGAACGAAGGTTATATTGACCTATTAACCAAAGGTTTTGTACAACCAGGAGGCTATTATACTAGTGGTGCTCCGGAATATGAAATAGATGACAATGGTACTCCAGATGACCCTTCGGATGATACACTTGTTTTAGATGATGACCCAGAATCACCTACATTTGGTCTGCCAATAATAATTAACGAAACTTTTACTAATGCGTCTAAAATAAACTGTAATACATGTCATGGCAGCCATAGCAGTTTTGATTTTGAAAATGATGGATATGACTCGGCTTTAAGACAAGGCTTTGAACCAGTTGCATTATATTATGACCCTTCAATTGTTGTTGATTTAGGATTAAGCAATACCTGTGTAAATTGTCACCAACCTCGTAATTCATATGTTGTACCTGGACCTACTGATGATTATACAAATACAAGTTCTCGTTTTGGACCTCACCACGGACCACAATCTACAGTAGTATATGGTGTATTAGGCGCTGAAGTAGCAGGCTCCTTGCCATATCCTGTTGCAGGTGCCAATGGGCATGTTGAAGTGTCCTGTATTGGGTGCCATATGGGTGAAACTACAGATGGTGAAGATGGTGCGCATTCATTCTGGCCAACTGGTAATGCCTGTGCTGAATGTCATGCTATAGATATTGAAAATTTACAAATTGCTGGTTTTGATACTGATATGGAGGCATTAAAAGCTGATTTAGTAGCACTTGGTGTTATTGCGGCTAATGACAGACCTATACCTGGTACTTATCCTGCAAATGTTGCTCAAGCATTGTGGAATTACAGAACTCTGTTAGAAGATAAAAGTCACGGTATTCACAACCCTGAATATGCCAAAGCTTTACTAGCAAACTCAATTGAAGCATTACAGGATTAAAAGAAAATATTGATTTAATTATTGATATATAGAAATATATTAAATAATAAAGTCTAATACAGATTAATCAAACTAGTAAAACATGATAATTATAAATTAATCTTATTGTTAAAAGTGCAGAAATATTGATCTGCACTTTTAACAAAGGACTAAGATTATTTAATAAAAAATCTAAATAATGAAAAAACTCATCCGATTAATAATACTGGTTGTATTTACTTTAAGTATGTCTTCATGTTATTATGACCAAATAGAAGAAGTTGAATTACCTCGTGGAACTGTAGTGGAATTTGCAGCCGATATACAACCCATATTTGTTACATATGGCTGTACAGATTGCCACAACGGTACTTTAGATCCAGATCTAAGGGCAGGAAATGAATATAGCTCTCTTGTTCCTGAATATGTTACTGCTGGTAATGCTGATGGCAGTGAACTTTATACGAAGCTGGCAAATGAAGGTCATGCTGGTTTAGATAATAATTCCTTGGCATTAATACAAGAGTGGATAAATAGTGGTGCTCTAAATAACTAACAATTAAGAAAATAGATATGAAAATTTATAAAATATTACTTCTTGCCTTATTTGTTTTACCTCTATCAGTCTTTTCTCAAGAAGAGGATAGAGGATAAAGTTAAAGAAAAATCAGAGCGTCCAGCTTTTGAAAGTGCAACCCTTATAGACAATCCAACCAATGTAGTATTTGGTAAAAATACTTTAGAGGTTATGATGCAGCACAGATTTGGAGAATTTGGTAACGAAAATGATCTTCAGGGGTTCTGGGGTGCAGCCAATATTCGTATTGGTATAGCCTATTCCATTCATGATAGGGTAGCAATAGGATTTGGTACAACTAAAAACAAAAGATATCAGGATCTTAATTGGAAAGTATCCTTACTAAAGCAAACACGTGAAAACTATATACCTATTAGTGTTACATACTATGGTAATTTTGTAACAGATGCAAGAAAAAAAGATAGAGGCTTATTCGCAAATATCCAGGATCGTTATTCTTTTTTCAATCAATTGATCATTGCTAAAAGAATCAGTCCAAAATTATCATTACAATTAGCACCTAGTATATCCCATTATAACAAAGTAGACAAATCCATGAAGAACGATATGTATGCTGTTGCATTCGGTGGTCGTTACAAAATAAGCCCAAATACCTCCTTGGTATTTGATTATAGCCAACCACTTACGCTATACGAAGATAAAACTCAAGTCCCTGCAGGAATTAGCTTTGGTGCAGAATTTGGAACTTCTGCTCATACCTTTTCGATATTTGTAACTAATCTCTGGGGCATAGTTCCACAGGAAAATTACATGTACAATAATAAAAATAATGGTATTAATGGCGAAAGTGGACAATATTTAATAGGATTCAATATAACTAGAAATTATAATTTCTAAACAATTTAACTTAATTCACTTTTAGCAATAACAGTAAAACAAAATGTTACTAATCCCCTATTCATTTTGTTTTACTGTTTTTTTATATCATAAAGTTAAGTGAGGAATATTTTCTTAGCTTGTTAAAGATGATGACTAGGTGTTTTAAACCTGAAAGGCTGGAAAATCTTATGTAACATGGGTTACTATACATGATATTAATCATTTCAATATCTATAGTATATCTCTAATTTTATATTAAAAAATTAAGATATAATTATTCATATATCTCAACTATTATGGAAGATAAAAAATCTAAAAAAAAGAACACAGACAGACGTAATTTTTTGAAGTTAGGCTTGATGTCAAGTGTTAGTGCTGTTGCAGGCGTTTCCCTGGTATCTAGTCTTGCCATTGAAGACGAAAAAGCTTCTGGAGAGAAAGTTAGAGTATTGACCGCAGATGGAAAAATGGTAGAAGTTGATGCTGAAAGTATCAACAAATATCCTGATGCACATATCACTCCTTCTGAATCCAGAAAAGGAATACCAGATAGAAAATTTGTTATGGTAATTGATCTGGCAAAATGTAAAAACGCGAGAAACTGTGTAGAAAGTTGCCAAAAGGCTCACAAGCTTGATTATCATGAAGAATTTATGAAAGTTCAATTGATACAAGATAATCCAGAAGCCTCACCTTATTGGTTCCCAAAACCTTGCTTCCATTGTGACGAACCACCTTGCGTAACGGTTTGTCCAACAGGTGCAACTTTTAAGCGCGACGATGGTATCGTTTTAATAGATAACGACCGTTGTATTGGTTGTAAATTCTGTGTTACCAGTTGTCCCTATTCTGCTCGTCAATTCAATTGGGGACATAAAGACAAATTTGATGATAAATCACAACCTTATTCACCAGAAACAAGTGTTCCGCAAGCAGAAGGAACAGTCATGAAGTGTGATTTTTGTCCTGATATGTTGAGACAAGGTAAACTTCCTCATTGTGCACAATCCTGTCCTATGGGAGTGATCTATTTTGGTGATAAAAATGAAGATATCGTCACCAATGGCGAAGAAACGGTTCGCTTTTCTGAATTAATAAAAGATCGAGGTGGTTACAGACATTTAGAACATCTAGGTACCAAACCTAATGTATACTATCTACCAGCCGTGAACAGACAATTCCCTTTAGAACGTGGATTTGATGCAGAAGAAGAAATCAGAACGATATAAGGATGTTCCTTACGTTCAGGATCTAAAAAAGAAAGGAAAAATTTAATTCAAACACTCTTAAATTATGGATTTAGTAAAAAGAAAAAGAGAATTGGTTAAAGAATTTTCTCCGATGCTTGATAAATCAACCACAACCTCAAAAATTTGGATTGCATTTTTAGTAGCAGTTATTCTTGTAGGTCTGGTGGCATTTTTTATTCAAGTTAAAAAAGGTCATGTTGTTACAGGAATGAGAGATAATGTTGTTTGGGGTATATACATAATCAATTTTATATTTTTTGTGTGTTTAAGTTACTCTGGAGCTTTTATTTCAGGAATTTTACACTTTTTTAAAACACCTTGGAAAAATTCAGTTTCAAGGATTGTCGAGATCATAACTGTATTGTCACTAATTGTTGGGCCAATCTTTATTTTATTATGTATTGGCAGATTAGACAGATTGCATTATTTATTCATCTACCCACGTATACAATCACCAATAACTTGGGATATTATTGCAATTATGACTGATTTAATTGGTTGTTTCATATACTTGTACTTAACATTTATTCCAGACTTTGCGATACTTCGAGACAATAGTGAGAATGCGCCAAAATGGAGACAAAAACTATATAAAACCCTCGCTATAAATTATTTTGACACACCTACACAAAGAGTAAAACTTCATAAAATAACAAGGACTATGTCTGCTATGATCATTGCTTTGGCAATTATAGCATATTCTGTATTAGCATGGATATTTAGTTTGACCCTGCAACCTGGTTGGAACAGTTCAATATTTGCTCCTTACTTTATAGTGGCTGGATTATATTCTGGTATTGGAGTCATTATCATTGCCATGTATTTAATTCGCAAATTTTACCATTTGGAGCATTATATAAGAAAAGTACACTTTATAGGAGCTGGAATAATTCTATTGGTTATTTCTTTACTTTTTGGATATTTTACTTTTAGTGAGTATTTCTCAAGATGGTTTAGCCATAAAACACACGATGTGAACCTCCTTAATACTTTGTTCAACAGATATTTTTGGATGTTTATTTTCGCCAATTATATTGGTGTTCTAGTACCAATTGTTATTCTGTTCTTCAAAAAACTACGTAGCATTAAATCCATAACCTTTGCGGCAATTATAGCTGTAGTAGGCTTGTGGTTTAATAGATATTTGATTATTGTACCAACACTAGAAACGCCTTATTTACCAATTCAGGATACGAGACCAGAATTTATTACCTACTCTGCTACCTGGATTGAATGGGCATTGAGTTTTGCTGGAGTTGCAGCTTTTATTTTGTTCTTTATTTTGTTAATGAGACTAGTTCCAATTATCCCAATGTCGGGAATAATAGATCATGAGAGAGAACTTGAGAAAAAACCAAAATTAACGACTCAAAAATAAAAATTATGAAAAATAGATCATTTCAATATTTTGTGATTTTAGTAATAACTGGGTTATTGATTAATTCTACAATTTTTGCTCAAGAAGTTGATCTTAAAAATTATAGAATAAGATTCAATTTAAATACTGTAAAACAAGCAGATAACTCAAGATTGTTAGAAGTTAGTTTTTTAGCAGCTAATAAAAAGAACCGTAAAGATCGCGTTCCTATTTATGAAGCCGATATAGAGTTCTATAATGTTTTAAACGAAGAGGAAGTTAAATTAGGAATAAAAAAAACGAATAACGAAGGCATCGCTAAATTAAGTATACCTGAAGATAACTCCTATTTAGTGGATGAAGAAGGTTATATCAATTTTAAAGCTGTTTTTGAAGGTACAGATGGACTAAAGTCTAAAGATGACGAAATTGCAGTCAAAGACGTAATACTTGAATTAGACCTTAAAGAAATTGATAGTGTAAAAACTATCATTTTAAACGTCTATTCTTTAGATAGTTTACAAACAAAGGTCCCTGTTGAAGAATTAGACGTAATATTCTCAATTGGAGGAATGATCTCCAAAATGCCAATTGAGGAAGCTACAGTTGAAGATGGAGAATATGAATTTGAATTTCCATCTAACATTCCAGGAGACAAAGATGGAAATATTAATGTTTTTGCATCTATAATAGATAATGATGATTTTGGTGATGTGGTTGCACAAAAATCGATAAACTGGGGAACATTTAATAAGCAGACAATTTCAGAAAGCAATACACTTTGGTCAGAGGTCGCTCCTATCTGGATGTATATTGTACTAACTATATTATTAGTTGGTGTTTGGGCTAACTATGTCTATAGTATTTTTAATTTGCTCAAAATTAAAAAAGAAGGAGAAGAACTAATATTGAAATCTGAAAACAACGATAACACATAAGTAATTATTTATGTATATTTAAAATTATAAATTATTTGGTATCATTTTTGATTTATAATTATTATTAACTAATAAGACAATTTAAACAACACATGAAAACACTAAAATTTTTATTTATCCTTGGAGTAATTAGCTTTGGTTTCTTAGCTTTTGCGCAACTCGAACAAGATGAGTGGGTAGTACCTGCTAAATACGAAAAAATGACCAATCCAGAGGAGGCTTCTAAAGACAATTTAGCTATTGGAAAATCCCTTTATTCAAAACATTGTAAATCATGCCATGGTAAGGAAGGTTATGGTGATGGATCAAAAGCCGATGAGGTTGAAGGTGAACTTGGAGATTTCTCTACATCAGAATTTCAAGCGCAGTCTGATGGAGCTGTATTCTACAAAAGTTATATAGGAAGAAATGATATGCCTAACTACGAAAAGAAAATGAGCGAAGAAGATGCTTGGTTAGTCGTACACTATGTAAGAACATTAGAAGAGTAATAACATACTAATATAATAGAACATTAAAAGAGGCTATCTAAAAAGGTAGCCTCTTTTGTTTTTAGCTGCCTTTGATGGTTTTAGCATTATTTGATGGTTAAAAAATCAACAAAAGCTAGAATGTATTTATACTTATTCAAAGAATATTAAAAAACCCGAACAAATAATTGTTCGGGTTTTCTCTACACTAATATAACTTCTTATAATAATCTTCAGCCATTCTTGCACTAGTAAATTCTGGAATCACATCATCCATTCCCTTAAATACGATGTCCTGCCATTTCTTAGGAGTATCATAATAGGTTGGAATAACTTTTTTCTCTAAGATGTCATATAAATTATCAGCATCCATTTTATCCTGTTGGTTTACCGGTAATTTGTAATCCACTTCAGGCAATACAAAACAGTTCTTTCCATTCTTTTGGAATTCCGGAATCCAACCATCGTTAATCGACACGTTTACCGATCCGTTCATGGCAGCAGTCATTCCACTGGTTCCAGATGCTTCACGGGTAATTCTTGGCGTATTCAACCAGATATCAGATCCACATTTTAATTCTCTTGATAATTCAATCTCATAACCAATTAATACGGCTAAATTCGGTATGTCTTTAGAGTAACGCACCAAATGATTAAAAATATCGATCGCATAAAAATCATATGGATACGGTTTTCCTGCCCAAATAATCTGTACTGGATATTTTAAGTTAGAAATTAACTTTTTAAAACGTTTTAAATCGTGTAATAATAAGTCTGCTCTTTTATAGCCTGCAAAACGTCGGGCCCAAACAAAGGTCAAGACATTCGGATCAAAACGTTTTCCTGTTTGCTTTTCTACCTCATCAAACAATTGCATTTTCAATTCCAGTTTGCGATCTAGATAGGCTTTCCCATCTTTCTTTTTCCAAGCCTTTTCAATGTCGGTATCTTGCCAGAATTTCTGGTTTTGCGCATTGGTAATCGGGATTATTTTACAAATCTTATCATACTCCTTCCACATATCATTGGACACCACGGCATGTAATTTAGATACCGCATTGGCTTTTTTCGCCATACGTAACGCAGATAAGGTATAGTTAAGCATACCGCCATTTATAGACTCTTTATCCAATTGTTTGTCGGTCAATGTTTTACCAAAGAAACCACAACGGTTTAAGTGACTTGCATCGCGTTCTTCATTCCCTGCTTTCTCTGGGGTATGCGTGGTTAACACCAATTGGTTTTTCTTAACACCGTGATCTTTTAAATAATAAAAAGCTGGTAAGCCATGACCTTCATTTAGGTGATACACATCGGCACCTCCTAAAGTTTCAACCACTTTCGCGCCTCCAATACCCAATACAATACTTTGCGACACACGTGTCATTTCATTGGCATCGTATAAGTGATTGGTAATCGTTCTGGATAAAAAATCATTGCCTTCTACATCCGTACTTAAAAAGTACATAGGTACTGTTCCGAAAATTTCTGGCTTAAGCACATAAGCTCTCACTTTTACATGTGGATTATCATGTAGCTGCACCTCTACTTCTATTCCTGTATCTTCAAGGAAATCATAGGTTTTTTCAAGAAAATCAGTTCGTAAGGTTTGATCTTCGTTTCGTGCTTGGTCGTAATAACCGTATTTCCATAGCATCCCAATACCAATCATGTTCTGCTTCAGCTCTAATCCTGAACGCATATGAGAACCGGCTAAAAAGCCAAGGCCTCCCGAATAAATATTGAAAGACTGGTCAATTCCAAATTCCATACTAAAATAGGCCACTTTTTTAGTATACTCTTTCGCTGGTTTATATGGATGGTACCATTTACTGTATTTACTTTTTGTTTTAGGTTTTGTTTTTTGTCTAGGTTTAGGCTTAATTTTCGTAATCATAAGTTAGGTTTTAAAAATAAAGCGCAAATGTAAGTAGAATCAATGGTTTAATTAAGAAAAAAGGACTGAATTTCAACCTGTTTTGTAATTATAACTAATCTGTTATTTATATCACAGAATAATTGATGAAATAAGAAAAAATAAGGGGAGGAATATAGTATTATTTACCAATACAAGAATTTGTTGATTTTTTTGAATACAAGAAAAATGTAGAAGACATTAACTATTCTCTGCAAGGCCTCACGTCAAAATCGATAACAAAATTAATAAATGAATGGTCTGAAAAAATGGAATTTGATTTTAATTATGAATTGGAATATTGATAGCATAAACATATGCATCACTTTAATCTAATTTAAATGCCATTTTTCTATTGGTTTAGGCTCATACCATAATTCATCATTTATTATTTCAACTTCTTCTACTATCCTTTTTTTAAATACAACATCCCAATATTTGTTAAAATCTAAAAAACCTTTAAATTGTTCAAAATTCTCCCAAGGTAGTTTATAGTCATTATCTGCATCCCAAATTTTTTCAAAGGGAATGTCTTTAAACTCACCCTCCTCATAAATTCTGCCATAAATTCTGTAAACTTTATTCTTTATAACATTTAATTTTTGATGCTTTGAGCAATTTTCGAATATAGCTTTACTTCTAAAAAACTGTTCTTGGAGAATTCTCATTATATGCTTTGAATCCATTTTTATCCAATCAAAACCCAAAACTAGACCATTGCGATACTCAACAATTAAATCACTGCTCGAATTCAAATTAGATGGTTGGTTAGTCCTGTTTGGTCTGGCAACCCAAAACACAGTTATTTTTAAATTTTCAGGAAGTCCCAAATAAATTCTATTAATTTCATCCTTCATATACTATAAGTTAAGTTGAACATTAGGCTTTTAAATAATTTCTATTTGCTATACTGTTTGATAGATTTGGGGAACTAATTTAGAATAAAATTACATTTCATCCTATTTATTTTACATTTTATCGATGAAATGCACAATATATTTAAAGGTTTTTCTTACAATTGAATAAAATACTTCAAAATTATTTTTTGACACATCCGTCAAAAACGTCCCCTCTAAACCAAAAAAGCATCCCCATTTTCGGTTAGAAAAAGGAAAACTTTCCAGCGGTTTAAACGTGTTCTATAAATATTTCCTGATCAAATTACACCTTAATAATTAAGTATCTACAAGCCTGTAGCTTATAAATATTTGAAAAAAATTGGAATAATTCATACTATTGATATGTTTTTAATCGTGACATTTAACGGATTAGCGATTATCCCTACATTACATGTAATGGTTACTAATAATTATTATGTAAACAGGATTGTTTTTTGTTTCTTTGATTATCTATTAAACTGCGATCTTCCGCTTTGTCTAACCGTTCTGGTTATAAAATTGATTAAATAGCACCCTAGGATCTAGTATTATTTTTAACCGTATTGTCTGGTTCAATTGAGCTAAAATTATAATGTGCAATGCTTTATGCTATGGGTTAATATTTGCTAATAATTTATTTTATAACCAACTAATTATTAAGATGAAAAAACACCTATTGGAAGGGGGAACAAGACCGGTAATTGATGGTAAATTCCTTACAGTAAGCGGAGAAAGGTTCTATGTGAAGGGAGTTACGTATGGAACTTTTGCTCCTGATGAAAATAATTTTCAATTT
>RCND010003797.1_pt1 | contig 11331 bp, 13 predicted proteins | sample 2041351 | NCBI WGS metagenome assembly RCND01 (sample SAMN09708230, study PRJNA481090) | Marine sediment metagenome, whole genome shotgun sequencing project. | biome: marine sediment; feature: ocean; material: sediment; isolation source: Sewage treatment plant 12B marine sediment (STP12B) ...
TATTTGTACCACACCTTGATAACATATGTACCATTATGAGTTTTATTGCAAATAACATTAAACATCTGAGAGAGCTAAAGAACCATACCCAAGAGTTTTTTGCCAATGAGTTGGGTATTAGCAGAGAACGTGTAGCGTCGTATGAGCAAGGTAGGTCTTCGCCTCCGGTTGAGATCCTGATTGAGCTTTCTAATTATTTTAACCTTCCTATAGATATCTTGATCAAGAATGATCTTTCTAAGGCTGAAGATGCTTCGTTTATTCATATTGGGAAGCAGCGTATTTTATTCCCGATCAAGGTCAATGAGAATAATGAAGATATGGTAGAGATTGTTGCTGATGATGCTTCGGCAGGTTATTTAAGAGGTTACTCAGACCCTGAATATATAGACAATCTGAATAGCCTGAAATTACCTTTTTTACCCACAGGAAAACACAGGGCTTTTCCGATCAAGGGGGATTCTATGCTTCCTATAAAAAGTGGTTCTTTTATTATTGCCAGATATCTTGAAGATATTGGTCATTTAAATAGTGGAAGCACCTATATAGTGCTAACACATAATGATGGTTTGGTATATAAAAGGGTTTATGATAAAATCGAAGAGCACCAGTGTTTGTCAATGGTGTCTGATAATAGAAAGTATGATCCGTATTATGTTCCGGTGAACGAAATCCTCGAATTATGGGAATTTACCTGTCATATCAACCTGAGTGAATATGATGAAAGTGAGATCAATACGGAAAGTGTTGCTCAGATGCTTACCAATATTGGCGTTCAGCTGGAATCAATCAGAAAGAAGGTGAGTTGAGAGAAGGTTATGAATTTTTGAGGAGATCGGAACTGAGGGTCTCGGAGGTGAGGGCCTCACTTCTCACCCCCTCACTTCCGAGGGGTTCACGTCTGAGAGCGTCACTCAATTTTTAAAAATCAACATACGTTCTAGCAAGTTGCTTATTGATAATTCCATTATATCTTAGATCCGAATAATCACGTGCCGATGAAAACTCCCAGTCAGTATCTTTTTCTACTAATCCAGCTTTTACAGGATTGTTATGAATATAATTGAAGCACACTTGAGGATATTGGTTTTCAGGTAACATGTTAAATATTGCGATTTTTGATTTCCAGAAATTAGGTTGCAGGCCTTTAAATGAATTTATTGCATTGGCTTTTGATGTTTTCCTAAACAAGGACCCTGTAAATTTATTTTGAGCATTAATACTTCTGGTGTAGGAACGAAGCAAGATTCCGATGGATTCATTTAATGTTCGTTTTTTGAACAAATTACTTTTTACAACTTCACTATCGATTAAAGGCTTCATTGATTTTTTCATATGGAAGCGTTCAACTTCATTCACTAAAATCATCAAATGAAAATGATTTGGCATTAAGCACCAGGCTATAATATCTGCATAGGGGCTTATGAATTCATCCATTTTCTGATAAAATAATTGATAATTATGTCTATCAAAAAATATCTTTTTTCGATTGTTCCCCTGATTATAAACATGGTAAATTCTATCTTTTTCAAAATTCATAGAAATGATGTTTTGAAAGGTTGATGATTTAAAGTTAATAGAGGTTAACTCCAATTTGTAAGGGTTTCATTTCTCACCCCCTCAGTTCCGAGGGGTTCACGACCGAGGGTTTCAGAGCTCAAGGCCTCACTTCCAATCACCTCGCAGCTCAATCCTCATAATATCAATAATTCATTATACCATTCCCTCATTATTTCATTTCTTTGTAGAACCTATGAAATTTAGATTCTCGATAGTATTCTTCATTATTTTCCAAACAGTCTCAGCACAAGTGGGAGGAGAGCGAATCTATAATTTTTTGAACATACCTACTTCAGCACCGCAAGCTGCACTTGGAGGAGAAACACTAACCATAAATGATGATGTGAACCAACCTTTGTGGAATCCTGCTACCATTAGTAAGTTTATGGACAATCAGGTTTCTGTTAATTATGTGAATTACCTTACTGACGTGAATATGGGTTCAGCAACTTTTGCTCATATGATTAACAGACGTTTTGGAACTATTCATGCCGGAGTACAGTATATCAACTATGGAGAATTTATTGGAGCAGATGAAGATGGGGTTGAAACAGGAGATTTTGGCGCTAGAGATCTAGCACTATCTTTAGGGTATGCTTATAATTTTATGAGATCAGATTTTTATGCAGGAATAAATTTGAAGTACCTGAGTTCTAAAATTGAGAATTATACTTCTTCAGGGGGAGCTATCGATTTAGGGTTATACTATTACTCTGATTTAAGACCATATTCATTTGCAGCTGTAATCCGAAATTTAGGGTATCAATTTTCACCATATGATGAAAAACGAGAAGAGATTGCCTATGATATTGCTGTAGGGGCCTCGTATCAACTGTCAGACGTTCCTTTAAAATGGCATTTTACCATCAATAGTCTTCAACAATGGAATGTTGCTGTTGCAAATCCGTCGAATGATGAAACCGATCTTGATGGGAACACAACTTCTGAAGACATCAACTTTTTTCAAAATGCGATAAGGCATTTTGTAATTGGAGCCGAATTTTTTCCGGAAAGAAAGTTCAACTTAAGACTGGGCTATAATTTTAGAAGAGCGGCTGAATTGAGTTTAACAGAAACAAGAACTTTTGCAGGTGTTTCTGCGGGATTTGGATTACAGATGGGTAGGTTACACTTGGATTATGCCTTTACAAAATACCATCCCGTTGATAATTCCAGTACCTTTACCTTGTATATTGACCTAATGCGAAAAGGATTTTAATATGAATCACTCCAAAAAAATCATCATTGCCATAGATGGTTATTCATCAACAGGTAAGAGTACTTTGGCTAAGCATTTGGCGAAAGAAATTGGTTATGTTTATGTTGATACCGGGGCGATGTATCGTGCAGTGGCTTATTATGCTATGTCGCAGGGATTCATTGATGAAAAGCATTTTAACAAGAATGGATTAATCTCTGATTTGGATCATATCAACCTCAGTTTTAAATTTAATGCTGAACTTGGTTATGCTGAAGTTTTTCTTAACGGTAATAATGTAGAAGCATTTATCAGGTCTATTGAGGTTTCTAATATGGTGAGTAAGGTGGCTACTATTTCTGAGATAAGAGAAAAACTAGTTGAACAACAACAAAAGATGTCTTTGAATAAGGGTATTGTAATGGATGGCCGTGATATTGGCACAGTGGTTTTTCCAAAAGCTGAACTCAAATTATTTATGACAGCAAGTCCTGAAAAACGAGCTCAACGCAGGTATAAAGAAATGACCGATAATGGCGTGCAAATTCAGTATGAATCAGTTTTGGAAAATGTAACTTCCAGAGATCATCTTGATACAACAAGGGCAGATTCGCCTCTAGTTAAGGCAAGTGATGCGATAGAAATTGATAATAGTGATATGAATGTGGCCCAGACTTATGCGTTGGCCATGACCCATGTAAAAGAAAAACTTAATTCATAATTGAATCCAGTCAGTTGATCTTATTCAGGCCAATAAAACTTCTAAGGGATATTTAAATATTTGTGTGTTTGAAGAGATATCTTCCATTTAGGATGCTCCATGACGTAGTCAACAATCTGTGGCGTCATTTTTTCCCTGTTGCTCCATTCTGGTTGCAAGTATAATTCACAATCCTTTCCTACCTGCGCTGCTTGCTCTTCGGCAAATTTAAAGTCATGTTTGTTAAAGATAATTACCTTTAATTCATGTGCCGATTGATATACTTCCTGAAGGGGGAGTTTATTTTTTTTAGGAGAAAGACAAATCCAGTCATACTGACCTGAAAGGTTGTAGGCACCGGAGGTTTCAATATGAACCTTTAATTTGGCTTCACTTAATTTTTTAGTGATATAGTCCATATTCCACATTAAAGGCTCTCCACCAGTAATGACCACAGTGTTTGCATACTGTTTCGCTTTTTCAACAATTTGATCTGTTAAAGTAGCAGGATGTAATTCAGCATTCCAACTTTCTTTCACATCACACCAATGACAACCAACATCACAACCGCCAACTCTTATAAAATAAGCAGCTTTACCAGTATGATATCCTTCTCCTTGAATCGTATAGAATTCTTCCATCAAGGGAAGCATTTCTCCCTTTCCGATCAATATTTCGGTTTGTTTTAACATGGCGCAAAGATAATCAGGATATTCTTAAATGCCGCCATATTTTTTGAAGGGAATTTCATCTTTTATTGGCTTATAAAATGACCCTTTAATAGCTGAAAAAGAGAATGAATTTGATTTTTAATATATGTTTATAATGGTTAATTTTATAAAAAATCAAATCTATGGCTAGTAAGAATGAGTTTGTTGATCTGATAGCCGATGGCTATAAGTCTAAAGGAGAATCGATCACACTTGGGGCAGCAATGTTAGGTGAAGAGACACTAACCGGATCATTGGTAAATATACCCCTGAAAACAATTAACAGACACGGACTTATCTCAGGAGCTACAGGCACAGGTAAAACTAAAACATTACAGGTATTTGCTGAAAACCTTTCTGAAAAAGGAATTCCCGTTTTACTAATGGATCTTAAAGGAGATTTAAGTGGATTGGCAAAGCCTAGTCCGGGGCATCCAAAGATTGATGAACGACATGAGAAAATTGGGATCCCATTTAATGCAAACAATTTTCCGGTAGAAATTTTGACAATCTCTGAACAGGATGGCACAAGGTTGCGAGCCACAGTTTCAGAATTTGGACCTGTATTATTGTCAAGAATTTTAGGACTGTCTGAAGTTCAGGAAGGAATTTTGGCCATTTTATTTCAATATTGTGATGATAAACAATTGGGTTTATTAGACTTGAAAGATCTGAAGAAGATACTTCAGTATGCAACTCAAGAGGGTAAAGCTGAGATTGAATCAACTTATGGCAGGGTTTCAACGGCATCAACGGGTTCTATTTTGAGAAAAATTGTAGCTCTAGAGCAGCAAGGAGCTGATATGTTTTTTGGTGAGCGATCTTTTGATGTGAAAGATTTATGCAGACTTTCTGAAGATGGAAGAGGAGTTATTTCGGTACTTAGATTGACAGATATTCAGGATAAACCAAAAATGTTCAGTACTTTTATGTTGCAGCTTTTGGCTGAAATTTATAGTTCTTTTCCTGAACTAGGAGACAGCGACCGGCCTGAATTGGTTTTATTTATTGACGAGGCACATGTTGTTTTTGATAATGCATCGAAGTCATTGCTAGATCAGCTGGAAAGTATAGTAAAATTGATTCGTTCAAAGGGGATAGGTATTTATTTTGTAACCCAAAATCCAAAGGATATTCCTTCTGATGTCCTTTCTCAACTAGGTCTTAAAATTCAACATGCCTTAAGAGCATTCACCGCTAAGGATCGCAAGGCTATTAAGCTTGCTGCTGAAAATTATCCAGATTCGGATTACTATGAAACATCAAAGGTTTTAACCGAATTAGGAATTGGCGAAGCATTGGTTTCTGCATTGAATGAGAAAGGTGTTCCCACACCTTTGGTAAAAACAATGCTTAGAGCGCCTATGAGCAGAATGGATGTTTTGTCAAGTAATGAGTTGGAACAACTTATAGGGGAATCTAAAATTGCTCCTAGATATAATGAGGTTATTGATAGTGAAAGCGCTTATGAGATTTTGAATAAAAAGATACAAAGTGCTCAAAAGGAAGTGGAGGAAATAAAAAAGACGAAAACTAGATCAAAAAGCACAAGTAGAAGTGCCATAAACCCAATGATTAAAGTAATAACTAGTGCTACTTTTATTAGAGGTATTTTTGGAATTTTAAACAAGGTTTTAAAGTAGTAAATTTGAATAAAATTAAAATTTGCAGAATTTGAAATGTGTCTATATATTGCGGGCAGTCAAAAAACTAAATATTAAACGATGAATAAATTTATTGGACTATTATTACTGTCAATAATCTTTGTGCAATGTGGTCAGGATAAAGAGACTATGATTCTTAAGAATCAATTAGGAGAGATTACGAAAAACACGAGTATTGAAGAATTAGATAAGATATTCAAAAATGATTCGATTGAAAAGCTTCCTGTTCAAACAGATCTTACTAGAGAATATCGTGTTTACGGAGCAGATGGAAAAACAGCATTGGTTTTTTTGACACAAGTACGAAATGATTCGATTAAAGGTTTGGAGCTGGTAAAAATTTATAGTGATCGTTATATGACCGAAAAGGGAATATCTACAAAATCTACATATAAAGACGTAGCTGATAACTATTCTATTGACAAAATAGAGACATCTTTTAGTGCTGCCATATTATTTGTTAATGAATTGAATACTACAGTTTTGTTGAATAAAAGTGATTTGAATCTTGATGAATTTGATATGCGTAAAATTCGTGCTGACCAGATTCCTGATGAAGCGAGTATAAATTATATTTCGCTTTGGTTTGAATAATATGATGATTTCTAATCAATAGCAAGCTAATTTTGAAAACTGACCGATCTAAAGTTAAAAGAATTCCGAAAAGAGGGTCTTATGACACTGAAACTGTCTATCGAATTCTCGATATGGATTTTATTTGTCAAATTGGTTTTGTTCACAATGATCACCCCATAGTTATACCAACAATTTATGGAAGGAACGGAGATGAGATTTATTTCCATGGGTCAAGTGTAAGTAGAATGCTGCAATCTCTTGAAAAAGGTATTCCAGTATCTTTAAACGTTACAAGGACCAACGCATTAGTTTTGGCAAGATCTGCTTTTCATCATTCACTAAATTATGAATCTGTGACACTTTTCGGAACGGCTGAACTCGTATCAGATGAGGCAGAAAAAATCAGAGCACTTCATATTATATCAGATCAAATTATTAGTGATCGTTGGGAAGAAGTTCGTGCACCCAATGAAAAAGAGCTGAACGTGACTATGGTTTTGAAACTCAAAATTAACGAAGGATCTGCAAAGATTAGAAATGAAGGCGTTGGGGATGATAAAAAGGATTATGATCTTGATATATGGGCAGGGCTTGTTCCTATTGAAAGAACTTATGGAACGGCCATATCCGACCCCTCATTAAAGGAAGGCATTGATTTACCAAACAGCGTTTTAAATATTCAAAATGAAAAATTATAAGGTTCAAAATAACCCTTTTGTGGTGCCAACTACAGATGGTAAACTCATAGAGGAACATTTTGGGCATGCGTCTATAAATGCAGATATCAGTATGGCGCACATGGTAGCACCTCCCGGTTGGTCCGAACCTTTTCAAACGCCTGATTTTGACGAATACACTTATGTCATTAAAGGGAAGAAAAAATTCATCATAGATGGTGATGAAGTTATTTTAACTGCCGGACAGTCGATAAGAATTTTAAAAGGAACAAGAGTTCAATATTCAAATCCATTTGAAATGGATTGTGAGTATATGGCAATTTGTAATCCTCCTTTTGAGTTAGACCTTGCCAATAGAGATTTAGAATAAAATCTTAAACTTAATCCCTGTTTTCACAAGCCAACAAAGTATTTTTTAACAACATGGCGATGGTCATTGGTCCGACACCACCAGGAACTGGAGTGATATAAGCTGCTTTTTTACTTACTGATTCAAAATCAACATCTCCAGCCAAACGATAACCTCTTTTTTTAGTATCATCGCTAACTCGGGTAATTCCTACATCAATTATTGTTGACCCTTCTTTGACCATATCTCCTGTTAGGAATTCGGCAATTCCAAGAGCAGCTACAACGATATCTGCTTTTCTGGTAATCGAGGCTAAATCCTTGGTTCGGCTATGGGCAATAGTAACAGTTGCATTACCTACTTTTCTTTTTTGGCTGAGAAGAATACTCATTGGTCTTCCTACAATATGACTTCTTCCAATGACAACCACGTTTTTACCAGAAGTCTCAACTTCATACCTTTCTAATAATTCAAGAATTCCATACGGAGTAGCAGGTAGAAAAGAAGGAATGTCCAAGGCCATTTTACCAACATTTACCGGGTGAAAGCCATCGACATCTTTTCCAGGATCCACTGCCATCAATACTTTCTGTTCATCTATTTGTTTGGGTAAGGGCAATTGCACTATAAAACCATCGATGTCAGCATCTTTGTTAAGGTCTTCAATTTCATGAAGTAATTGCTCTTCAGTCGCGTCTTCAGGAAGGTCAATCAGTGTTGAGTTGAACCCTACTTTTTGGCAAGATTTTACTTTACTACTTACATAAGTCATGCTAGCACCGTCATTTCCTACAATGATCGCAGCTAATGTGGTATTTTTAATCCAGCTTCTTTTCGCTTTTGAACAGCTATCGCAATTTCATCTTTTATGTTGTCAGAAGTTTTTTTACCGTCCAGAATGATCATGTTCGAATGAATTAAAGATTATGTATAAAATTTAAAAAATATCAATACAGTGCAGAGCACAAACAATACTATTGCATGCCCTTCATCATTTGCATCATTTTTTTGCCACCACCGCCTTGCATCATTTTCATCATTTTACTCATTTGATTAAATTGTTTCATCAATTGATTAACTTCCTGAACATTGGTGCCAGAACCTTTGGCGATTCTCTTTTTTCTACTCGCATTGATCATGGCAGGAGTACTTCTCTCTGTTGGTGTCATTGAATGAATGATGGCTTCAATACCCTTAAAGGCATCGTCATCGATGTCTACATCTTTCATCATTTTACCGGCTCCCGGTATCATACCAACAAGATCTTTCATGTTACCCATTTTTTTGATCTGTTGTATTTGTTTAAGGAAATCATCGAATCCGAATTGATTCTTGGCAATCTTCTTTTGAATTCTTCTTGCTTCTTCCTCATCGTATTGTTCCTGGGCACGTTCTACAAGTGAAACTACATCACCCATTCCAAGAATACGTTCAGCCATACGATCAGGGTGGAAGACGTCAATGGCTTCCATTTTTTCTCCTGTTCCTATGAACTTTATAGGTTTGTTCACTACAGATTTAATGGAAAGAGCGGCTCCACCTCGGGTATCACCATCTAATTTTGTCAGTACGACACCGTCAAAGTTAAGAATGTCGTTAAATGCCTTAGCGGTATTCACGGCATCCTGTCCTGTCATGGAATCTACTACGAAAAGGGTTTCCTGTGGTTCAACAGTTTTGTGAATGTTGGAAATCTCTTTCATCATTTCTTCGTCCACGGCCAAACGACCAGCGGTATCAATGATGACCACATTTTTCCCTGTAGCGTTAGCATGCTTTATGGCATTCTCTGCAATTTCAACAGGATTCATGTTTCCTTCCTCGGCGTATACTTCAACTCCTACTTGCTCTCCAACTACTTTCAGCTGATTGATTGCAGCAGGGCGATACACGTCACAGCCCACCAATAAAACCTGTTTGCTCTTTTTGGTTTTTAAAAAATTAGCGAGTTTCCCTGAAAAAGTAGTTTTACCCGAACCTTGAAGGCCCGACATCAGGATCACAGCGGGAGATCCTTTAAGATTGATACCAACACTGTCACCTCCCATCAATTCGGTAAGTTCGTCTTTTACGATCTTAACCATTAACTGACCTGGGTTAAGCGTTGTTAAAACGTCTTGCCCCATTGCCTTTTCCTTTACTTTACCGGTAAAGTTCTTGGCAATTTTAAAGTTAACATCAGCGTCTAATAAAGCCCTTCTGACTTCTTTTAATGTCTCCGCTACATTGATCTCGGTAATACTTCCATGCCCTTTAAGTACATGAAAAGCCTTATCTAATTTATCACTTAAATTATTGAACATAATTTCTTATTCTGTTATATATAAACCTGTTGATTACAGCAGGCAAAGATAAGAAATTACTTATAAGATTTAGTTAAGAATACCCCTGTATAATGAATTACTATTCTGATTTTTCAAATCGGATGGAAGTAGTGTTGACACAATACCGTTTGCCGGTGGTATCAGCTGGCCCATCATCAAATATATGACCAAGATGGCCTTCACAATTTGTACAGATGATTTCAGTTCTGACCATCCCTTGACTATTATCCGAAACATATTCAACAGAACCTTTTATGGCGTCATCAAATGAAGGCCATCCGCAATGAGATTCATATTTAGTTCCTGACTCAAAAAGTTGAGCATCACAGGCAGCACAATGGTAGGTTCCCTTTTCAAAGTGTTTGGTATATCCATCATCACCAGGACGATCTGTTCCTTTTTCTCTGAGTACATAATATTGTTGAGGGCTAAGGATCTCTTTCCACTCTTGTTCGGTTTTAGAAACTTTTTTCTTCATGGTGTTGGTTTCTTGAGCTGTTATTACACTACTTATTAATATAAGCAATAATAGGGTTACTGTTTTCATTTTATAAAATTAACGATTCTTTGGATCACAAAACTATTTTTAAAAATTTTATGATGACCCAGCCCATTTGTTATGAGAAGTTCACCATTTCTAAGGCTTTGACGTATGGCAACCGCACTACTTACATGTACGTATTTGTCATCGCTGTCGTGAATCACTAAAGTTGGAATTTTTATTTTAACTGCTTTATGCTCAGAAGTTAGACTATCGAGCTTTGTGTTGAATTTTTGCTCAAATGATTTGCCCAGCTTCTTTGATATTAAGGGTTTTAGCTCCATTTTTTCAATAAAATAGTCAAATACCTGAGGAATGGAATTATCGGCCCCAATGGTAACCAGTTTATCTACCTTTAAACCATCAGCCACCGCGTTGATAAGAGACATACCTCCAAAAGAGTGACCAATAGCTGCGTCGAAAGGGCCATATTTTTTATTGATCTCACGAATCGTTGTCATAAATTCAATCATATTGGTGCGTTTTCCTGTTGACAGTCCATGGGCGGGGCCGTCAAAACTAACCACCATCATTCTGTTTTCCAATACCTTGTCTGCAATTTGAAACAACTGGGTTCCTCTGCCTGCCCATCCGTGCACCATCAATACCTTTTTCTTGGAATACCCATAAATATATACTTGTATCTCGTTATCGATACCGGTTATTTTGAGGGTCTCTTTCTTGGCACTATTTCTCATCGTCATTTCTCTTTCAGGCGCAGAAAATTTCATGGGAGTTGAGAATAATTTAGCTACAAATAAGGTAGCCAAGTCACTTGAGAAGAACTGAAGCACTTTCCCAAAGTAAATAAGGATCCCGGGAACTTTAAAGGAATTATGATTATTTGAAGGCAGCTTTGTTTTTGACAATTTGGATATTTTAATAATTTGGTATAAAAAACAGGAACCGGATTTCGTCAAGCTCGAAGCTCATTCATCCGTAAATAGGTACTTTTTAAGCTCCACAAATCTAACGAATTTATCATGGAAATAAAATCAAGTCATTAGTAGAGTTCAAGAGTCTTAAAAAGAT
>RCND010002039.1_pt1 | contig 11323 bp, 6 predicted proteins | sample 2041351 | NCBI WGS metagenome assembly RCND01 (sample SAMN09708230, study PRJNA481090) | Marine sediment metagenome, whole genome shotgun sequencing project. | biome: marine sediment; feature: ocean; material: sediment; isolation source: Sewage treatment plant 12B marine sediment (STP12B) ...
ACATGCAATCATGAAGTACAAGCTCATGGACCTCCTTCCCGGGGAGATTACCATGATCCACGGACCCGGATGTCCCGTCTGTGTGACACCCATTGAACTTATTGAAAAAGCCATTTTTCTGGCCGGGCAGGAAAACAACATCCTGGCTTCTTTTGGAGATATGCTTCGGGTCCCTGGTTCAACGACCGATCTCCTCAGTACGAAAGCACGGGGTGGGGATGTCAGAATGATCTATTCACCATTGGATGCCGTCCGGATGGCCGTGGAAAACCCTGACAGGCATGTGGTATTCTTTGCAGTGGGCTTTGAAACGACGGCCCCTGCAGTTGCACTGGCAGTTAAACAGGCAGCAATCAAAAAACTCACTAATTTTTCAATTCTGGTGGCTCATGTATTGGTGCCCCCTGCCATGAAGGCACTGCTCGAAGCCCCTGAAAACCGCATGGATGGTTTCCTGGCGGCAGGGCATGTGTGTACCGTGATGGGATATGAGGAATACATCCCCATGGCTGAGGAACACAATATACCCATCGTGGTTACAGGATTTGAACCCGTGGATATCCTGTACGGGATTCAGAGAACGGTCCATATGCTTGAAAAGGGCCTCCATGGGATTGAAAATGCCTATCCCCGATGCGTGAAGAAAGAAGGAAATTTACCAGCACAGGCGCTGCTGAAGGAAATCTTTGAACCCTGTGAACGAACCTGGCGGGGTATCGGGCCCATCCCCTCAAGCGGCTACCAGCTTCGAGACCAATACAAACGCTTTGATGCAGAGCTAATTTTTGATCTGAAGGGCATCAAAGCTGAGGAGTCTGCTACCTGTATCGCCGGGAAAATCCTTACCGGGATTAAAAAACCCCATGAGTGCCCTGCATTCGGCAAGCTCTGCACACCTGAAAAACCCTTGGGGGCCCCGATGGTTAGTTCTGAAGGGGCTTGTGCGGCATATTTTAAATACGGAGAATAAATTCACAATGAAAACCAAGCCAAACCATCGATTTGGATCCACATGCCCTATCCCCTTATCGGATTACGAGCACATCCTACTGGCCCATGGAGGGGGAGGGAAATTGACCCGACAGCTTATCGAAAAAATGTTCTATCCCCTGCTGGATAACGAAATACTCGCACGCGGACATGACGGGGCTTATCTCACCACAACTGGAGGAAACCTGGCATTTACCACCGATTCCTTTGTGGTGGATCCTGTCTTTTTCCCCGGCGGAAACATAGGGGACCTGGCCATCAACGGAACCGTAAACGACCTGGTTTGCTGCGGCGCCATTCCCAAATATATTTCACTGGCACTCATCCTTGAGGAAGGTTTACCAATGGAAGATCTTTGGGAGATTGTAAAATCTATAAAAAGTGCTGCCGATCAATCAGGAGTGATGGTTGTCACCGGCGACACCAAGGTGGTCGGGAGGGGAAAAGCAGACAGGATCTTCATCAATACTTCGGGCATTGGGGAGGTCATTGAAGGAACGAATATCGGTCCTGAACAATGCACTCCCGGAGATGTCATCATCATCAACGGCTCAATCGCAGACCACGGGATCGCTATTATGTCAAAACGGGAGGGAATGACATTCGAAACTGAACTGGAAAGTGATACCGCCGCATTGAATGGGATGGTGACCAAGGTCCTTCAAAGTTATAAATCGATTCATGTCCTGAGGGACCCGACCCGGGGAGGTCTGGCCAGTGCGCTTAATGAGATCAGTCAGGCTTCCAGCACAGGGATGACCCTTTATGAAGATAAGATCATCGTCAATGAAAGCGTTCGGGGAGCATGTGAGATCATGGGTTTTGACCCCTTATACATTGCCAACGAAGGAAAAGTATTGATGATTGTACCGGAAGAAGATGCCCACGGGGTACTGGACATTTTAAGATCACATCAGGAGGGAAAAGAGGCCGCCGTTATTGGAAGGGTCACCGGGGAACATCCCGGGATTGTCAAACTCATCACCACCATAGGCAGTACCCGTATAGTGGATATGATTACAGGGGAGCAGCTGCCGAGAATCTGCTAGCAAAACCGATCTACATCTAAGTCCGTCTCGCACAATGGGGCAGGCGAACACCGGGATCGCCCTCAAAGTTCCTTTCCAGACAGTTTTCCGGATCACAGCATGTGTGACAAACTCTTTTGAACGATCTGAAAGAGACCAGTTCAATATCTTTTGAAAGATGCAAGTCCTTTACTGGCTCTTCTTTTAGCAGATCGGTACTCAGGTATTTCTTATTGTCATCAGGAAATACGGTTACCACGGTCTTATCCTTACCCATCATCTCCTGTACCTTAAGGGCACCCAGTAGATTGGCGCCTGAGGAGATGCCCACTCCTATTCCCAGCTCACTTGCCAGCCTGCTGGCCATGATAATCGCATCACCATCATCCACCGAAACAACGGGGTCAAGGCTTTCCAGATCCACAATGGATGGAATAAACTCATCTGAGATTCCCTGTATCCTGTGCTTCCCAACTTTATGTCCTGTAGATAATGTAGGCGAATTATATGGCTCAAGAGGATAAATCCGGATACTACTATCCTGTTCCTTCAGGTAACGACCAACACCCATGATGGTTCCACCTGTTCCTACTCCAGCGATGAAAGCATCTGTTTTCAGAGAACGGAAACGCAATTGCCACCAAAGCTCAGGTCCTGTTCCCAGGTAGTGGGTCTCCACATTATCTTCGTTGGAGAACTGGCTGGGGAGGTAAACGCAATCATCGCAATCGGACAGGTTTTTGGCCAACTCGATACTCTTCAGAAATCCTCCCTCCTCTTTGGATACCAGTTGTATTTCTGCCCCCAGGCTTCTGATCAGGTTGATACGTTCCGTACTGAGCCAATCAGGCATAAAAATCTTGACCTTATGACCCAGAGCCCTACCCAGAGCCGAAAAAGAAATCCCAGTGTTGCCGCTGGTGGCCTCTACTATGGTATCGCCTGCTTTTAGTGTGTTCCGGGCATAAGCTCGTTCCATGATATGAAAAGCCATCCGGTCCTTAATGCTCCCTGTCATATTCAGGAACTCAGCCTTGGCATAGATGCGGCGGAAATCTCCTTTATACTTGAGCTCAATTTCAAGGAGAGGTGTATTCCCGATCAGGGAAGAGAGTCCTGTGAGGCGCTTGTTAACGACGTTTTTCTGATCCATACAATACATCTATAAGGGATAAATGTATCAATTATCCATGGTCAAGAAGAATGAAGGAGGCTATTCTATAACAGGGATACTTTGCTTCCGCATTATTTTGATCCTGACTACCCCTGCCTGATCAGGTTCTAATTATTCGACATCAAAATGGTTCAATCCATATACAATATCACCGCCGGATGATATGCCACGAAAAAGGATGATGTAGCTTCCTGGAATCCTATTAGCCTGAAAACTAACTTTTCGAGGTGAATCCTTGTGCAGTTCCAGATGATTCATCCAGAACAGTGTGTTTCGGGTATCTGGAATCTTTGCTGGACCTGAATACCTTACACCCTGCGGGATCAATGAAGGTTGATAGGCAAGATAATCAAAAAAGTAGGACCCTTCAGGTAATTTGATACTGGCCAGATCTCCCTGTAGACTTGTAAAGCTAATGATACCACCATATTTTATTTCCCCAAACACATATACCTCGGGAACCACATCGATATGGTCTATTTTAGAGGGAGGAATGGCCATGATCACCTCCATATCAAAAATGGGAATATCATCGATCAATATAAGTGGGGGGAACATCGAAATCATAGGATTTTTATTTTCTATCCTAAAGTATACATCATCACCGCTTCGCATCAAAAAGGTCTTTGGAACCAGATTTTCTATAAGCTCTTCCATGTTTGGCAAATTGATAAATTCATCAATCTTTACAGAGATCTCCGGTGTTCCATAAAAGGGTTCGGGCTTACCTCGTTTTGACAAAATCGTACTGTCGCCCACCGAAATTGCCAGGAATACCCTCTGCAACTGCATTTGCAATGACAATCTTGATGCCGATAGCAGTTCATCATGATAAAGATTAAACGAATCTGGATCAAAGGGCAAAGGCTCCGAAGTAAAATCATTGTCAATGCGTACTTCAATGTGAGTCCCAGGTTGATATTCAGGGACAACGAACATTTCCTGATATCCTATTCGTGAGGGGGTATTTACCTGGAATCTTCCTTCCTGATCAGACTGAGTAACGAAATAAGCGGGCTCGTCCCCCAGGATTGAGAAATGAATACGGGCATCAGAAGCAAGTTTTTGATTGCTTTGCTCAAGAACATTACCGGAAATGGTAGTCCCCTTTATTTCGGGTAGAAAATTAAACTGAAAAGGGATCGATCTTTCTGGTTTCGGATCCATCCTGTATATAAATGCTGATGTATCAATGGTGCCAGAAGGAACAATGGTAATACAGCCATGATGAACATAGTCGCTGCTGCCCTCTTTCAAGAAAAATTCCACATCTATCTGTTCTCCAACATGATAGGAATGCTTGGCCAGGGAGGCAATAGCATTCCTTGCGCCCTTAGGAACCGGGGACAGATAATCTTTTCCCTGCACCGGATTGTTTTCCTGGATATCTGTTGAGTAAGGACTCACCACACAGATGGGAACATAAGCGAAATCCCGGGGACCGAAATTTCTCATCCAGCGGGTATAGCATCTCAAATAGTAAATTCCTGACAACAAGCTTGAAGGTATGACCAGGTGCCCAATGGACCTGTTCTCAGTAATAAGGAATTTGCCTTTGGCAACCGCTGTCCCTATGGAGTTTACCAGTTCAGCATACAAAACTTTACTGCCCAGTCCATGGTAAGCTTCTTGCCCGGATCGTAAAAGTGCTGAAAACTGAATAGACTCATTCACTGCATAAATGGTCCGATCAGTGAATACTACCAGATTATCCATATTCATTTTCGCCACCTCTGAAAAGGTAGAATCGTAGCTCGACTGCGCATGGCTCCCACTTATCAGACCACCGTAAAAGAGGATAATCAGGAGCATTTTATGTAAGTATCTAAGGTCCATTTTTAATCATCCCAGTATTCAGGTTTCGTTGTCACTCCCCCTCTGTAGGTGCAATCGAAACACTCCTTGAAAGAATATATATAATGCAAGTCAGTCACTTCTGGCGGGGGAGGAGTTAGAGTGTCAGGTTGAAAGTCAAACATTAAATAAGGGTAAGGAGGATCCAGATCTCCCAGGAAAATAACAGTATCCAGCGGGCAATAGAAACGTACAATGGGAAAATTAAAATGATTCGATACCGTGATCCTCTTTTCCTTTACCTGCGAAACAAAAAAATACCCCAGTACCTTCTCTTCCGGATTATTGATATTGCTTATATTTCCCGTAGTTCGTGAGGGCTGGGTTTCATAGAGACCACCAGTATCCCCAGATTGCGCCCTCATTCTGTCCCAATAGAGGAATGCTCCGTCAGATAGCGATTGTTGAGCAACCAGCAAACTATACCTTGCTGCAAGCCGGGGTGTCTGATTTGAAACAAAATGTAAGGGTTGCTGGCGGATCTCATTACTACTCATTGTACCGGAGGAGCCTACCTCATAATTTTTAAGACTTTTCGTCAAGTAACACACCTCCAAACCAAATTTCTGTGGAATAAATTCCTGGAGTATATACCCATCCCATAGATATTTAATAGGATAGTAGGCCAGGTATTCCCAGGTCTCTTCAAAGTTCCACATGTATGAGCTGGACTCCTGCGTGCTGCCTTTCATATCTAAATAAAACCTGATTCCATAATAGTTGATATCGGGATTGGACGTGCCCTGCACTTCCAGCCTGTAACTCAGGCTATCAATGGGAGCACAGGCCAGGAGTGAATCAAATTCAGATTCATACACTTCGTCTTCAGGGGTAAAGACCATCAGTTTATAAGCTTTTCCGACAGCCAGAAAATCCGGCTCCAATACTGTCTGGTATATCCCATTGGAGTTCTCGATGAATGTGATGCCATTTCCTGTTTCATCCTCAACCCGGACCACACAACCTGAAACCGGCCGTAATTGCGGACTATTATAGGGCGAAGATCTGGAAATGCTTATGGTCTGAATGCCCTGTAAATCAGTCAGCCTGCCATTTATAACCATTATCTCATCGCTCTCTTTAACATCGGGCTCAAATGGTTCAATACATCCGTTGCTCAGAACCACTAATAATATACTTAAGGTTAATTTACTCAGTCGCATAATTCCCGAACTTAAAATTCCATGAAAGGGTAACTACCGGTCGGCCAAATATGGAAAGTTTATAACCATGAATTTTATTTGATTCATTTCTGAAATAAACTGAATAGGCATTGCTCCTGCCGGTAAGATTGTAAACGCTAAGCATCCAAAAGCTGTGCGCCAGTTTGCGCTTTTTCAGGTTTCCTTCCACGTTGACGGAAAGGTCCATTCTGAAATAATCTGGAATCCGATACTGGTTGCGTTCCGAATAGTCTATGTACTCCTGGTCATACAGGTAATAAATGGAAATTGGGTAAGTAACCGGGCGACCAGAAATATACTCCAGGCTTGAAGAAAAACTTAATCGTCTTGTCACCCTATAGTTGGTAACCAGGCTTAGATTGTGTGGCCGGTCATAATTTGAAGGATAGCGGAGTCCTTCATTGATACTCTCACCGGGGACAGAGCTATTAAATAGCATCATTGACCTGGAATAACTATAAGCCACCCAACCGGTAAGCTTCCCGGAATTTTTTCTGATCATCAATTCCAGTCCATAAGCATCCTGGTCTCCCTGCACCACCTGTGTTTCTGTATTGGGGCTTGTGATAAAATTCGCCCCATCTTTATACTCCACCACATCTCTTAGTTGCTTATAATACATTTCAGCGGAGGCATTCACACCAAGGTCAGGAATATCCTGGTAATACCCAATTGAAAACTGATCAACAAGCGGGGGGCGTAAGTGATAGTCGCAAAGCTTCCACTGATCTGTGGGGGAAATGGCGACAGTGTTACTCATCATGAAAATATACTGCTGCACCCTGTTGTAGGAAGCCTTAACTGAATTATTTTGGCCGAGCAGGTAGGTAAGCGAGATCCGTGGTTCGGGACCGGAATATTGTTTAACAATTTGTCCTGATGAAAAATTCAGAGTGTCCGTTACATTACCCGGGCTTGCTCCTGTTCCTTCGGCGTAAACCTGGACTTCAGCAGGCCCTAGATTCATGAAAGAACTATACCTGAGTCCAATATACAGGGTAAGGCTTTGTGTCAGAGAAATTTCATCGGCAAAATATGCTGCCATTTCCAATCCTGTCTCACTTCCAAGATCAACCGGGTTCCTGAGACTGTTAGCTCCATAAGGCTCAACCAGTCCTTTGTTCAGATTATAGTATATTCCATTTACCCCGTAAGCAATTTTATGTCTCCCCAGCGAAAGCCATGTAAAATCTGCTTTCATTTCATAGTGATCAATCCTGTAATCATGTGAATAACCTGCGGATTCAAGTTCTGTATTCACTGTATTGAATGCATACTGTCCAAACACCAAAGCCATATCGCCGGTCATTCTTGAACTAAACCTGTGCTTCAGGTTGAAGGAACCCCCTGCATTTGAATAGGCATATTGATTCGTAGTTCCGAGTGCAAATGCATCGTTGCTATAGTACCCGAAAGCCTTCACCAGGCTCTTATCATTCGGTTCAATGGTTAGAGAAGCTGTCAGATCATAAAATGCTGCATTGGAGTTTCTCAGTTCAGGATCCTCCATGCGTCTCAGTATCCAGTCAGAATAGGTAGATCTTGCGCTGAGTACAAGTGCGCTTTTATCTTTAACGATGGGACCTTCAACAGCTACATGAGCGGTTATGGGGCTAATTCCTCCCCTGGCCGAGAAATTATTCATATTCCCCTGGCGGGTAGAAATATCAAATATGGAAGACAATCTTCCTCCATACCTGGCAGGCAGATTACTTTTATAAAGAGAGAAATCTTTAACAATATCCGGGCTGAAGGAAGTGAAAAATCCGAACAGGTGCGAAGCATTGTATACTGGAACTTTATTCACAATGATCATATTCTGATCTGCACTTCCACCTCTCACATTAAATCCAGCACTTCCCTCTCCAACAGATTGTACACCAGGAAGCATCAGTGCTACCTTCAATAAATCTTTTTCCCCAAGGGTCACCGGTACCGCCTTGGTGGTTTGATAGTTCAATCTTTCAAATCCCATCTGGGTACCCCTGACATTGTCATACTGGTTCGCCCTGACTACCACTTCTGAAATGGGAATTAATCCCCTTTCCATTTGGATCACCAGGTTCCCGCCCGAATTTACCTGGAGAAAAAGTTGTTTGGGCTCCATGCCCATATAATTGAATGATACCCAGTGCTTACCCGGACTTAATAAAATATTAAATCGTCCATCCAAATCAGTAGCTTCTCCTAAGCTTAAATCCTCCACCCAGATTGTGGCACCAATAAGGGGTTCACCTGTTTCACTGTCGACTATCTTACCGTAGACAAAAACCTCCTCCTGACTCCCTGAGGATTGATCATTACCAACTACCAGTGTTTCCAGTGAAAGGGATTCATGACCTGCGATATATCGTTGCTCCGCCCCTGAGATGCCTCTGCTTCCAATATTTTCCGGATCCGGTGAACGCCGCGATAGGGATATGTCTGAATACCTCAAGGATGGGATGATTGGACTTTCATTTGATAGGTATACATATCCAAATTCATCCATATAATGATAGATACCTGTAGGAAGTAATGCGCGGCTCAGTGTAGAATGGAGGGATAAATCCGTGCCCTCTGCAGTAATTCTTACACCGCTCACCCATGCATTATAATAATAAAATGTCGCTCCTGTTTGTTGTTCCACAGCAGAAACAAACTCAGCAAAGGGAATATCCTGAAAATTTCCTGAGAATATCAGGTCATGATCCTGTGCGTACCCCGGGAATGCATGGTACATGCAGAGAAATAGGCCTGTATATATTAGCTTTTTCAAAGCAAAGCTTGTGTTTCTTCCAGTTGGCTTATAAAAATGAGCAAGTTTTGAATATCCGTGGGACCTGCTTTCCTGAACGAAAAGTGCTGATGTTTGAAATACTTCTTTATCTCTGTCTGCATTGATCCCGCAAAGATGGATATGAATGATTTCCTGTTGGTGAAGGCTTGAATTCTGTCCCTGTAATTGAGATAATAGCTACCCATCGACCTGGTGTACACATGTGTATATTGAATGCTATTATTAATTGACTGAATATCTTTCTTCCAGTGAATGAAACACTTAAGCTGTCCAGAACTTAATACCTGATAAAACATTGCTTCTTCGCTGAACAGGGACAATTTTTGAAAATGATATGTTCCCAGGCGAAAAGAATCAATGTGAGTATTATTTAATCTCACCAGGTTATATCCGTCCCTGGAATCGGTATATTCTAAAATAAGGTTTTGGGAAAAAATGTTGTATTTCAGACGTACATTATCATTCTGTAATCCCCTTAAACATACAAAACCTTCGAAAAATGCATCTTCAGGGAAAAAAGGATCTCCCTTGTATTGTACAAAATGTACGTAGTACTGGAATCCGCTGACCAGTTCCTGGTCAAGGCCATATATGTTATGAATATACCTTCTAAGGGAGTCTGCATCTGGATCGGCAGATCCTAAAGGCTGGGCCTTCATGTTTCCGGACAGTATTAATGCAAAAAATGCAAGTAATAGTATCCGATGAAGAGAATCGAACATATTGTAAAGGTAATATAAATCCAAGTGAATGAGCTACTTCTCGAAGATTCTCAGCGCATGGGATACAGCATTAGTTGCTAAAGATCCATAATTTCCCGACGGGAAATTATAGTCATAAAAAAGCCCCGTGGATTACTCCCGGGGCTTTAATAAGGAAATCTGTCTTCCTTTGGCTTACTATTTTTCTATCACCGTGATCTCAGATTTCTGATTGGAAAATTCAACATATCCTCGAACTCCAATTTCTCCACCTTCAACTGGATTTAACCATTTCAGAGTTGCAGTGTGATCACCGTCAGGTATTTCAACATTCCAGTATAGCTCAGCAGTTCTTTTCCTGTAATCGGCTGGAAGCTTTACTATCCTGTCAACTTTTCCATCTATACTAACCTCCAGCTCACCGATATATTCCTCATCAAGCACTTCTCCCAACCCTCCTTTTACAACCAGACCAATACCTGAAAACTCAATGCTTACGGGCGCATCCGAATCAAGGGTCATCAGCATCTCTACCTCTCCTTTCATCATAATTTCCTGCGAGTTGGCCTGGGTAAGCTTGGAGGGATAAACATTGGGGAATGCCACCTCAAGAGGCAAGGTTTCAGGCGTCTGTACCTTGATCTCCACCGTTTCCTCTTCGACTGTTCCACCAAATTTCTCAATCACTTGTAGTGCTTGCCTGTAACTCATGTCATACACCTTGTTAAGTGATATAGTTGTATAGGCAAAATCCCTGTCTTCCACGGGCTTAATGGGATCCAGCCAATAATCCGGAATGGCATCATATCCTGTCATGGTACACAGAATACCGGCAGCCGTTGCAGGATTGCAATCTGAATCCTGTCCGGCCCTTGTCGAAATATCCATGGTCTTCTTTAGGTCCCCATCTCCGTACAATAGTCCCAAAAGAACATAAGCAGAATTAAGGGTGGCATCAATATTGAATGGCGCGGATATACCATCTGGACAATGAAGATCGATGGCCCATTCACTATTTTCAATGGCTTGCCACGCCTTCTTCCAATCATCCGGGTATTGTCCATGGAATTTGATTACATCCTGCATGCTTTTGTAGTAATTACTCTCAGCAGGAATGACCTCAAGTGCATCCACGACGAGTTGATAAACATCATCGTATATATAAGCAAGAGAATACATGGCGGCCACATATGCCCCTCCGTAAAATCCATCCCCGTAATTCATGATATGACCTATCCTGTCCGCATAGACACCGGCAGCATTTATCATTCCCGGTGCCATAAGACCGGCAAAATCAGCCTCGATCTGGAAATCAATGGCATCGGCCCACATATTGTATTTCCAGTGTCCCGATTCAGGTGCCTGAATGCCATTCAGAATGTTATAACGGGCAGCTTGATTTGCACACCAGAGCATATAATCCGCATTTGCAAATGCATTGGCGAATGACTCTACCGGTGCATCAAGCCCTTCTTTATCAAAAACATCCACAAAGGTCAGGTCCATGTAAACATCATCGTAAAGACCAGGTAATTCATCGTAAAAGTATGTTACCAGTTCATGATCCCACCTTAATTCAACACTGTCTGGGATCATTCGTGCAAGGTACCTGA
>RCND010002040.1_pt1 | contig 11319 bp, 8 predicted proteins | sample 2041351 | NCBI WGS metagenome assembly RCND01 (sample SAMN09708230, study PRJNA481090) | Marine sediment metagenome, whole genome shotgun sequencing project. | biome: marine sediment; feature: ocean; material: sediment; isolation source: Sewage treatment plant 12B marine sediment (STP12B) ...
GTCTACTTAAATAAGTTTTCCATTCCTGGGATATTCGGCATCCCTTCTTTTGCTACAGCTGCTAACTCAGTTTCATTTATTTGAGTAGCTTTTTCAATGGCCCTGTTAATTGTAAGTATTAAATAGTCCTCGAGTTCTTCTTTGTCATTTAATAATGAGCTATCAATATCCAATGATTTGACAGAGCGGTTGGCCGTCATTGTCAAATTTAACTTTCCATCACTACTTTGTTCATTAATAAGAATGATATCGAGCCGTTTTTTAGTTTCTTCAACCTTTATCTGGGTTTCTTTTAATTTGCTCATCATTCCCATAATATCACCAAACATATTTATTTCTTTTAAGATTAATATAAGTCAAATTTATTAAATTGCTCATGAAATCAAAGCAGGTAATATGTCAAAGAAGATTGCAGTCCCTTCAGCTAAGAAAATTGAAAAAAAACTCGAAAAATATGGTGATGTTCGAATAGACGATTATTATTGGTTGAATGATAGGGAAAATCCAGATGTTCTTGAGTATTTAAATGATGAAAATGCGTATCTGGACTCCATGTTGTCACACACAGAAGATTTTCAAGATTCTCTATTCGTTGAAATGAAGAGTCGTATAAAGGAAGATGACACTTCAGTACCTTACAAATACAACGGATATTGGTATATCACCCGTTATGAAAAAGGGAGAGATTATCCAATTTATTTGCGAAAAAAAGGAAGCTTGGAGGCAGATGAAGAACTTTTGTTTGATTGTAATGAAATGGCAAAAGGTCACTCTTACTTCAGACTTGCAGGGTTAAGTGTTAGTCCAGATAATGAGAGAATCGCATTTGGTGTTGATACCGTCAGCAGACGAAAATACACCATACAGATAAAGAATCTCAAGACTGGTGAAATTTATCCTGAAAAATTACAAAGTACCACTGGTGGTTCTACATGGGCCAATGACAATAAAACACTTTTCTATACTAGAAAGAATGAACAGACCTTAAGATCTGATAAAATTTATAAACATCAACTAGGTAGCGATGCGTCAAAGGATGAACTTGTTTTTCATGAAAAGGACGATACCTTCAGCACATTTGTTTTCAAGACTAAATCAAAGAAATTCCTTGTTATTGGTAGTTACAGCACGCTTTCAAATGAATTTCAGATACTGGATGCCAATACACCGCATGGTGAGTTTGTCATATTCAATAAGCGAGAAAAAGACCTTGAATATGAGATAAGTCATTATGATGGGGATTTTTACATTGTTACTAATATGGGTGGAGCAACTAACTTTAAACTAATGAAGACTCCAGAAGATAGCACTGAAAAAAGTAATTGGTCAGATCTAATTCCGCATAGGGAAGACGTCTTATTGGAGGATATTGAAATTTTCAGGAATTATCTGGTCATAAGCGAACGGAAAAATGGACTTAATGAAATTCATATAATGCCATGGGATGCCAAAAAAGAAGACTATTATTTGCCATTTAATAATGAAACCTATACCGCTTTCACATCAACAAATGTCGATTTTGATACACCTATATTAAGATACGCATACAATTCATTGACAACACCCTCTTCTGTCATAGATTACAATATGGATGACAAAACTATGCAAGTGATGAAAGTGCAAGAGGTGTTAGGTGATAAATTCAATAAAGACAACTATGATTCTGAGCGTGTATGGGCCATGGCTGAAGATGGAGTAAAAGTTCCAATTTCATTGGTGTACAAAAAGGGAATGGTAAAGAACGGCACTTCACCTTTATTACTATATGCCTATGGTTCTTATGGAGCTACTATAGACCCCTCATTCTCGAGTATCCGTTTAAGTCTTTTGGATAGAGGTTTCATCTTTGGTATTGCACATGTTCGTGGAGGTCAATATTTAGGGCGACCTTGGTATGAAGATGGTAAACTTTTTAGTAAAAAAAATACGTTTTTAGATTTTATCGCTTGCTCAAAGCACTTAATAAAACAGCAATATACATCGTCTGAGCATCATTATGCTATGGGAGGAAGTGCAGGTGGATTAGTAATGGGTGCTATAGTCAATATGGCTCCAGAGCTCTATAATGCGGTTATTGCTGCCGTACCATTTGTAGATGTAGTGACCACCATGTTGGATGATAGTATACCTTTAACAACAGGTGAGTATGATGAATGGGGTGATCCTAATAATGTAAGATGTTATAACTATATGAAGTCTTATTCACCATATGATCAAGTTGAAGCTAAATATTACCCAAAAATGTTGGTAACCACTGGGTTACATGATTCCCAAGTACAATATTGGGAACCCGCTAAATGGGTAGCAAAATTAAGGGCAGTTAAAACTGATAATAACATTATATTGCTTAGAACAAATATGGATACAGGACACGGTGGTGCGTCGGGTCGATTTGAATCCTTGAAAGAAGATGCTCAGGAATATGCCTATCTTTTAGATTTAGAGGGTATAAAAGAGTAATATAAAAAATTAGCTTATTTTTGCCCAGTTTTGGGTTATATTGGTTGTTGAGCGTAAAAAGTGTTTATGAAAAAAGACCTTAATGTTTATAATAATGTGTTAGAGCTGATTGGCAATACACCACTTATAAAGTTAAATAATATCACTTCGGGTTTCAAAGGAAACTACTTCGCAAAAGTAGAGGCATTTAATCCAGGACATTCATCTAAAGATCGTATTGCCCTTCATATTATTGAAGAAGCTGAAAGAAAAGGGATACTTACACCAGGAGATACAATTATAGAGACCACCTCTGGAAATACTGGATTCAGTATTGCCATGGTAAGTATCATAAAAGGCTATAAATGCATACTTGCGGTAAGTTCAAAATCTTCGGGTGACAAGATTGATATGCTGAAGTCCATGGGAGCAAATGTTTATGTTTGTCCCGCCCATGTTCGTGCAGATGATAAAAGATCTTATTACCAAGTTGCTAAAAGACTTCATGAAGAGACAAAGGGGTCAGTGTATATCAATCAATATTTCAATGAACTGAATATTGAAGCACATTACCATTCTACAGGACCCGAAATATGGAAACAAACAGAAGGTGAAATAACGCATTTGGTAGCTTGTAGCGGCACTGGAGGGACTATTTCAGGAACTGCAAAGTACTTAAAGGAACAAAATCCGGAGATTAAGATAATAGGCGTTGATGCTTATGGATCGGTTCTTAAAAAATATCATGAAACGAAAGAGTTTGACGAAAAGGAGATATATCCTTATAGGATAGAAGGATTGGGTAAAAATTTAATCCCTACCGCTACAGATTTTGATGTAATCGATAAATTCGTCAAGGTTACTGACGAAGAAAGTGCTCATATGGCAAGGGAGATAGTCTCGACCGAGGGATTGTTCGTGGGATATACCAGTGGCGCCGCGATGCAGGCTATAAAGCAACTCGATGAGAATAATGAATTTAAAAATGATGACATGATCGTTGTCATCTTTCCAGACCACGGCTCAAGGTATATGAGTAAGGTGTTTAGTGATAAATGGATGGGAGAACAAGGATTTTTCGATTCAAAGAAAGAAGAGTTATCTTCTAGTATTCAATACGTTAAATAACATTATAATAAATGATTGATTTATATACTTTTAAGTATATTTAGGAGTGATTACTATGCGACATGTTGTTAACAATAGAGCATAAAAATATTATGCATTCCTAACATAAATAGCTAACTTTGCCCCCAACTAATTATAGACTAATGAAGGATTTATTTGATAAAATCTATAGGGATAAAGGCCCTTTAGGCAAATGGGCATCTCAAGCTGAAGGATATTTCGTTTTTCCAAAGTTGGAAGGTGAGATAGCCAACCGAATGAAGTTCAGGGGTAATGATGTTATTACTTGGAGTATAAATGATTACTTAGGTTTGGCAAATCATCCAGATGTAAGAAAAGTGGATGCCGATGCAGCCAAGCAATATGGATCAGCTTATCCGATGGGAGCGAGAATGATGTCTGGTCATACATCTCTTCATGAACAACTTCAGAATGAATTAGCGGCTTTTGTAAACAAAGAGTCCACTTATTTGTTGAATTTTGGTTATCAAGGCATTATGTCTACCATAGACGCTTTAGTGGCTAAAGATGATATTATTGTTTACGATGTCGATTCTCATGCCTGTATAATAGATGGCGTTCGTTTGCATATGGGAAAACGATTCACATACAAGCATAACGATATAGAAAGTCTAGAGAAAAATCTAGATCGTGCCACCAAAATGGCTGAACATACTGGAGGAGGCATTTTAGTGATTTCTGAAGGTGTTTTTGGAATGCGTGGTGAGCAAGGAAAGCTGAAAGAAATAGCTGCTCTCAAGAAGAAATACAACTTCAGGTTTTTGGTTGATGATGCTCATGGTTTTGGAACATTAGGTAAAACAGGAGCTGGAGCTGGAGAGGAGCAAGGCGTTCAAGATGAAATAGACGTGTATTTTGCCACATTTGCGAAATCAATGGCCAGTACTGGAGCATTTATTGCTGCTGATAAAGAAATAATTGATTACCTAAAGTATAATTTGCGTTCACAGATGTTTGCGAAATCGCTGCAAATGCAATTAGTAGTTGGAGCTTTAAAGCGATTGGATATGTTACGCACTATGCCAGAATTAAAGCAGAATCTTTGGAAGATCGTTAACGCTCTACAATCCGGTTTAAAAGAAAGAGGATTTGATATTGGTAATACTAGTAGTTGTGTGACACCAGTATATCTAAAAGGAAGTATTCCAGAAGCGATGGCTTTGGTTAAGGACCTAAGGGAAAATCACGGTATATTCTGTTCAATCGTTGTTTATCCCGTAATTCCTAAAGGATTGATATTGCTAAGAATGATTCCAACAGCTTCCCATACGCTTCAGGATGTTGAAGATACTCTCAATGCTTTTGATGCCATACGAGATCGATTGGAAAATGGAACTTACAAACGCTTATCTGCTGCAGTGAGTGCTGCCATGGGGGAATAACGAGTTATAAAATTAATATTAGAACCATCAAGATTATTGTCTTGGTGGTTTTTTTGTCCTTATACATAAGATTTCGAAGTTCCTTTGTGATATTATTAACAGGCACTAATACGGACTTTTTTTATTTTCACACTTTCTAATTAATCAGGATATTCAATGACTTCAAGATTATTTTTTAAAGTGCTATTTTCTATAGTACTTATGTGCTTTGTCGCATCCGCTGAAGCCCAAAGCCAAAAGAACAAAAAACGAAATAAGAAAGACACCAAAAAAGAAGAGGTAGTCGATAAACCGCCTGCTAAAGACGAAAATGCCATTCAACCTTATGATATGGTCATTACAAAAAAAGCTATTTCAGATAAAGGACTATTTGATGTACACAAAGTAGATGATATGTATTATTATGAAATACCTGATTCACTTTTTCAAAGAGAAATGCTTATGGTCACCAGAATCGCAAAAACTGCTTCAGGCATTGGTTTTGGTGGTGGCAAACAAAATACTCAAGTGCTAAGGTGGCAACGAAAAGATAAGAATGTTCTTCTTCGAGTGGTGTCGCATGAGATTGTCGCAGCAGATTCACTTCCTGTCAATGAAGCTGTGACCAACTCAAATTTTGAGCCTGTTTTACAATCATTCCCCATTAAAGCATTCAATAAAGACTCTACGGCTACAGTTATTGATGTAACACCATTGTTTTCATCAGATGTAAAAGCTTTAGGATTTCCATTGAGAAGAAGAAAGCAATACAAGATCTCTAAATTGGAAAGCAAACTTTCTTTTATTGAAAGCTTAAAAAGTTATCCAAGGAATATAGAAGCTCGTCATGTGAAAACGTATGCGTCTAGTGAACCACCTTCAAACTCAAGTACGGGAACGATTTCTTTAGAGATGAATAATTCCATGATATTGTTGTCAAAAGAGCCAATGAAACGTCGTATGTTCGATCAAAGAGTTGGTTGGTTTGCTAGAGGACAAGTGGATTATGGGCTTGAAGATCAAGAGAGTAAAACAGTTCGTTATTTGGATCGTTGGAGATTGGAAGTAAAAGACGAAGATATTGAGAAATATCAAAGAGGTGAACTTGTAGAACCAAAAAAGCAAATTGTATATTATATTGATAGAGCAACTCCTGCCAAATGGAGGCAATTCATTAAAGATGGGATAGAAGATTGGCAAGTGGCTTTTGAGGCCGCTGGTTTCAAGAATGCCATAATCGCTAAAGACCCACCATCATTAGAGGAAGACCCAGAATGGAGCCCAGAAGATGTTAGATACTCTGTAGTACGATATTTAGCTTCACCGATTCCTAATGCCAATGGACCACATGTTAGTGATCCAAGATCCGGAGAAATTCTGGAATCAGATATTAACTGGTATCATAACGTGATGACGCTTCTTCGTAATTGGTATTTCGTGCAGACCGCTGCTATTAATCCAGAAGCGAGAAGTGTGGCTTTTAGGGATGAAATCATGGGAGAATTGGTTCAATTCGTGTCGTCCCATGAAGTCGGACATACATTAGGATTACCACATAACATGGGAAGCAGTACAGCCTATCCTGTAGATTCTTTACGTTCAGAATCTTTTACTCAAAAATATGGAACAGCGCCTTCAATAATGGATTATGCACGATTCAATTATGTTGCACAACCTGGAGATGGCAACGTGGCGTTGATGCCAAAAATTGGCATTTACGATAAACATGCCATTCGTTGGGGTTACAAACCAATTTTGGAGGCCAAAACCCCAGAAGATGAAAAGAAGGTATTAGATAAGTGGATCCTTGATCATCAAGATGACCCTAATTATCGCTTTGGTAGCCAACAACGAGGAGTCATTGACCCAAGCTCACAAACCGAGGATCTTGGTGATGATGCCATTAAGGCCAGTAAATATGGAATTGCAAACCTGAAAAGAATTATTCCAAACCTAATTACTTGGACAGCAGAAGATGGTAAGGATTATGCCGATCTAAAGACCATGTATGGCCAAGTATTAAGCCAATACAATAGGTATATGGGACATGTGTCTTCTAATATTGGAGGAGTTTTTGAATATTATAAGACTTTTGACCAAGAGGGTGCTGTTTATACTCATGTGCCTAAAACACATCAAAAGAAGGCCATGACATTCATTCAGGGTGAATTATTCCAGACCCCAGAATGGATGATAGAGAAAACGATATTCGATAAGGTTGAATTTGCTGGAAATGTTGAGCGTATTAGAGGTGTTCAAGTGCGAACACTAAATAACATACTTGATTTTGGAAGAATGGCCAGGCTCATTGAGAATGAGGCATTGAATGGTGAAGAAGCGTATTCGTTACTTGATATGATGACTGATCTTAGAAATGGTATTTGGAGTGAGATTCGCAGCGGAAGTACAATCGATGTTTATAGACGTAATTTGCAAAGGGCTTATTTAGATAGAATGGAATTCCTAATGAAGGAGGAACAACAATCTCTAACTGGGAATGCAAGACGTTTCTCGAAACGAACTAATGTAAATGTGGAGCAATCTGATATACGACCAATAGCGAGAGCAGAGCTTAGCAATTTAAGGAGAAGCTTGAGAAATGCGGTAGCAAGAACTTCAGATAGAATGTCCAAGTATCATATACAAGATGCGATTGAAAGAATAAATCTGATCTTAGATCCAAACTAAAAATAAAAAAGGCCGCTCGTATGAGCGGCCTTTTTTATTACAGATCTTTTCTAAACGTATTTCTACGAATGTATATCTCCGGATTAAAATCTTTCCATAGTGCATGAATGGCTTGGTTATCGGATAATTCTGGTGTACGATAACAAGTTTTAATACCCTTCTTCTTGAAGGTATGATAATATTGACTAAAGATAATGCCTGTAACACCCTTGTTTTGATAGCTTGGGAGTACACCTATTAAGTAAAATGTAACGTCTTTGCTATGCTTCTTGGCGTGGAGTAGATGTTTAAATCCGAGGGGGAATAATTTCCCATTTGCTTTTTGAAGCGCCTTACCAAAAGAGGGCATCACGATGGCAAATGCTACTAATTTGTTGTCTTTATCTAAAACGAATTTGACATATTCTGGGTTGACGAAAGAAATAAATTTTTTCTTGAAATACGCCTTTTGGAGATCTGAAATCGCAACAAATGATGATAAGGATGCATAACTCTCATTGAAAAGGTCGAACATCTCATCCGCATATTCCATTACTTCTTCAGTTTTAGTAAAATCTAGCGCCTTCAATCCATATCGTTTCTTTACCAGTGCTTGAATCCTTTCGAAGAATTCAGGTTTTACATTCTTAAAGGGAAATTTATTTTCTAAATAGTATTTCTCGCCTTTAAAACCATAAGTCTCATAATGTTTGGCATAGTAAGGATGGTTATACCAAGTTATCATGCGTCCCAAATGATCAAAACCTTCAGTCATCACGCCTACTTTGTCTAAATTGGAGAAGCCTACCGGGCCTTCAGCGAATTCTAACCCCTTTTCTTTTCCAATTTTCATTACTGCGTCAAGCAGGGCTTTTGAGACGTCTAAGTCATCGATAAAATCAAACCAACCAAAACGCATCTTCTTAACTTGTTGCTCGTTGACTTCATTCCAGTTAATTATAGCGGCAACTCGACCAGCTATTTCACCGTCTTTATATGCTATGAAAAATCGCGCTTCGGCGCCCTTGAAAACTGGATTTTCTTTCTTGTTGAAGGTGCTAAGTTCCTGTTTAATGATAGGAGGCACCCAGTATTTCGAATTATTATAGATCGAAAAAGGGAACTTGACAAAGACTTTTAGTTCTTTTTTAGTTAAGGCTTCTTTAATTTCAATCATAGGCTATCACTATCATCGTCGTTAGTTCCATTCTTCTTTTTCTTTTTCAATTTTTTTAATTCATCTTTTGTCTGCCTCTTTTGTTTTCTTAGGCTCTTGATCATATTGTTCTCAGGTTTCTTATCTTCATGAAAATCCAATCGATATGAAGCTCCAAAATTAATGCTGAAGACCGACGGTGTATCTTTGGTATTGAAAGTCAATGCTGTATCCAATTGAAAATCTTCACCAAATAGATAGGCGCCACCTAACCTAAATAAATTATCGGCATAGAAATCACTCTTGATTCCTTGAGTCTCACCAAAAACCACGAATTTCTCGTTTATGGACTTGGTAAAAGTAATAAGGTATTGGTATTCTGGAAAGTCAGTAGTAAATCTATCACCCACAAGGTTTATTACCATGACCCAGCCACCAGCAAAATTATTTTGAGTGGCAATCATTATCTTAGGACTTATGCCTTCAACTCCAAAACCTGTATAGGGATTGTTTTTTGTGTCGAAATTCATACCAGCATATACAGCAACGGCTGGAATCAAAGATTTCACATTGAATTGCCTATTAGCCCTCCAACTATAAAGATTAGGTTTGTCTACCCCTGCATTTTTATAGGGATCATAAACCAGATACTTAAATCCTAAAGTATTATACTTAAAATTACTTCTTTGGGTTTCTTGAATGATGGAAGAACGATTATCCGTGAATGTGTCGTTTTGATAGGTACCTTCAAGACTCACTTCTAATTGCTCCAAGAAAAAACCATAACGGAGCGCATAATCAAAACCAAAACCAGCCACATCATTTTTTAATGGAGTATGCTTCTCGTTAATTACATATGGACCTGCTTCAAACTGAATGACATTGACACCAACTGAGAACGCACTTCGGGATACACCTGGTCTATTTGAATTAATGACATCTGTATATTGTGCGAAAACACAAGTAGAGGATAGGCCAGTTAACAATACAAATAGCAGGGTTTTATAGGCGCTCATATAAGTTCTGTTTGATTTCAAATATAGAAGAATTTACCATTTTTTTCACATTAAAGAACGTTTTTTAGACAATAAGAATTGTATTTTTGAATAAATTTTTGATTTAATGCATCAGTACGCTTCGATACCAGGAGTCATCAGGACTTTTCTCATAATACTCCTTATTTATTTTGGTTTTAAAATCATATCCCGATTATTAGCACCTTTTTTAATGCGCTATGTCACCAAAAAAGCAGGACAGAAATTTGAGCAACAATTTGGGCAACAGCAACGCCCCCCAAAACCCAATCGAAAAGAAGGAGAGGTTATCATTGATAAGACTCCTGAACAGAATAGACCTTCTAATAAAGACGTTGGTGAATATGTAGATTATGAGGAAATTGAATAATTATTGATACTTTTTAATATTCAAAATTGAGTATTTCTAAATAATTTGGTTAGAAGTGAATAGAATCTTTTACCTGTTTGGAAAAAGTATCGAAAATATCCTTAATTTCCTGCAATCATAATAATAAAATGAACCAATCCATCAAGAAACTGCTGCCACATATAATTGTACTTGCAGTATTTATAATTGCTTCCTTAGTCTATTTTAGTCCAGTAATCCAAGGAAAACAAATTTTCCAGAGTGATATCATGCAACATAATGGCATGGCCAAGCAACAGCGTGATTATAGAGCACAAACTGGTCAAGAAACCTATTGGACCAATAGCGCTTTTGGAGGTATGCCCACCTATCAATTGGGTGTACGATATCCTCATAATTATATAAAGTCATTAGATAGTACCTTACGTTTTTTACCAAGGCCCGCTGATTACCTATTCTTGTATTTTATTGGATTTTACATTCTTTTATTAGTATTAAAGGTAGATTTTAAGCTTGCAGCTTTAGGCGCTCTGGCTTTTGGTTTTTCAACATATCTTGTTATCATTCTTGGCGTTGGACATAATGCCAAAGCACATGCCATTGCCTATATGCCATTGGTTTTGAGCGGAATCATCTTAACATTCAGGAAGCAATATATTTGGGGTTTCTTGCTAACAGTGATTGCGATGGCACTTGAGATAAGTGCCAACCATTACCAAATGACCTATTATTTACTCTTATTGGTCATTGTATTAGGGATAGCTTATTTGATCGATGCCTATCGTAAAAAATTACTTCCTCATTTTTTTAAGTCTATTGGAATCTTGATTGTCGCAGTAATTCTCTCAATTGGTTTGAATGCCACCAATTTAATGGCGACACAAGAGTATGTCAAGGAGAGTACAAGAGGTAAAAGTGAACTGACCATTAATCCTGATGGATCGGAAAAGGAAATTACTAATGGATTGGATAAAGAATATATTACAAGATATAGTTATGGTATTGTAGAGACATTCAATCTTTTTATTCCAAGATTCATGGGTGGCGGCACCTATGAGGATGTTGGAAAAGAATCCAATACGTATAAATTATTTACCGATATTGGTGCAGCCCCGGTTCAAGCAAGAAATGAAGTAAAACAGACGCCTACCTATTTGGGGCAAC
>RCND010002041.1_pt1 | contig 11319 bp, 11 predicted proteins | sample 2041351 | NCBI WGS metagenome assembly RCND01 (sample SAMN09708230, study PRJNA481090) | Marine sediment metagenome, whole genome shotgun sequencing project. | biome: marine sediment; feature: ocean; material: sediment; isolation source: Sewage treatment plant 12B marine sediment (STP12B) ...
TGAGAGTATTGGCTTGAATACGATGAATTTTACAATTCGGCAACCCATTGGGGTTGTGGGGTGCATTTCTCCTTGGAATTTACCCTTGTATTTATTTTCCTGGAAAATAGCACCTGCCATAGCCGCTGGAAACACAATAGTTGCAAAACCGAGCGAAGTGACTCCAATGACGGCCTTTCTTTTAGGTGAAATTTGTACTGAAGCAGGCCTACCTAAAGGTGTTTTAAATATTGTTCACGGCTTAGGCCCGTCTGCAGGACAGGCAATAATAGCCCATCCAAATATTAAGGCCATTTCATTTACCGGGGGAACAAAAACTGGTGAACATATTGCGCGTACCGCAGCACCAATGTTTAAAAAACTATCATTGGAATTGGGAGGTAAAAATCCAAATATCATTTTTGCTGACTGTGATTATGACAAAATGTTAGCGGTATCGGTTAAATCATCATTTACCAATCAGGGGCAAATTTGTCTGTGCGGAAGTAGGATCTTTGTAGAGAGTTCCATTTACGAGCGATTTAAAACAGATTTTATCAAAAAGGTGAGTGAGCTGAAAGTTGGAAATCCTTTTGAAGCAGAAACAGATATTGGGGCATTAGTCTCGAAACCACATCTTGAAAAAGTTCAATCATACATTGAGATAGCGAAAGAAGAAGGAGGTAAGATATTATTCGGAGGAAAAACCGTAAACGTACCTGGATCTGAAAATGGTTATTATTTAGAACCAACTATTATTGAAGTTTACGATGATCAATGTCGTGTAAACCAAGAAGAGATCTTCGGACCTGTTGTAACGCTTATGCCTTTTGAAACAGAAGATCAAGCACTACAATTCGCAAATGGTGTAAAGTACGGGCTCTCTTCAACGCTATGGACAAGTGATCTTAACAGAACCATGCGGATGAGCAAAAAATTAGAGGCCGGAATAGTCTGGGTAAACACCTGGATGAGCCGTGATCTGCGAACTCCTTTCGGAGGAGTTAAAAATAGCGGAGTGGGACGTGAAGGAGGTTTTGAAGCCTTGCGTTTTTTCACAGAGGCCAAAAATGTATGTATTAAATATGATTAAAATAGATCGCTGCGCTCCTAGAAATTAGACCGCCGCGCTGTTAGATGTTAGACGAAGACTCATTAAGACCTCGATAAGGTCAAACTAATAATAAAACAAGAAAATGAATTTAGATTTTAAAGATAAAAACGCACTTGTCTGCGGAAGCACAGCAGGAATTGGAAAATCTACTGCGATGTTATTAGCTAAACTTGGTGCCACGGTAACTTTGTTGGCAAGAGATGAAGAGAAGTTGAAAAACACGCTTTTAGAATTACCATTTCAAGACGGTCAGAAACATAATTATATAGTTGCCGATTTTAGCAATCCTGAATTACTCAAGGAAAGAGTGAATGAGGTTACAGAGCACAAAATTTTTCATATTTTGCTAAATAATACAGGAGGCCCGAAAGGTGGAGTTATATTTTCAGCTGAACCCTCAGAATTTACAAATGCTTTTACACAGCATTTAATTTGTAATCAAATTTTAGTTCAAGCCTTAGTTCCAGGAATGAAAAAAGCAGACTATGGAAGGATAATTAATATTATTTCTACCTCGGTAAAGCAACCTATTGATGGCTTAGGTGTTAGTAATACTATTAGGGGAGCTGTTGCCAGTTGGAGTAAAACTCTGGCCAATGAACTTGGACAATATGGGATTACTGTCAATAATGTTCTTCCAGGATTCACGGCTACGGACAGATTGGACGATATTATCGCCAATGCTGCAAAGAAATTAAACAAGACAAAACCCGAAGCCAGTGCCTTTATGATGGGACTTGTGCCCGCGAATCGTTTTGCTCAGCCAGGGGAAATTGCAAATGCTGTGGTTTTCTTGGCAAGTGAGGCTGCGAGTTATATCAATGGAATAAACCTTCCCATTGATGGAGGTCGGACTAAAAGTTTGTAACTTTAACAATATCCTGCACATGAAAGATTCCTAAAAAAGAAATCTAGGAAGTAGAAAAATCAAACATAGATTCAATTAATATGATCCCTGCTTTATCTGGGAATAATTATGAAACGAAAACTGCGAATTAACGGCCACTCACATTTACTACCTTATCCAGAGGATATCCCTCAATTTATGAAGGATAAAGAAATATTTTGGGTAGATAAGGATCGAAAGTTCATGCTTCAAAAAGATTGGAGTCGACCAGTTACCGATTCTAGTTTTTTTCTAGATGAAAAACTAGCGTGGATGGAAGAATTTAAAATCGATCACGCGGTTGTATTAAACCTATCTCAACTTTATGGAAATGGGCTGCGCGTTGAAGAGATGAAAAAGGCTCTGCGATTTCAGAACGATTTCAACGCAAAAGTTCAACGAGATCATCCTTCAAAATTTACTTGTGGTTTTGTAGTACATCCTGGCTTTGTGCGAGGAGCAATGTGGGAAATTGAGCGTTGTGTGGAGGAACTTGGAATGCAATTACTTTGTCTTCCAACGCATTATATGGATACAATTGGGACTTGGCGTTGTATATTCGATGAGGAAAATGAACCGATTTTTGAAATGGCAAGCAAATACAACCTTGCTTTAGAAGTGCACCCCTATGACGGTGAAAAATTTATAAAACTTGAAAATACTTCCTGGCGTTTTCATCTTATTTGGATGCTCGCACAATGCGCAGATGCCTATCACTTTTTAACACTTAACGGGTATGCAGATAAATTTCCAAATATGCGGACTTGTTTTGCACATGGTGGACAATTAGCACAAATGAATCTCGGAAGAAGGATACAGGGGTTTGACGGGCGTCCAGATTTATTTGAAGGGAAATCACATCCTAGAAAAGCAGTTGGACATAAGAATATCTTCTTTGACACATTGGTACACGATACAGGTTCGTTAAAGCTGGTTGTTGAAAACCAGACTTCTAAGCAGATCGTAATGGGGCTTGATGATCCATATCCTTTGGGTGAAATGGATAGCGAAGTACAATCATCCTATCCTGGAAAAATTTTAGATTTAGCCAAAGAACGCAATATACTTACCGAAGCAGAATGCGATTCCATTTGGGACGAAAACGTCATTAGATGGCTTTGTGGAGATGATGAAGTTGCAAAACAAAAATTAATAAATCGGATCATAGGGTAATGGACTTTCTTCCTGAAAAAATTGAAGATTATGTCTTGGCTCACTCTCAAAAAGAGCCAGAATTATTACAAAAACTCAATATGGAAACTTGGCAGAAGGTACTGCAGCCACGAATGTTAAGTGGGCATTTTCAAGGTAGAGTGCTGAGTATGATATCTAAATTAATTGCACCGTCACATATTTTAGAAATCGGAACTTATACTGGCTATTCTGCATTATGTTTAGCTGAAGGTATGCAATCTGATGGGGAACTTCATACAATTGACATCAATGAAGAGTTACATGATCTACAACGAAAATACTTTGACGCTTCAGACTTCGGACCTAAGATTTTTCAGCATACTGGCAACGCTTTAGAAATTATTCCGGAATTGGACCACGTTTTTGACTTGGTATTCATTGATGCCGATAAAAACAACTACCCAAAATATTTAGAGTTAATCCTTCCGAAGTTAAAAAAAGGAGGTGTTATTCTAAGTGACAATGTACTGTGGAGCGGGAAGGTTGTTGATACTATCAAGAAAGAGGATACTGACACCCGTGCATTGTTGACTTATAATAAATTATTAAATGAGCACCCAGATTTGGAAACAGTCTTACTACCAATTAGAGATGGTTTAACAATTTCACGTAAAAAGTGATTCTAAGGTGTAAATATTTTGTTCTTGAAAGCGTAAATAACCAATCCCGTCCGGTTCCTTAAATTCAGCTTATCAAATAAAACATCTCTATAACCTTCTACCGTTTTGGGGCTCAAGCACATTTGATCTGCAATCTCCCTATAGGTCATTTGAGTACAAACATGTTTAATAAATTCAATTTCCCTGTCTTTTAGTGTGATCGCTGAACCACTTTTATGTCTTAAAGAATTAACTAAGATTTTTGCGACAGTATTGGTATGGTAATATCCGTGTTCTATCACTTCTAGTAACGCTTCTTTGAGTTCAACCTTTCGCACATCTTTCATCAAATAACCTTTTGCACCTGCTCGTAGCATTTTTAAAATGGTAGTTTCATCTTCTTCAACCGAGAGTGCCAATACTTTGACATCTGGAAAATGGTCCTTAAGATAAGTTGTGGTTTCAATACCGTTTAGAATAGGCATATTGACATCCATAAGGACGACTTCAGGAATATTTTTTGGGTTTTGAAATTTATCAATTAATTCTTGACCGTTTTTGCATAGATACAATACTTTAAATCCTTCAAAAGCCTCAACTAGTGCACCTATTGCTTGCGAGAGCAACATATGGTCATCTACAACAACAACAGTATTTTCCATAGCTATTTATTTAATTCTATAATTAAACGAAAACTGAGTCCCCATTCCTATTTTCGAATTTATTTTTACATCGGCGTGAATCAATTTCGCCCTATTCTTTATATTACTGATACCAATTCCCTTATGTTCATTACTTCTAGACATATCGAAACCTATACCATTATCCTTCGCCATAATCGTTAGTATATTATCACTATAATCGACATAAACGTCTAATTTAGTCGCTTTAGAATGCTTAATTGTATTTGTAAAAAATTCCTGAAGCATTCTAAAAATAATTATCTCAATTTTACTATCAATCTCAAAAAAGCTTGCCGAACATTCAAGTGACGTTTCCAGATATCCAAGCCTTTTGAATCTTTCTATTTCTAGATGCAATGCCTCTACTAGTGATAGGTCAGATAAGGTATCTGGGTTGATCATCTTAGACAAACTTCTTAATTCTCTGAGGCTTTCACCAATAGTTTTAATTGCATCATCAATGGCATCTGGGTCGTCTTTGGCATTTTGCATTTGAATTTTAGCCAAGGTTAATAATTGACCTATATTATCGTGTAACTCCCAACTTACGTTTCTAAGTGTATCTTCTTTGATTTCAATTTGCGATTCAATAATTTCTTCCTTAAATCTATTTTCTGCTTCAATCTGTTCTCTTAGTAGCTTATTTTTTCTTTTCTGAAAGATGGCAAACAATAGAATTACCGTAAGAGCGAGAAAAAACGCAAAGATCGAAAAAATAATTAAAAACGATTGTACTTCTTTTTCGTCCATATAAATCCAATTACATAACAACCATAAAGAATTAAATTCAGGCTAATTAAAATCAGAATGCGACTCAAGGGTGAAATAACCAAAGCTTTAGTTAAAAGAACAAGAGGAATGATTCCAACATAAAACAACAATAAGCCTGTAGAAATCCAAAAACTCAATTTGTGTTTAATAATTAACACTTCATCACTATTAAGTAACCGATAAAAATGACATAGTGTCAAAGTTAAGATCCCAAGGGATCCAACTACAAAGGCATATCCTTGATTTTTTAATTCATCTGGGAATATATATGCTAAGGTAGTCATTAACGAGAAGAGACTTGCAAATACAACTACAACTATTCTTAATTGTTTGGTTTTCAATATTTGATAATACCAAAAAAAATAAAAAATGACACTTGCAATCGAAAAAATACTATAAATCCAACTCACTCCAATGGGATAGTTTGGTTTCAATGACGCACCAAAGACTTCAATAAGAAACGTAAACCATAAAAAATACAGCCAATATTTTTCACTCGATTTTCGATATTTTTTAAAACAAACAGTTGCTACTAATGCCGCGATAAATTCAAGAACGGTGATTATATATAATAAACTGTCAATTTTCATATTATGTTACAGGTCGTTAGGTGGAATACCCCCGTGACCATAGTTTAAAGCACTCAATCCTTCGATATTTTCGTTTTCGGCCTGAACTGGTGCAAATCCTTGTTTTAATTGCGATGATGCGTTTTGAGCTGTTGGAACAAAAAACACTGTCGAGTACCCTGCTGGATATGCCTCGTTATCATTTTTTGGATATGCCCCAAAATAAACGCGAACTCCTAAATTCGAAAGCTGTCTCTTTTCTGCTTCATACTCTATATACGCTATATATTTTTTTAGAGAATCCAGCGCAAACCAAAACTCTCTGGTATCTTCATATCCTAAGCTATCATTTATAATACGAGCTCTAGTTCTTTTAAACTCTTCCTCTAAATCATTTGCTACCTCATATGTAATTACCTGACTGGGCGGGAATTTTTCGTCTTCACAAGAATATATTACAAGAAATAAGAATGATACTGTTAAGAGAAAAATCATTTTTTTGAAGTTGGTTTTCATAGTTGCTAATTTATAATGTTCAAAGATCTAGGATGAAAGTACTAGTATATAAGTAAGTAATTACAAGCCTAAGCCATTTATTTTCACGCATAAACGTGTACTGACAAATTAAGTAAATAATTAGATACGAATTTAGGATTAAATAACTGCAAAAAAAGGGGGTAAAGCCCCATAAAAAAATGAAGTAAAACCCTTAAAAATTACAAGGAGAACAACCTGACTTTAATACAGGGTATAACACATTAATTATCAGCTAATAAACTCTTGTAGAATATGCTCGGTTAAAGCAATTTTGTCATTGTTAATTTAAACAATAAAATAAAGATGTGCTTCAAAAACTCGTGTTACATATGTTTTATAGTTTGTTACAATACTGGTAGTACAAAGGCACTGAGACTTTTAATTTTAAAACACACAAATACCATAAATAAATATGCCAATGAAAACAAATAATAATAATAATAACCTTTTAAAAACTAAATTATGAAAAAAACAATCTATGTACTTCTCATTATTCTTCTCTCAGTTAGCTTTAGCTATGCTCAAAGTCTGAGTCAAGTAGTAGTGGCAAGTTCGGGAGCTACTATAGTAGGAGCTTCCAATACCCTGAGCTTCACGGCTGGGGAAGCCGTCATTGGTAATATTATCAATGGGGAATCACTTGGACAGGGCTTTTGGCCGAGCGCTGCAGCAGTGTTATTGAGTAGCGAAGACTTCACTTTTGAGGTCCAGGCAACGGTGTATCCAAATCCGGTAGTCAATTATTTGAACTTATCGTTCAACGATATGGTCGGACAAGACTTTGAGGTAATGTTGTTTGACAGCAATGGAAGACAAGTTTTACACCAAGAACTAAGAAACAGTTCGGGAAATGAAACGCTAAATTTCAGTGCGTTTGGTCAAGGCATTTATATACTTAATATCGTTCAAAGTGAAACCAGTAAATCAAAAACATTTAAAATCATTAAACAATAAAACTAAAAATTATGAAAACTAAAATAACCTATATCGCAGTTTGTATTTTCTCATTAACGTTTGCAGGCTTATTTGCACAAGGAACGGAAGGGATGGGAAGCGACTCAAATTACATATCTGAAAGAAACGCAGATGTACAACAAACAATGCAATCAACTCTTGTCGAAGAAAATAATAATGCGACAAGAGCAGCCGCAGCAGCTGAATTAATTAACTACCAAGCCGTTGCACGAGATGCTGGTGGAAACCTTATGGTAAGTGTTGCAGTTACTGTTATTTTCGATATACAAGAAACCGCAGCAGGTGGAACCGTAGTTTATACAGAAACTCAAGCCTTAACAACAGATGCCAATGGTGTTTTTTCAGCCCAAATTGGAAGTGTTAATCCCTTAACAGTTAACTGGTCGGCGGATGCACATTTCTTGGCAGTTACTTTAAATGGAACAGCGGTAGGAACAACCGAATTTGTGAGTGTACCTTATGCGAAATCTGCAGATACAATGCCAACGGATGCAAGAATAGGAGATGCTACTGTAAGTAGTGCTGATGTTGTTACAATTGCCGGAGATAACACTATCGTTGGTGAACTTATTGACATTAGAGCAACTAATGTTGTAACTGCCAACAATGATTTAATGAACATGGATATGCCAGCAACTAGCTCGGTAGATGCTCAATTCATTGAAGCTCGAAATGGTGGTGCTGTACAATTTCAAGTACAAGGAGATGGCCGCACATTGATTAACGCGACTACAACTGCACCTCAACTCAATACAGTATATGGTAATTCTATGCCAATTGCCTTTGCAAGTATTTCATTTGATGGTCTCATTTCAACGGGATACGGGGTTACTTCTGTTGCTAATCCTTCACCTGGGGTATATGACGTTGTCTTAGATCTTAATACAGATGCTGCGAACACAGTAGTTATGATAACACCTTTTACAAGTAGTATTGGTAGTCCAGAGATTTGTGGTTACAATCCAACAGGAGCGAACACCTTTTCAATAAACTGTCAAAATCCAGCCGGTGGTGCAAACAGTACTGCCTTGTCTTTTGTGGTTTTTGGAAATCATTAAGATTTAAATTAACCAAGTAATTTTTCATGGTATACTAAGAGGTATACAGAAAAGGTTCAGAAAGTAATTTTTCTGAACCTTTTTATTTTAATCGATAATGATGAGTATTATATAGTTTTGAACTAAAACTTCCTCTTTATTGAACCGGCAGTATCTTCAACTTCATCTCTTACCCTTTCAATTTCTTTCTTAACATCCTTGGTTATATCCAAGTCAATGTCGTTCTTTTCAGCACTTTTAGTGATTTCACTTTTAATATCATTAGTCGCATCTTTTATTTGACGCATCCCTTTAGCAAGTCCGCGTGCAATCTCAGGCACTTTATCAGCACCAAACACTAGTAGTACAATAAAGAGGATAAAACCTATCTCTGCGCCGCTAATAAATAAGAAGTAAACTTGCGATATCATGATACAAATATACTTATGACAACCGAGTTATATGTCAAGTGTTATATATTTTTTGGTATTCTAAATAAAAAAGCCTCTTCGTTTTAATCGAAGAGGCTTTTAATACGTTACGAAAGGAACTATTGCCCCTTTACATTTTCCTTAAATCTATTGAAATCACCTAATTTCTTCTTTTTAGGCCAGCTGTTATTGCTAGTATCTATATCTGCAGTCTCCTCGTCAGGATCAACAGTAATTTTAGTTATTTCCATTTCCGAAGCTATAACTTTACCAACTGAAGCATCATTTTTTCTCCAAATCTCAGCAGGATAGGTTAATCTTTTTGTTGAACCATCGCTGTAAGTAAATTCAGCAATAATAGGCATTGGAATACCTCCTGGCTTCTCAAAAGTTACTTCATAGAAAAACCTAGGATTCTTCAAGCTTGCTCTCTCATCAGCTGGCACATTATCCATTATATAGGCTTGCAAGGTTGGCACATCGGCCAAGGTTGAAGTACGCATACTCTCTTCGAAATCTTCACTGTCCTCATCAATCAAATATACCAATGGCGGAAGATCGCTTTCCTTCATCCCACGCTGCTCCATCATTTCCCTAACTTCTTTACTCATTTTTGAAGTAACATAGAAAGTTTTCACTTCTTTGACTCCTATATCAGTATAATCTGTAGAATAGAACCAAGCTCTCCAGAACCAATCTAAATCAACAGCAGATGCATCCTCCATAGTTCTAAAGAAATCCTCTGGAGTTGGATGTTTGAACATCCAGCGTTGGGAATAAGTTCTAAATGCATAGTCGAATAATTCACGCCCCATAATTGTTTCGCGTAAAATATTCAGACCTGTCGCCGGCTTAGAATATGCGTTTGCACCAAAATTATAGGTATTCAATCCCTTTGTCATAATTGGTGCCATTCGGTCCTGATCTCCTGCCATATAACTAACAATCTTCTTAGCCGGCCCTCTTCGTGAAGGGTAGGCCTTGTTAGGAGCGATAGCATCTGGATACCACTCTCCGAAATCCTGTTCTGCAACATATTGTACAAATGTATTTAAGCCTTCGTCCATCCAAGTCCATTGACGTTCATCACTATTTACAATCATAGGAAAATAGTTGTGTCCAACTTCATGAATAATAACACTCATCATTCCGTATTTGGTTCGATCACTATAGGTTCCATCTTTATCTGGTCTTCCATAGTTCCAGCAAATCATTGGATATTCCATCCCTTGATTCTTTGCATGCACAGAGATTGCTTTATGGTAAGGATAATCAAATGACATTCTTGAATACGATTTTAAAGTACTTGCAACCACTATGGTCGAATAATCTTCCCATAAAGGATTTCCTTCTGGCGGATACATTGAAACTGCCATTACATCTTTATCACCTATTTTTACGGACATCATATCCCAAATATATCTTCGGGAAGTTGCGAAACCAAAGTCACGTACATTTTCTGCCTTCAATTTCCAAGTCTTTGATGACCTAGTAAATCCTTTCGAGGCCATTTCTGCTTCAGCTTGTGTAACGATGATAACAGGTTTCTCGTAAGACTTTTTCGCCTCATTATAGCGATTCATCATCTCTTTAGTAAAAATATCTTTTCGGTTTACGAGGACTCCCGTACCATCTAGGACGTGATCGGAAGGAACAGTAATATTCACTTCGTAATCACCAAATGGCAAAGCAAATTCATCTCGACCCCAAAACTGACTGTTCTGCCATCCTTCTACATCACTATATACAGCCATTCTAGGAAAGAATTGTGCAATAACATAGCCTCTATTTCCGTCCTCAAAAGTCTCAAAACCACTTCTTGCTCGATCTATAGTATGTTCTGGAATGTTATACCACCATCTCACAGAAAATGAAAACTTCCCTCCTGGTTTCAAATCCTGAGGCATTTCAACACGCATCATTGTTTGATTAATTGTATAACCTAAATCAGCTCCTTTAGCAGATTTAACCGCTTGGATTTTGAATCCACCATCAAAGGAAGAACCCATATGTTCTCCTACAAAACTACTCGCCATAGTAGCCGGTTGCGCTCCACTACCTTCTATCAACGGGGATTTTGAATCTTTTTCTCGTACATTTTGATCTAGCTGTACCCATAAATATTCAAGAACGTCGGGAGAATTATTTGTATAAGTTATGGTTTCAAAACCGTTGATCTTCGCTTGTTGATCGTCTAGTACAATATCCATTACATAATCCGCCTGCTGCTGATAGTACTGCGGGCCGGGAGCTCCGTTTGCACTTCTGTACACATTTGGAGTTGAGAACACTTCGTACAACTGTTTAAATCGATTCACGTTAGAATGGCCAGGTTTACGTTCCTCTGGCTCCTCTTCTTGTGCATAAGTAAAGCCAGTTACAAGCAACAAAGCTACAAGAGATAGGTATTTAAGTAATTTCATGTTAAAATATTTTGTTGATTAATGAAGAATTAATATCCCGACCAACTTGGTTAGTTAATTTCAAATTTACCGAGAGGTATTGTATTTTTTAAATTTTTCCTAAAACTAAAAAGTTGTTAAA
>RCND010002043.1_pt1 | contig 11313 bp, 12 predicted proteins | sample 2041351 | NCBI WGS metagenome assembly RCND01 (sample SAMN09708230, study PRJNA481090) | Marine sediment metagenome, whole genome shotgun sequencing project. | biome: marine sediment; feature: ocean; material: sediment; isolation source: Sewage treatment plant 12B marine sediment (STP12B) ...
GCTTGCGTTCATCAGATCCTGAACATCGGGCAGATAGGCGATGCGCTCAGCGTGACCAGCGGCCCAAGCGTCAAACCCATCGCGATCGGTAAACTGATCGCGCGCGGAGCCGTCGCCCAAGGCACGGAAGGTGTTGGTGAAATCAGCACCGTCCTTCTGCATCAAATCAAGCAGGGACTGGATGAGGTCAGTGTCCTCGGGCGTGGGTTGGGCAATACCGATTTTGGCGGAAAAGCGGGCCAGCCACGCGGCCTCGATCTGGTCGGGCATGGCGTGGATGATTGCAGTCGCTTCTTCCAGTGCCGTATCTTTGTCCTCAAACAGCTGCAGGAGGGCGGTGGCCAGTTGTGCCATGTTCCAGATCGCAATGTTGGGCTGGTTACCGTAAGCATAGCGGCCCTGCTGATCGATGCTGGAAAACACGCGACCCATGTTGAAATCATCCATAAATGCGCAGGGACCGTAGTCGATGGTCTCACCGCCAATGGCACAGTTGTCAGTGTTCATCACACCGTGGATAAACCCGACAGACATCCATTGTGCGATGAGATTTGCCTGCTTGGCGCAGACTTCGCGCAGCAGGTCCATCGGGCCATCGGCGTGCGCGTAGTGGCGTTTGATGGCATAGTCGGTGAGGGTCTGAAGCTCGGCCACTTGACCGCGGTGGGCAAAGACCTGGAATGTGCCCACGCGCAGGTGGCTGGCGGCGGTCCGAGTGAGGATGGCACCGGGCAGCATTCCTTGCTCGCGCAGAATATCCTCTCCGGTGCTTACAACAGCCAAAGCGCGCGTGGTGGGGATGCCCAGAGCGTGCATGGCCTCGGACACGACATATTCGCGCAGGACTGGCCCCAGCCATGCGCGGCCATCACCGCCACGTGAATAGGGCGTGCGGCCTGAACCCTTCAATTGAATATCGCGCCGTATCCCATTGGTATCTATAACTTCCCCAAGCAAGATTGCACGCCCATCGCCGAGCTGGGGGTTGAAGTTTCCGAATTGGTGACCGGCGTAGAGTTGCGCCAAGGAATCTGAATTTTGGGGTAACTTGTTACCGCCAAATATGTCGGTGAGCTCTGCTTTGTCCGCTGTGGAAATGCCCAACAGCTTCGCTAGATCATCGTTGAAAGCCAGTAGCTTGGGAGACTTAACGGAAGTTGGAGCCACGCGGGTATAGAACGCATCGGGCAGTTTGGCGAAGCTGTTATCAAAGGGGATGTTCATGGGATGGCTCCGTTAGAGGTGTTTGCTCATGAACATATAGTTCTCGTTGAGAATAAATCCCGCGCGGCGGTAGAGTTTAAGGGCCGCAGCATTGTTGCGGTCTACTTCCAAATGGATGGTGCGCAGGCCACCTGCAGCTAACGCGTGGGGCAGCGCCGTCAGTGCCTCTGATGCGATACCGCGCCCGCGCACGCCGGGGCGAATGTAGAGCTCGTCTATATTGCCATCAAGACCGCCGTATTCCAACGACCACGTAATGGTGATGACCATATACCCGATGGGCGCACGGGGCGGCCCGATGAGATAGGCACAGCCATAAGGGATGCCCTCCAACAGCGGCTCAAGCCCTGCGCGCCGACTTTCCTCGGTTGACGCCATTTCGGCCTCGGTGTGGAATGCAGCGACCAGCGACAGAAGCTTTTCGAGGTGAACTGGGCCAGCGAGGGTAAGGGCGGCGCTCACAGTCTTGCCAGACGCTCGGTCAGCAGGGTGAAAAAGCCGTCCGAGTCGAGATCGCCCATGAAGGTTGCATTGGGCGCGCGGTCGGTGACACCCCACCAGTCGGCCACGGTCATGCCCATGGTCAGCTCGGATTGGGTCTCGATCTCCACGTTTATATGGCGGCCTTTGAAGAGATCAGGCCGGATCATGTAGGCGGTGACGCAAGGATCGTGCAAAGGCGCGCCAGCAGAGCCGTATTTCTCTTTGTCAAAACGCTCGAAAAAATCGGTCATCTCGGCTACGGCGATACCAGCGGGCGTGCCGAGCGCGCGAAAAGCGTCATTGCGCGGGCGTGTCACAAGCGCTTTGTGCGTGACGTCCAACGGCATGACAACGATGGGTGCGCCTGATTGAAAAACAATATCAGCTGCTTGCGGATCGACATAGATGTTGAACTCTGCAGTAGGGGTGATGTTGCCACCCTCGAAATAACCGCCACCCATCAGCACGATTTTGGCGATGCGATTGGCGATATCGGGGGCTTTTTGCAGGGCGGTGGCGATGTTGGTGAGCGGCCCAAGGGGGCAGAGCGTTACGGTGCCGGGGGCATAGGTACGCAGCTGGTCGATGATGAAATCAACGGCATGACCCTCGGCCAGTGGCATCGTGGGATCTGGGAGCGTGGGGCCGTCGAGGCCGGTTTTACCGTGCACATGCTCGGCTGTTACCAGATCGCGCCCCAAAGGGCGGTCACAACCGGCATAGACGGGCATATCGGAGCGACCTGCCAACTCACACACGATCCGCGCGTTTTTCGTGGTCAGCGGGAGCGGTACATTGCCGGCAACGCAGGTGATGCCCAAAACTTCGACATCCTCGGGGCTGGCCAATGCCAGAAGAATGGCAACAGCGTCGTCCTGACCGGGGTCCGTATCAATGATAATCTTGCGTGGGGGCATGGGGATATTCCTGTAGACGTGCTTGCGCGCACACTCGCAAGGCACGCGCGGCTTGTCCAGCGCTCGGCAATGCTTGCGCAGGGGGGCGCTGATTGGGTAAGCGTGATGGCATGAAGCAGGGCAAGCCACTTTATGTGCATCTGGGGGCGCACCGGACGGGGACATCATCGTTTCAGATGATGCTGGCGGAGAACCGTGATCTGTTGGGCGCTGCGGGGTTTGACATCGCCTACCCGGGACGGGACGATATTCCGCAGGGGGATTTGCGGCTCAAGCTGCCGGACCCGCGCAATCTGAAGCAGTGGGAAGCGAAGTTTTTGCCTGCTGCCACCAAAGAGCTACAGCGGTTTGCCACGCCAGATAGCCACGCGATGATCCTGTCGGAGGAAAATATTCCGGGTCGGATGATCCATTTTCCCGCCGGTCAGTTCTATCCAGCTGCCGAAGTGCGCCTGCAAACGCTGGCTGCGGCGGCAGGTGCGCCTGTGTTGCGCGCGGTGTTGGTGGTGCGGGAGTATATCGGCCTTTATATCTCGGCCTACCGCAAGCGGGCAGAGGATAACAAATCGCCCCCGTTTGCGCAGGGCCGTCGCAATATGTTGGAAATGGATCGCGGCTGGCCCGATCTTGTGCGCTTGATCTTCAAGCACCTCAAGGTACAGGAACTGGTGGTGATCGATTATGGCCGCCGTGGGCGAAGTGTCGATATTCTGGGGATGCTGGTGCCGGAACTGGCCGAGATACCGCTGCGCGAACCTGCGCGGCGGATGAACCATTCGGCCACGGATGCGGCGCTGGTGGCGTTGCAAGAGCGGTACCAAGCAGGCGAGACACTGGAGCGCGAGGTGTGGCAGCAGATTATTGCTGAGCACCGCGGCGACAAACAAAGCTATGGCGTGTCAGAGTTCACCAAGCGGCAGACGCGTATCCTTGAGGGGCGCTACCGCGAGCATCTCGACGAGATTGCGGCGATGCCTGCGGTGCTGCTGTTGCGCTAAGCCTTGGCGGCTTTCTCGTCCGCTTTTACAGCGTCCCACATTGTGTCCATCTCTGCCAGATCGCTGTCCTCGGGGGTTTTGCCGATTTCGCGCAGTTTGGCCTCGACCCCCGCAAAGCGGCGGGTAAATTTGGCGTTTGCGGCACGTAGGGCGGCTTCCGGCTCGATCCCGAGGTGCCTGCCCAGATTGGCCATGACAAACATCAGATCACCGAATTCCTCGAATTGTTCCTCGGCGGTGAGTGTGTCGCGTGCCTCCACCAACTCGGCAGCTTCTTCTTGGATTTTTGCGATCACATCGCCGGTGTCGGGCCAGTCAAAGCCCACGCGTGCGGCGCGTTTTTGCAATTTATATGCGCGCAGCAGGGCGGGCAGGCCGACTGCGACCCCGTCAAGCGCGCCTTGTTGCGCTTTGCCCGCACGTTCGGCAGCTTTGATCGCTTCCCAGTCTTTGGTTTGTTGCTCTGCGGATTTCTCACGGCTCTCATCGCCAAAAACATGGGGGTGTCGGGCGACCATTTTGTTGGAGATGTTGCGCACGACGGACCCAAAGGTGAAATGCCCGGCTTCTTCGCCCATCGCCGTATGATAGACCGATTGCAGCAGCAGATCGCCCAACTCGCCTTCAAGCTCGGGCCAATCGCGCCGCTCAATCGCATCAGCGACCTCGTAGGCTTCCTCAATGGTATAGGGGGCGATGGTGTCAAAGCTTTGCTCGATGTCCCACGGGCAGCCGGTTTGCGGATCGCGCAAGCGGCGCATGATCTCAAGCAGGCGTTCAATGCCAGCGTTTTCGTCGTGTATTAGATCATCTGGCATTGCGGGTCCTCTCGCTCTGGTGTCAGATAAGGATAACAATAGATAGGAGTCCACCCATGCCGATCATCAACCGTATTGCCGATTTCGCCGAGGATATGACCACGTGGCGCCGTCATTTGCACACCATTCCCGAGCTCAGCTTTGACTGCCCCAAGACGGCGGCATTCATCAAGGAACGGTTGCAGGAATTCGGTGTAGACGAGATCCATGAAGGCATCGCGCAAACGGGGATCGTGGCGATCATCAACGGAAATGGTGAGGGGCCGACAGTAGGTCTGCGCGCAGATTTTGACGCGCTGCCAATTGAGGAAGATACGGGCGTTGAGTACGCGTCTACCCACCCCGGAAAGATGCATGCCTGTGGCCATGACGGGCATACGGCGATGCTGCTGGGGGCGGCAAAATATATGGTCGAGACGCGAAATTTCTCTGGCCGAGTGGCGCTGATTTTCCAACCCGCCGAGGAAGATGGCGGCGGTGCGCAAGTGATGTGTCAGGAGGGGATGATGGACCGGTTTGACATCGCCGAAGTCTACGGCATCCATAATTTTCCGGGCGTCGAGGAAGGCGCATTTTTCACGCGGCCCGGTCCGATCATGGCGGCGGTGGATTCGTTCACGATCACCATCAACGGGCGCGGTGGGCATGGGGCCATGCCACATGAGACGGCAGACCCCGTGGTGGCAGCTTGCGGTATGGTGACAGCGATCCAGACAATCATCAGCCGCAACGTTAAATCAGGAATGGAAAAAGTGATTTCGGTCACGCAAATCCACACCGGCAGCGCCAGCAACGTCATCCCCGATACGGCGATGATCAACGGCACGGTGCGGACTTTTGACAAGGGAACCCGTGATACGATCGTGCGGCGTATGTCGGAAATCGTGCAGGGCCAAGCAGCCAGTTACGGCGTTGAGGCGGAGTTGGATTATGAAGAGGGCTATCCTGCGACAGTAAACTCTGAGGCGCAGACAGCATTTGCGGCGGGCGTTGCGCGCGGGCTGGTCGGTGAGGCCAAGGTTGATGAGGATTTCGCCAAGGTCGCGGGGGCGGAGGATTTCTCCTATATGCTGGAGGAGCGTCCAGGCTCGTATCTGTTTTTGGGCGCGGGACCGGGGGCAGGGCTGCACCATCCGAAATTCAACTTTAACGACGAGATTGCACCAGTGGGGGCGTCCTTCTTTGTCCAGATGGTCGAACAGCTACAACCGGCGGCCAAGTAAATGGGGCTGGAGGATGCCAAGAGCCAAGTCGATCAAGCGTTTACCCGTGATGATCTAAAGGGGCCGAGCTTCGAGAACGCCTTTGGCGGGGCGACCTCGTTTCTGCGGCGGCGCTACACCAAGGATCTGAGCGGTGTCGATATTGCCGTCACAGGCGTGCCGTTCGATCAGGCGGTGACGAACCGCACCGGCACGCGTCTCGGTCCGCGCGCGATACGTGAGGCGAGCGCGTTGCAGCCCTACGACCCACCGTATGGTTGGGATTTTGATGTGATGAGCGAGCGTGCCATTGTCGATTACGGTGATTTGGCGTTCGATTATGCAAAAGTGTCGGAGTTTCCTGCCACCTTAACCGCCCATATCGCGGGGATTTTGGATGCAGGAGCGGCAAGTGTGGCGCTTGGCGGGGATCATTACATCAGTTTCCCGATTCTCAAGGCATATTACGAGAAGTTCGGCCCCATGAGTCTGCTGCATTTCGATGCCCATTCAGACACTTGGGTCGATGATGACATGGAGCGGATCGACCACGGCACCATGTTCTATAAGGCGATCAAGCTGGGCTATGTTGATCCTGCGACGTCTGTTCAGGTCGGCATCCGCACCCATAACGATGACACGATGGGGGTGACCACGATTGATGCGCGCGAGGTACATGAGCGTGGAACTACGGCAGCGGTCGAGAAAATTAAGAAAGTATTAGGGAATAATCCCACATACCTCACATTTGATATAGATGCGCTTGATCCAGCCTTTGCGCCCGGCACGGGCACGCCGGTTTGGGGCGGGTTGGCAAGCTGGCAGGCGGCGGCGATGCTGCGCGATCTGGCAGGGATTAACATACGCGGAGGCGATATTGTTGAGGTGTCGCCGCCGTTTGACACCACAGGGGCCACTGCGATTGCAGGTGCGCATGTGGCGACAGAAATATGCTGCCTTTTGGGCGCACGGATGAGGTCGCCCCAGGGGCGCGCGGAGAAGTAGCAATGAGCGAAAAGAACCAACCAATTGGCGGCAACGAGTTGGCGCGGTTCTCGGGGCCGGGGACGTTTATGCGGCTGCCTGCGGTCAATGACCTCAAGGGGCTGGATGTGGCTGTGTTGGGGATACCCATGGACATCGGCACGTCTTGGCGCTCTGGCACGCGGTTCGGGCCTAAGCAGATACGATCTGAGTCAGCCATGTTGCGACCGTATAATTTGGCCACGGGGGCTGCACCCTTTGACAGTTTACAGGTGGCCGATATTGGCGATCTGGCGATCAACACGTTTTCACTGAGCGATAGTTTGTCAATTATTAAAGAGAGTTACGACCAGATCTTAACCTACGATACGATGCCGCTGGCGATGGGCGGAGATCATTCGATCACCTTGCCAATCTTGCGGGCTATGGCAAAGCGGCACGGACCTGTGGCGCTCGTTCACGTTGATGCCCATGCCGATGTCAACGACGAGATGTTCGGAGAGAAAGAGACCCATGGCACGGTGTTTCGCCGCGCCTATGAGGAAGGGCTGATCCGACCTGAAAAAACCTACCAGATTGGTATTCGCGGGACCGGCTATGCCGCGACTGATTTCTCGGAGGCTGTTGACTGGGGGTTTCAGCAGTGGCCTGCAGAGGAGCTTTGGGGGCGAAGCCTAGCACAACTGGCCGGGGAAATTCGCCGCGATATTGGCGATACACCGACCTATGTGACCTATGACATCGACAGCCTTGATCCGGCGTACGCGCCTGGCACTGGCACGCCTGAAATTGGTGGGTTGACCACGCAACAAGCGCTCGAATTGATCCGTGGGCTCAAAGGGTTGAACATCGTGGGCGGTGATCTGGTCGAAGTTTCGCCCCCCTATGATCCCAGCGGCAATACCGCGTTGACGGCGGCGAATTTGCTCTATGAGATGTTGTGTGTCCTGCCCGGAGTTGCGTACAGATGAGGTAAGGCCCGCTTGAGGCAGAGTACGGGTAGCACAGGGATGCGTAAGATGACTTGGGTAATTTTGATCTTGGCTATGGCGGGTGGCTTGGCGTTTGTCCGGCTTGCGCCGACGGATGTATCGCGTTGGCACAAGCCGATTGGTGATGCTGAGAACACCGACGGCGCGGGCTGGTCGGGACGTGTTGTGCACGCCAAGCCCGGTCTGTTGTCCGATTTGCATCAGCAGATGCTGGCTCTGCCGCGCACGGAATTACTTGCAGGTAGTGTGGGTGAAGGGCGTTTGACCTATATCACCCGCTCCAAATGGATTGGTTTTCCTGACTACACCACGGTGGAACAGGACGGTGACCAGATCAAACTTTATGCCCGCCTGCGCTTTGGCAAATCAGATCTTGGGGTGAACGGCAAACGTCTGGACGGGCTGCTGGAGGCCGCGCGGGTTAAGCGGGCTGAAGGGTGAGCCGAGCTCCGAGCTAAGGCAGCCTTCCTGCGTTTCGCGCCACATCGGCACGTTCAGCGACATCTGGCATTGGGCGGTGAACATCCGCCCGTCCACATGCAGACAAATGCTCTCTCCCAATTCGATGCGGCCGCCACCACTGTCGGTGCAGTAGCAATCGATCGTTTTGGCTTGTGTCGCACTCTGCGCGTGTGCGCTGAACGGGGCAAGAGCGAGTAGGAGCGCAAATCGTTTCATATCTCCTTTGTAACATGACGCTGCTCTTGACCAAAGTGTTTTCATAGGCCACTCCCAACACCATGATACCTATGGACCGCCTTGCCCAGATAACCGCCCGTTTCGAGTACCTCGAAGCGGCCATGAGTACGGATGGCGGGGATATTTCCAAGCTGGCTAAAGAATATAGCGATCTGCGTCCCGTCGTAGAGGAAATCGCTGCCTACCGCGTGCTTTTGGAGAGCCTTGAGAGCGCGCGCGAGATGTTGGCCGACGCGGAAATGGCCGCGATGGCGAAAGACGAGATTTACGATATTGAGCAGAGCTTACCTGCGGCGGAGGCGTCCTTGCAACTGGCGCTGTTGCCCAAGGATGAGGCCGATGCACGGCCCGCGATGCTGGAAATACGGCCCGGCACAGGGGGCGACGAGGCGGCATTGTTCGCGGCGGATTTGCTGCGCATGTACCACCGCTATGCGGAGGCGCGGGGCTGGAAGGTTGATTTGATCGAGCAGCAGACGACCGAGCTGGGCGGAATCAAGGAAGTTGTGGCGCATATTACCGGCGAGAATGTGTTTGCGCGCTTGAAATACGAGAGTGGTGTGCACCGCGTTCAGCGTGTGCCGAGTACAGAAAGTCAGGGGCGCGTGCATACCTCAGCGGCCACTGTGGCCGTGCTGCCGGAGGCGGAGGATGTGGACATCCAGATCGCCACCACGGACATTCGCATTGATACCTACCGCAGCTCTGGCGCGGGTGGCCAGCACGTCAACACCACCGATTCTGCGGTACGGATTACCCATATCCCCACGGGAATTGTGGTGACGAGCAGTGAGAAATCCCAACACCGCAACCGGGAAATCGCAATGCAGGTACTCAAAACGCGGCTCTATGATGCGGAGAGGATGCGCATTGATACCGAACGCTCCGACAGCCGTGCTTCTCAGGTCGGCAGCGGGGATCGCTCAGAACGGATACGAACCTATAATTTCCCGCAGGGGCGGATGACGGATCACCGGATTAACCTCACGCTTTATAAGCTCGATGCGATAATGCAGGGCGATCTGGATGAAATTGTGGATGCGTTAACGGCGGATGCGCAGGCCAAGATGCTTGCGGAGATGGGGCAATGACGACAGCAGCCGTGGCCATGGCAGCTGCGACGGCGAAATTGCGGGCGGCTGGTGTGCCGGATCCTGCGCGCGATGCGCGACTGCTTCTGGCGCATGCAGCGAGTGTGGACGCCGCACGGGTGACGTTGATTGCACCAGAAGAAATCGCTCCGGAAATATCGGAACGCTATGAGCACCTGATATCATTGCGCGCGGTGCGGGTGCCGGTGTCGCATCTGGTGGGCGAGCGTGCATTCTATGGGCGCGGGTTCAAGATCAGCCGCGAGGTGCTGGACCCACGGCCCGAGACCGAGAGCCTGATTGAGGCGGCTTTGGCGCAGCCCTTTGAGCGGGTGTTGGATTTGGGAACGGGGTCGGGCTGCATCCTTGTGACGCTATTGGCGGAGCGGGAGAGTGCCACGGGTGTGGCGGTTGATTTGTCTGAGGGCGCGTGCTTGCAGGCCAGTGCCAACGCTGTGTTACACGGGGTGGCGGCGCGGGCGCACGTTTTGCAGTCGGATTGGTTTGATGCTGTTGAGGGGCGTTATGATCTCATCGTCAGCAATCCGCCCTATCTGGCGCAGGCCGAGATGGCGGATGTCTCGCCGGAACTGGCACTGCACGAGCCTGCGATGGCGCTGACGGACGGGGCGGACGGGCTGAGCGTTTACCGCCTGATTGCCGCCCGCGCGCAGGAGTATCTGAGCGCGCAGGGCCGTGTGATGGCCGAGATTGGCTGGAAACAAGGACCTGCGGTGCGTGCAATATTCGAGGCCGCAGGCTGGGCCGATGTGGCGATTCTACCAGATTTGGACGGGCGGGACCGTGTTATTTGTGCGCAAAACCCTGCTTAGCGTGAAAATTGCAGGTTTTTAGGTTTATTCGCTCTTGCCCCTGAGGGGGATCAAAGGCTATTGATGTCTTGTTGCAGTGATGAACGTCTTGTACGGTCCCACGCGGCTTATGCCCAACATCTTAACGTGCCGACAGCATGCGCAAAGCGCGCTGATGGCCTGACCAACTAACAGCACCAAAAGGCTGACCCCCTCTATGAAACCTCAAAGATCGCGTTCGCGTAATAACAAAAACCGTAACCGTAGCGGTGGCAATAATCAGGGTGGCAATGTCGTCAACCGTACGTTCGACAGCTCAGGCCCCGAAGGCAAAGTGCGCGGCACGCCCAGCCAGGTGATCGAGAAATACAACCAGCTGGCGCGCGATGCCCAGCTGAGCAACGACCGCGTTGCGATGGAGAATTTCCAGCAGCACGCAGAGCATTACTTGCGCCTGTTGAGTGAAGCGCAGAAGGAAATGGATGCCAAGCGCGAAGAGCAAGAGAAAGCCAACCGCGAGCGTCAGGCCGAGCGCGACGAGCAGGACCGCCTGAACCGCGAGCGCCAAGCCGAGCGGGACCGCGAACGCAACGAGCGGATGGAGCGTCAGGAACGCGAAGCCGCCGAGCAGCCAGTTGTTGCGGCGGACCCGTCAGAGCAGCCACAGCCGGATGCGAGCGATGAAGGGAGCACGCTGGTCGAGACGCCAGAGCCCGAGCCAAAGCCGAAAACGAGACGTGCGCCGCGGCGTAAGCCCAAACCAAAGCTTGAGGATGGGGATGCCCCGAAAGCCGAGGGTGGCGACCAGCCCGAAGCGGCAGAATGATGTAGAAGGCCTCGCAGATGCGGGGCCTTTTGCATTTTGGGGCAGTGTCTGTTTTGAAAGAGCTGAGTCTGTTTGAAAGAGCAGTGTCTGTTTGAAACGTAATCGGGGGCCAGCCCCCCATCGGAGCTGCGCACCGATCCCCCGGAGTATTTCTGGCCAAATAAGATAGGCCCAAAAAAGATAGGCGTTAGGGTTTTGCCAGTTCGCGGGCAAGTGCGCAGAAACCCTCTAGCGGGATTTGCTCGGCACGGTCTGTGGGTTTGAGGC
>RCND010002044.1_pt1 | contig 11312 bp, 8 predicted proteins | sample 2041351 | NCBI WGS metagenome assembly RCND01 (sample SAMN09708230, study PRJNA481090) | Marine sediment metagenome, whole genome shotgun sequencing project. | biome: marine sediment; feature: ocean; material: sediment; isolation source: Sewage treatment plant 12B marine sediment (STP12B) ...
TATACTATTTTGACAAATTTAGGGCAGGATTTCGGCAATTGCAAGATTTTAACTAGATATTTTTGTAATATTATAATTTTACCACTAATTTTGTATCCAAATTTTGCTATGAAATCTAAATATTTGAAACTTCTTACTTTGATATCTAAAAAAATACTTCTCTTATTGATATTGTTAGGTACAATGTCAATTTTTGGTCAACACACCGAGTACCCACAAGATTATTTCCAAAAACCACTAGATATTCCTATTATTTTATCTGGGACGTTTGGAGAATTGCGCAGCAATCATTTCCATTCAGGAATTGATATAAAAACACAGCAACGTGAAGGTCTAAAAATATTTGCTACCGCTGAAGGCTACGTTTCCCGAATAAAAATAAGTCATTGGGGTTATGGTAAGGCCGTTTATATTACACATCCTAATGGTTATACAACTGTATATGGTCATCTAAAAAAGTTTGATAAAAAAATTGAAAGCTATCTTAAGAAAAAACAATATGAAAAAGAGAGTTTCAGCATTCAGCTTTTCCCTCAACCTAACGAACTTCCCGTTTCTAAAGGTGAAATAATTGCGTTTTCAGGTAGTACTGGTGGTTTTGTCGGGGCGCATTTGCATTATGAAATACGAAAAACAGATGGTGCAACTCCTATAAATCCCATGTTGTTTGGTTTTCGAGTTGCCGATCATAAAAAACCATCTATTAACGTATTGTATGCCTATCCGCTTTCTTATGAAGCACAAATACACCAATCCGCGAAACCGGTAAAAATAAATTTTGCACAGCAGAAAGATGGTACTTTTTTAGCTGATGCTGTAGTTGCTAGTGGTAGCATTGGATTTGGTGTTAACGCATTTGATAGACAAGACGGTGCCTTAAATAAAAACGGTATTTATAGTTTGGAATTAAAACTAAACGGCCAATACATTTACAGACACAAAGTTGAAAAATTTTCTTTTTCCGAAACCAAATACATCAATTTGCTCATTGATTATCCGCATTATAAAAAGCACAAACAACGAATTCAAAAATGTTTTATAGAACCCAATAATAAATTGAGTATCTACGACAAACAATTTCCCGAAATGGGCTATATAGAAGTAGTTGATGGACAAGAGTATACAGTGGAAATACTTGTTAAAGATGCGGATAACAATCAATCAAAACTTACAATTCCAATTGTTGGAAAAGAGAACCCAATCATACTTCCAGCTGAAGAATATGTTACTAACTATCCAGTTATAGCAAGTGCTTTTAACAAATATTCGAAAGACAGTGTAAGTGTTGCTTTTCCCAAAAATACTTTTTACAAGGATTTCTACTTAGATTTTAAAGTGAATTCGGATGGTTCTGTAAATGTACACAAGCCTATCGTTCCTTTACATAAAAGCTACACTTTGACTTTCAATGTTGAAAATTATACCCCGGAAGAACGCAAGCATCTTATAATTGCAAATATGAATAACAAAAAATACCCACGTTATTCTAGTACGATAAGAAAAGAAAAAACATTCTATACGAAAACAAAAAAACTTGGAAAATTTGCTTTAATTTCTGATTTTAAAGCTCCAACCATTAAACCTAGCAATTTTAAAGAAGGCCAATGGATGAGCAATTTTAAGTACCTTAAAGTTGGAATAAAAGATAACCTGTCCGGAATTAAATCATATCGAGGAGAAATAGATGGTGACTGGATTTTGATGGAATGGGATTTGAAGAAAGGGCTTCTTTTTTATGATTTTAGTGATAAAAAACTTGTGGGTGCAAAACACCATTTAAAAATAATCGTAACAGACAACGCAAATAATACTAAAACCTACACTACTACGTTTTATAGGAAATAAAAAAGGGAATAGTATTTAATCCAATCTATAAATTTTGAATAAAAAATTATTAGCAGGTATCTTCATGTCATTTCTATTTCTCACTTCTTGGGGACAAGAGGCAACAGTAAAAGGAGTAGTAAAAGATCTTCGAGGAGTCGTAATTGAAGATGTATCCATTGGCTATGATGACAAAGGAACAACCTCTAATTCAAAAGGTTATTTTGAATTAACTATTCCAGCTAATAAAGAAATCGCTTTAGTATTCAAACATATTGGTTTTGCTAGTTACGGGGAAAAAATCCGTGTAAGTAGAAATGGAAAAAAAATGCTTAATGTTACCTTACTTGATAAAGTTGAGACTATTGAGGAAGTAGAAATCATCACCAATAGACAAGAAGTGGAAGGTATTACTGGTGTAAAGGTTGAAACTATAAAAAACTTACCGAGTACAAATGCCAGTATTGAAAGTACTATTAAAGTGGTAGGTTTGGGCGCTAGTTCCGATAATGAGCTGAGTACCCAATACAAAGTTCGGGGAGGAAATTATGATGAGAATTTGGTTTATGTTAATGGAATTGAAGTATATCGGCCATTTTTGGTACGATCAGGTCAACAAGAAGGTTTGAGTTTTGTAAATGTGGATATGACACAAAATGTTAAATTCTCTTCAGGTGGTTTTCAAGCAAAATATGGCGATAAGTTGTCTTCTGTTTTAGACATATCTTACAGAAAGCCAACGGAATTTGGTGTAAAAGCCGAATTTAGTATGTTGGGAGCAAGTGCCGCTGTAGAAGGGATAAGCAAAAACAAAAAGTCAACAGCTATTGTAGGTTTACGTTACCGAGACAACAGCTTACTGGTAAATAGTAAAGAAATTTTATCCAATTTCAATCCGCGTTTTATGGATGTTCAATCCTATATGACACATAAATTGAACGACAAGTTTTCATTTGATTTCCTCGGTACATTTTCTTTAAACGATTATCGGTATCTCCCAACAAGCAGAAGAACAAAATTTGGAACACTTCAAGATCCTCAGGAATTAATTGTTTTTTACGATGGACAAGAAAATGATCAGTACTACACTGCTTTTGGTGCGCTGAGTGCCAAATACACTATAAATTCAAACTGGAAAGTAAATTTGACTTCATCGATATTCAACACCCAAGAAGAAGAATATTTTGACATTGCTGCATATTATGAATTGGGCGATGCAAATACAGATGCAGGATCAGAAAATTACGGGGAAAGTGACTATACAGTGGGTATTGGTTCTCAAATAGACCATGCCAGAAATGCTTTGGACGCTTTGATTGGAAATATTGAAGCAAAAGCGAGCTACCACATAAACCAACATAATTTTGATTTTGGAGTAAAATATCAAGTAGAAAATATTAAAGACCGTTTAGTTGAATGGCAAATAATTGACTCAGCAGGTTTCTCTCTTCGACCACCAGGATTAAGTTTAAATGAACAACCTTACGAAGCCTATGAAGGACCTATTGTACCTTATCAAGATGTGCGCGGAACGAACACGTCTGACTTGCGAAGAGTTATGGCGTTTGGGCAATGGAATATGAAAACTTTTTTAGGCGACCATCAATTATGGACAAGTGTTGGAATTAGAGGTCACCAATGGACAATTGAAGACAATACTCAAACAATATTTAGCCCACGAATTCAAGTTTCTCTTAAACCCTATTGGGATAGTGATGTGCTATTCAGGCTATCGGGTGGAAGTTATGCACAACCTCCTTTTTACAAGGAATTACGCGATTCAGAAGGAGTAGTTCAGAGTGATGTCAAAGCTCAAAAGTCCTTGCATTTTGTTTTAGGAAGTGACATTGGGTTTAAAATGTGGGGTAGGCCGTTCAAGCTAGTAACTGAAGCATATTACAAGCATATAACTGATGTAAATCCATATACATTGGACAATGTTCGAATACGTTATGCAGCAGAAAATAATGCAGAAGCTTATGCCACCGGATTTGACATGCGTATAAACGGTGAATTTGTCACTGGAACTGAAAGTTGGTTTAATTTCAGCTATTTAGATACAAAAGAAAACATAGATGGCCGAGGCTATATTTCCAGACCTTCTGATCAAAGATTGAAATTTTCTTTATTGTTCCAAGATTACGTTCCCAGTATGCCTCATTTAAAAATGTATATGAATCTTGTATATAATACAGGTGTTCCGGGCGGCTCGCCAACATATGCAGACCCTTACGACTTTCAAACTAGATTGAGTGACTATTCACGAGCAGATATTGGTGTATTTTATGTTTTCAAAGACGTTCAAAAGAAATCCAATATTCGTTGGTTGACTCCATTTAAAGACTTTAGTGTTGGGGCAGAAATTTTCAACATGTTCGATATGAGAAATGCCATAACAAATACTTGGGTCAGAGATGTTTACACCAAACGAATGTATGCAGTTAAAAATACAATGACAGGCCGGGTTTTTAATGTAAAATTAAAAATGAAGCTCTAGGCTATTCCAAACTCCTATACGTTTTTACAAACCTAAAATTTGTGCTGCGTGTTCTTTGGTCTTAACCTTGTCAATGATGTTTTCTATCATTCCTTTTTCATCGATAATAAAAGTCATACGATGAATTCCATCATATTCACGTCCCATAAATTTTTTAGGTCCCCAAACACCATATGCATTTATTACTTCTTTTTCTTCATCCACTAACAGCGGATACTCCAGATCGTTCTTAACACAAAAATTCTTTTGTCTTTTTTCTGAATCAGCACTTACTCCAATAATTTCATATCCCTTTTCTAAAAGCTTTTCTTGGTTGTCTCTCAGGTTTTTTGCTTCCATAGTACATCCTGGTGTACTGGCTTTTGGATAGAAAAATAGTATCACTTTTTTACCGAGATAACTTGAGAGTACAATTGATGCTCCTTCTTGATCTTTGGCGACAAACTCTGGTGCTTTATCACCAATTTTTAAATGTTTCATATGTCTTAATTATTATAGGTGATATGGAACTTGCTATTAGTCATCCCCTTGTTTGTCAAGTATAGACATGCTCGTTTCATATGCATAAATTTTAATACGTAATTTGAACTAGTTCTAATGCTTCTTTCACACTTTCAGTAGGCATTTTACATGCACTGTTTACACAGATATAGATTAGTGTTTCATAGGCAACAAATCTATTTTGTAACAACGGAAAATCACTTTCCATAGTACTACCTACAATCAATTTATTAGGCACATAGACTTTATTGACTTCCTTCAATTTTTGAATCGCTTTAGATCCTGAAATAGCTACTTCATAATAATTACTTGAAAAATTAGAAGCAAGTTGCAACCAATTTGAATAGCTTGGGGCATATTGTTCCGATTTTTCAAATACCTGATTCAACATATTCTCACTAACCTGCATATATTGTTTGTTTGCATAATAATGTGCCAGCTTGAAAAGGTTATTCGCCATAATGGAGTTCGAAGAAGGAATTACATTATCTGTTGTTTCAATTTTTCTCGCAATTAATTGTTCGTCAAGATCTGACGTAAAATAAAACAAGCCTACTTTTTCATCATAAAAATGAGCAAAGGAATAATCTGCCAGTTCTTTGGCCAATTCAATCCATTCTTCTTCTAAACTGACTTCATATAGGGAAATTAGAGCCTCAATATATGTGCTATAATCTTCCATATACGCATTTATATTGCTTTTCCCATTTTTAAAATTTCGGTTTAAACCGGCATCATTTCGCAACATTTTTTCCTGAATAAAACGAGCATTTCTTTTTGCCGTTTCTAAATATTTTGGAATATCAAAAACTCTGTACGCATCAACATATCCTTTTATCATCAATGCATTCCACGATGTCAACACCTTATCATCCAGACCTGGGCGTGCTCTTTTCTCTCTTGCGGTTAGTAAAATTTCTTTCCAAGAACTTACTTTCTCTTTAAGTTTTTCTGTACTTATATTATGAGATTTGGCAATTTTCTCTTCAGATTTTTCACGAATAAGCACAAAGTTGTCTTTTTCCCATTTGCCATATTCAGAAATAGAATAGTAATCCTTAAAAATCTCAAAATCATCCTTTAAAATATTTTTCAACTCTATTTCTTTCCAAACATAATATGCACCTTCTTCGCTTTCATTTAATTCGTTCATACTATCTGCATCCAGTGAGGAGAAAAAAGCACCGTTTTCGTCTGTAAGTTCACGTGAGACAAATTCTAAAGTTTGGAAAACAGTTTCTTTATATAATTCATTTTTGGTAACCAAATAAGCATCAGAATAGAGACTTACTAGTTGGGCATTGTCGTAAAGCATTTTTTCGAAATGAGGAATATGCCATTTAATATCAGTTGAATATCTAGCAAATCCACCTCCAATGTGATCATATATGCCACCATAAGCCATTTTAGTCAAAGTTGTATTGACGTATTCCAACAATGACTCATCCTTACTTTGTACAGCATGTCGCAATAAAAAATGATAATTATTTGGCATAGGAAATTTTGGTGCCCTATTATATCCGCCCATTCTAGAATCGAAATAAGTTTGCCATGTGGAGACAATATTTTTCAATTTTGCTGAAGTAAAATCCCCTTTTTCCGTCTTGATTTCAATACTGTTATTCTTTGTTATTCCGTTGGTCAACTCTTCGGCATATTCCTTAATCTTTTCCGGTTCTGACTGCCAAAGTCTGGTTATTTCGTTTAGCACTTTCAACCAATTATCCTTTGGGAAATAAGTACCTCCCCAAAAGGGTTTCCCATTTGGAAGGGCAACCGCATTTAAGGGCCAACCACCTGATCCCTTTAACAATTGAACTGCATCCATGTATATCTGGTCAACATCGGGTCGCTCTTCCCTATCTACTTTGATACATATAAAATTATCATTCATAAATTTTGCCACTTCTTCATCTTCAAAACTCTCATGTTCCATGACATGACACCAATGGCAAGCAGCATATCCAATTGAAATAAGTAGTAACTTATTTTCCTTTTGGGCTAGAGCAAGTGATTCACTATTCCATGCATGCCAATTTACCGGATTATGTGCATGTTGTAATAAATAAGGACTCGTTTCATTAATTAAATCGTTTGTAAACTTATGTTTTGGCTGTGGGTTATTTTGGCTATTGCATCCCATAAAAGATAGTATCAAAAAAGTTAGTAGTAGTTTGAAATTCATTATGACAAAATATTTCGGGCTAATATACAATCTTTATGAAATAATAATGAACGGGTATAGGGAAAAGCTATTTGATTTTGGGTAAAATGAAAGATACTTTTAACTGACATTCCGTCGGAATTGAATAAATTGCACAGTCTTTGCATATCAAAGTATTGTTATGAATTAACAAAAAAAATTATGGATATATTTTTATTGATTGCAGGTTTCTTATTCACTCTTCTAGGGATTATTGGTTCGTTTTTACCAATACTTCCTGGGCCACCAACAGGTTGGGTAGGACTTCTCTTACTTTATCTTAGCAGTGTCGTTCCTATGGATTGGTGGGTTTTAGGTATTACATTAGGTGTAGCGCTAATAATTACTGTTATGGACTACATAATACCAGCAATTGGAACAAAAAAATCTGGTGGAACGCGATATGGAATGTGGGGAACTACAATTGGACTTATTTTGGGTTTACTTTCTCCTATACCTTTTGGATTCTTAATTGGAGCATTTCTAGGTGCTTTCATAGGTGAAATGATTTACGACAGCAACGATACAAGCAGAGCGACTAAAGCGGCTTTTGGCTCCTTTTTTGGATTTTTAACCTCAACCTTTATAAAACTTACTGTCTCAGCTTTCTTTGTCGGATTGTTTATCACCAAATTTTGGGAGTATAAAGAATTGTTTTTCGCTTTTTAATGTTTAGAAAATATTAACACTCTTTGAATTAAACTATTTGAAAACTGAGCAGTCTTAGAGTTATAATTTTAAACTTTATTAAACATGAAATCATTTTTTTATATCACAATCTTATTTTTTAGTATTAGTATGTTTGCCCAAAAACCAAATTCAGGCAGAATGGATGCTAAACTTAGTCCAGAACAACAAGCCGAATTGCAAACAAAAAAAATGGCTCTTACACTCGATTTAAGTGAAAAACAAATCAAAGCTGTTCAAAAACTTGAAACAGAACGAGCTAAGGCACGTGAAGCCAACAGAGAACTTAGAATTGGAAAAAGAGGTTCTGGTAATGTGCTGTCTCAAGAAGAACGTTTTGCGAAGAGGAGTAAGCAATTGGATGCACGAAAAGAACATCAAGATAAAATGAAGAAAATTCTTACCGAGGAACAATACACTACCTGGAAAGAAATGATTCAAAATAGAAATAACAATAGGAATTCTAATATGAAGAATAACAAGAGCCGTCGTGGGAATGGCACTCAACAAGGAAACAGAGGCCCTAGATAGACATTAAATTAATTCTCATAAAAGCTGCCTATTGGCAGCTTTTTTACTTTACAAGAAGTAATTGACCTATAGAAATGGTGTCCTCTTGTAAGTCATTCATACTTTTCATTTTGCTCACAGTCATTCCGTATTTACGGGCTAATGAAAACAATGTATCTCCTTTAATCACAGTGTGTGTTTTGCTATCTGAAGTTGTACTAGGAACTTGAGCTGGTTTTCTCACAAATAACTTTTGTCCTATTCTAATCTCATCTTTTTTTATACCATTCCAACGACGAATATCTGGTACTTCCAATTTATACATATATGCTATCTGATAAAGCGTTTCTTGTGCTTTTACAATGTGATAACTGGGTTGTGTATTTGATATTGGATTTCTTGTTTCTATTTCAGTTTTTGGTGGAACGGTATCAACCTTAGCCGAAACCACTTCAATAATATCTGCGGCAGTTCTTACAGAAATCTCTTCTTTTTCAGGAACTGCACTTTCAATTTGTGTTGGCTCTTCCTTTGTCTCAACTTCAATAATTTGGCTTTCAATAGGTCTTATATAAAGCTTTTGTCCAGGAAAAATCGTATTTGAATTTAAATCGTTGAATCTTTTTAAATCATCCACTTTCAATCCAAACTTTCTTGAAATCCCATACAAACCATCCCCTTTCTTAACAACATAAAAAAGCGCGTTCTTATCAATTATCTCAATAACTTGACGACTAGTGTCAACAGTTCGTGTTTTTCTGCCTAAAACCACTTCATCATACTTATAAAGCTCATACTTTTCAATAATACGAATCAATTTCTGTGGATATTTCTTATCAGTAGCATATCCCGCTTTTTGCAATCCTTTTGCCCAAGCTTTGTAATCATTTTTTCTCAGTTTAAATAAACCTTCATACCTACTTCGTTGGGTAAGAAACATCCCGTGATCTTGAAAGGACATTGCGGGATCTTTATAAACTCTAAAACATTCTCCTTTGGCATCATCATCGTAAAAGGTTCGCAAACCATTCCAGTTCTTATGACATTTAATTCCAAAATGATTGTTGGAATTTCGAGTTAAATCACTGTTTCCACTATTGGATTCCAAAATTCCTTGAGCCAGAGTTATACTAGCTGGAATATGAAGTTCCTTCATTTGAGAAACTGCGATATCAGAATATCTTTCAATATAATCAACCGTATTTAACCTCGCACTTGATATTGTTGTGCGCACTTCTTCCTTTGCGTCAGAAGTAGCTTCCTTTCTTATAATTTCTTTATTGGATGAAGTGTTATCTCCTGAGTTTGAATTTCTCTTGACTTTTTTCTTTGCACCACAACTAGTGAAAAGAATACCGATAAAAAGTCCAATTAAAATATAGTTTATTCTAATCATCATTTGTAATTATAGTGGGTAAATTTTTATTTGTCAGTCTTTGATTCATTCCATCAATACCTTGTAGTCCACCGCTATGAATCACTACTATTTTTATTTCCTTGTCAAAATAAGCATTTTTTATTAAATCTACGATACCAAATACCATTTTACTTGTATAAATCGGATCTAATTGAATAGTTGTCTGTTCTTTAAAATCATTTATAAAATGCACTAATTCCTCGTTAATCTTCGCAAAACCACCAAAATGATAGTCTGTTATTAATTCCCAATTATCAGTTGTATGAACATATTGTTTAATAACATCTGATAAAAAATCACCTTTTAACGCAGGGAAACCTAAGACCTTTTGATTTGGTTGTATCGAATTAATAATTCCAGATATTGTTCCACCTGTTCCTATTGCACAACAAATATAATCAAATTTAGAATCTTCAGAAGCAAGGATTTCTTCACAACCTTCAACAGCTAAGTTGTTAGTTCCACCTTCCGGCACAAAATAAAAATCTCCAAACTCATCACGTAGACTCTCAATAAAATCGGGTGTATTCTTAAGCCTATAGGTTTTTCTATCAATAAATTTAAACTGCATTCCATGTTCATGCGCAAATCTCAATGTAGGATTTACTTGAATAAGATTCTGAAAGTCTTCTGCTAATTCATCTCCTCTAATGATACCAATAGTCTTAAATCCAAATTCCTTTCCGGCAGCAGCTGAGGCAGCAATATGATTTGAATACGCACCACCAAAGGTAATAATTGTATCAAATCCTTGATCTTTTGCAGCTTCAAGGTTGTAACGAAGTTTTCTATACTTATTTCCTGAAATGTGTGGATGTAATAAATCTTCTCGTTTAATCCAAAGCTCAATTGGAGCAAAACCTTTAGGAGTGTATACTACTCTCTGATTTTTACTTTTTTTAAGTGGTAAAAGCATAAAACAAAGGTACCATAAATTTGGGTTAAAGATTAAGGGTTAAAATTGAAAGTTCGACCTTACCTAAATAAGATTGTCGTTAAAAAAAACATAACATGAAAAAACTCAAGATTCTGAATTCTACATTTATAAGTGACTTGGCTGTGGCATCCCGATATCACTTCGTTCTTCGGGACAGGCTTCTCACCCAAAATATTTAGACAAAAAAAAACAGAGTGCAATTTCTTGAACTCTGTTCACTTATGGTGACTTGGCTGGGGCATCCCGAAATCTCTTCGTTCTTCGGGACAGGCTTCTCACCCAAAATATTCAGACATAAAAAAACAGAGCACAATTTCTTGAACTCTGTTATCATATTGTGACTTGGCTGGGGCTCGAACCCAGGACCACCTCCTTAAAAGGGAGGTGCTCTACCAACTGAGCTACCAAGTCTCGCATTAAGCGGGTGCAAATATAATAGGATATTTAGTAATATCAAATAAAGAATTCAAATTTTTTTCTATTGTTCCTTTAAAAGTGCTTCTCGTACTTTTTTGTAGAGATTAGAAGAATATACAAATTCCACAATTGCCTCATTATCAGTTCTAAATATATCATTTTTAGTTCCCTCCCAAGCCTTAAGCCCATCTTTCAAAAATACAATTTTATCACCAATTTCCATCACAGAGTTCATGTCATGGGAATTAATTACGGTAGTTATGTTATATTCTTGCGTTATTTCGCGTATCAAATTGTCAATTACAATTGCTGTTTGAGG
>RCND010002046.1_pt1 | contig 11307 bp, 5 predicted proteins | sample 2041351 | NCBI WGS metagenome assembly RCND01 (sample SAMN09708230, study PRJNA481090) | Marine sediment metagenome, whole genome shotgun sequencing project. | biome: marine sediment; feature: ocean; material: sediment; isolation source: Sewage treatment plant 12B marine sediment (STP12B) ...
ATTTAATTCTTTCTGCATTTCTCCAAAACTCTTTTCCACAAACCATTTACCCTTCTTTTCTTCTAAATCAGTATTCGATTCTGTATGACCTGATGAAATAAATTTTTTACTTTCCTTAATTTCACCATCAGCCCAAATCAAATCAAATACAAATCCGTAACTCCAATCTCCTTTCTCACACACTTCATTAATTTTATCTCTAGTATTTTGGGGAATTGTTTTCATCAAATCAAAAAGATAAACTAACAGCACTTTTACAGCTATGGCATCATCTAAAGCTCTATGAGCATTATATTCCCAACGAATCATTCTAGATAAATATTCTAAAGAATATGACTTGATATTAAATATCAATATACTAGCCAAATACCAACTATCTATCTTCTTCAATTCTGCCATATCTAGCCCAGCTTCCTGCAAAAAAGCTAGGTCAAAATCAATATTATGCCCTACCACAATCACATCTTCATCATAATATTCTTTGATTTTCTCCAATACTTCATCTATTTTTGGAGCTTTCAACAATTCACTCTCATCAATATTTGTAATCCTTTTGACCACACCAGAAAGTTTTTTATCATAAAAAACCAAACTACTATACCTTTCTATCTCTTGATCAATATCAAACAATATTAAACCAACTTCAATGATACTGTCCTTTTTGCTATCTAGGCCAGTTGTTTCCAAATCTATTGAAATAAATTTTTGTTTATTTTTCATAAAAAATAACTACCTCCATTTTTTAGATAAAAAACATCAGAGCTAGTTCACGAAATTTAATTTATTATATTTTGAAAATTAGTTTGAGTGCTATCTCAAGCTAACTATAGTTTTCTCATTTGTGTTTCCGTCACCCAAAACTCCAAGCTATCTCCTTCTTCCAATTTCAAATTGCCTGACAACCCAACTCCACATTCTGCTTTCTCTGGAACAGTATCAGTACTATCAGTACCTTTCTTCAAGTTTTCTACTTTTCCTTCTCCCATATTCTCACCAGCTCGAAATGCTACCACGTCAGCACCTTTATCTATTCTGCCTTTCGTCACATTCACACCCACAATTCTAAATTTCTTTCCTCTAGTAAAGATCTTAAGTATTTTTGCTTTACCAATTTTTGTTCGAACTTCTTCTGGTTCCAACAACCCTTCTAGAGCCGCTTTCACATCTTCCAACAATCGATAAATAATATCATAACTAGATATATTCACAGCCATTTTTTTAGCCATCTTCATAGCATTAGGTTCAATCTTGGACCCAAACGCTAATATCAAAGCATTTGATGAAGCTGCCATCATAACATCTGATTCATTTACCGCTCCCACCGCTTCATGCAATATATTTACTCTCACTTCTTCATTTTGAACATTTTCCAAAGAAGATTTTATCGCTTCAAGAGATCCTTGTACATCTGATTTTAGAATAATAGGTAATTCATTTATCTTCCCTTCTCTAACTGCTTGTGACAATTCAGCCATACCAATAGATTTGGCTCGCAATCCTCTGGATGTCAAATTTCTCTTTCTTTCACTTGAAATAGCTTTCGCTTTTTTACTTGATTCTACCGCATATAGCACATCACCAAATTCTGGAACTTCATTCAATCCTGCCACTCTCACTGGATCAGACGGACATGCTTTCGTGATTCTCTCTCCGGTATAGTCAATCATTGCTCTAACCACACCATCGGTCAAACCTACTACGATATTATCTCTAACAGTCAGGCATCCTTGTGTAACCATCACAGTCGCTACCGGCCCCACTCTTTTGCTCAAGTGAGCTTCAATTACCACTCCTTGTGCAGGTCCATCAAAATGAGCCTTCAAATCTTCTACTTCTGCAACCAACAATATCATTTCTAGCAAATCATCTATACCTTCACCTGTCTTGGCAGAAGTATTCACCATGATGGTTTTTCCGCCCCATTCTTCAGGTATCAAGTTGTAGTCAGCTAATTCTTTTTTTACTTTATCAATATTTGCTTCCGCTCTATCAATTTTATTTAATGCTATCACAATCGGTACACCTGCAGCTTTAGCATGATTTATCGCCTCAACTGTTTGAGGTTTGACACCATCATCTGCCGCAACCACCAATACTGCAATATCAGTCAATTTTGCACCATGAGCTCTCATAGCTGAAAACGCTTTATGACCAGGAGTATCTAAGAAAGTAATTTTTTTGTCATTCTTTTTGGTTTGATACGCACCCATATGCTGAGTTATACCACCAGATTCACTCGCCACAACTTCCGCTTGTCTAATCTGATCCAAAATAGATGTCTTCCCATGATCTACATGACCCATAACTGTTACTATCGGAGGTCGACTTTTCAAACTATCTTTTGTGTATTTATCCAGACTAGCCAAATCACTTTCAAAATCATTCTCAGTTTCTTCTTTTTTCAAAACCTCGAACCCAAAATCCTCACCTATAATTACAGCCGTTTCAAAATCAATTCTCTCATTGATATTTGCCAAAACACCATTCTTCATCAATTCCTTAATCACGTCTGACACTCCAACACTCATTTCATTGGCAAACTCACCTACCGATATCGAATCAAAAATATATGCCTTCTGTAATTCTTCCTGTGGCTCATCAGAGTCATCGGAGACGGCTTCTGAACTATCATCAGATATTACCTCATCAACCTTTTCTTTCTTCAACTCGTCAGAGTTCTCTTCGGAAACGGCCTTCACCTCAGTTTTTTCTTCTTTCTTTGGTTCATCAGATTTAACTACGGGAACGGCCTTTGGCTCGTCAAAGCTTTTAGCGGCGACGGGTTCCGTTTTCTTCTTCTCAGTAAACAAATTATCTGGCTTTTCAGTCTTAGCACCCACGCTCAATCTTTTCTCAATCTCTATTCCCAAATCATCTCGAAACACATTAGCTCTTTCACTTACACCCAAATGCAAACCTTGGATCTTCTTTCTAAGATCTTTTACATCTAAATTAAGTTTTTTAGCCAAGTCCGAGATTTTGATACTCATATTATTTTTCCGCTTTTATCTCTTCAGTATTTGATTCTTTCGCTTTTTCTTCACCGTTGTCGTGCAATCCTCTCTGTCTGTCTACTTCTTTCGCCAAATCAGCCATAAGAGTAATAGATGCTACTTTGTGATCTTTCTTCATTCTCATTATTATCACACCTTGTGTAGCTCTTCCCATTCTTCTGATTTTATCCACACTAGTTCGAATCACTTGCCCATTGTCAGAAATTACCACAACATCCATCTCAACATCCTTTTGAATTACTTTAGTATCTACTATACCACCATTTTTAGAAGTTATCTTCGCAGTCTTAATACCTGAACCTCCTCTATTCTGTGTTTTGTATTGATCCAGAGATGTTCTCTTTCCGTAACCCTTCTCGGTAATTACGAGCATATCACCTTCGGAATAAATTGGATTCATACTCACTACTTCATCATCTCCTTTCAATTTTATTCCTCTCACACCTGCCGCGTTTCTTCCCATACTGCGAACATCACCTTCTTTGAACCTGATTGATTGTCCGAGTTTTGTGATCATCAACACTTCATCCATTCCATGTGTGACGCGCACCCATTTCAAAGCATCTCCATCGTTCAATCTAATTGCGATCAATCCGCTTTTTCTAACTTTCTTGAAAAATCTTATTTCAGTTTTTTTAATTTTTCCTTTTTTGGTAGCCATCAACAAGTATTTTCCACGACGGTAATCATTTAATGCAATAACTCCAGAAATCATTTCTTCTGGATCAAGTTGCAAGAGATTTACCGCTGCTACACCCTTGGCCTGTCTTGAAGCCATAGGAATTTCATATACTTTCAATTGGAAAACTCTACCACTAGTGGTAAAAAACAAAATATCATCATGATTATAGGTGACCAAGAAATGATGCACTACATCTTCTTCTTTAGTTTTCATGCCAACCACTCCTTTACCACCACGCTTCTGAGATTTGTATGTATTACTAGGTAGTCTCTTAATATATCCACCACTTGTTACTGATACAATAACTTGTTCGTTAGGTATCAAAGCTTCACTTTCCAATTTTCCAACTTCATTTTTATAAACCTTAGTTCTTCTTGGATCTCCGTATTTCTCCTTTATTTCCAACAGTTCTTCTTTGACAATCTCTTTTACTCTTTCTTCAGAACCCAAGACTTCTTTCAATTCTTCAATCTTTTCTACCAAATTAGCTAATTCATCCAAAATCTTTTGGCTTTCTAGACCAGCTAGAGTCTGCAATCGCATATCCAAAATTGCTACAGTCTGAGGATCAGAAAATTTGAATTTCTTAACCAAGTTATTATGCGCTTCTTCTCGGTTTTTTGATTTTTTAATAGTCGCGATAACCAAATCTATCTTATCTAAAGCTTTCTTCAAACCTTCCAATATATGAGCTCTTTCTTCCGCTTTCTTCAATTCAAATTTAGTACGTCTGACAACTACTACTTTTCTATGATTCGTAAATTGTTCCAATGCCATAGGTAGTGTCAAAACTCTTGGCTGTATCTCGTCTACTAATGCCAATAGATTTGTAGAAAAACCTTGTTGCATCGGTGTCAATTTGAACAACTGATTCAAAATTTTATTCGCATACGCATCTTTTTTCAAATCCACCACCACTCTCACACCATCCTTGTCTGTTTCGTCACGCAAATCAGATATACCAATTATTTTTTTATCTTTAACCAAATCTGCAATCTTTTCAACCAAAGATGCTTTGTTGACCATGTATGGAATTTCAGAAATAATAATCTGCTTCTTTCCTTTTTTAGACTCAACTATCTCCGCAATCGCTCTCATCACTACTCTACCTCTACCAGTTGCGTAAACATTTTTGATATCTTCATAACCATAGATCGCACCACCGGTCGGAAAGTCAGGACCTTTTACATGCTCCATCAATTCTTCAATAGTAATTTCTGGGTTATCTATACTAGCTATAGAAGCATCTATAATCTCCCCCAAGTTATGGGGAGGAATATTTGTGGCCATACCCACAGCAATACCGGTAGACCCGTTCAATAACAGGTTAGGCAACACAGAAGGCAACACGCTTGGTTCTTGCAATCTACCATCATAGTTGTCTCGCCAATCTACAGTATCTTTATCTATATCTCTAAGCATTTCATCAGCAATCTTCTGCATCTTCGCTTCTGTATAACGATAGGCCGCTGCTCTGTCACCATCCATTGATCCAAAGTTACCCTGCCCCCACACCATTGGATATCTCAAAGACCACCACTGAGCCATTCTGACCAAACTATCGTATACTGCCACATCACCATGAGGATGGTATTTACCTAAAACATCACCAACAATCGTGGCACATTTTCGATATTTTCCTGAATGTCTCAATCCAATTTCATGCATTACATACAGTATTCTTCTATGAACTGGTTTGAGCCCATCACGAGCATCTGGTAAAGCTCTTTGGACGATCACACTCATAGCATAATCTAGATAAGATTTTTCCATCTCATCTACAATATCTACTTCGCGCACGTAGCCTATATTTTGTTGCAAATCCAGTTTTTCCTGGTTGTTTTTTTCGTTCTTGGTCATTTGCTTATTAATTTATTCTCATAAAATCTTACTTTTATCACCTACAAGTCTAAATCTTCAACCTCAACACTTTTCGCATGAGTCTGGATAAAGTGTTTTCTAGGTGGAACTTCATCACCCATCAATATTCTAAAAACCTTGTCAGCTTCTTGTGCATCCACAATATTTATTCGTTTGATAATTCTATTTTCTGGATCCATGGTAGTTTCCCATAGTTGCTCAGGATTCATTTCACCTAAACCTTTGTATCTTTGTACTGATATTCCTTTCAAATGCCTTTCATCAACTTTTTTCTTGCCGGTCATCTCTTGAAGTAATTCTGTTTTTTCAGCTTCTGAATGCACATAGAATTTTTCCTTACCTTTCTGAATCTTAAACAAAGGTGGTTGTGCAACATATATATATCCGTTCTCTATCAAAGTTTTCAAATGTCTAAACAACATAGTCAATATCAATGTTGTGATATGTGATCCATCAACATCCGCATCTGACATAATAATCACTCTATGATATTTTAGTCTACTTTCATCAAATGTATCACCTATTCCACAACCCAAAGCTATAATAAAATCTTTAAGTTTTTCATTAGCAATGACTCGATCCAGTCTATGTTTCTCACTGTTTATAGGTTTACCAGACAAAGGTATAATAGCTTGAAATTTTCTATCACGTCCTTGTTTTGCTGATCCACCCGCACTGTCTCCCTCTACTACATATATCTCACATTCAGCTGGATTTCTACTGGAGCAATCTGCCAATTTTCCTGGCAAACTCATACCATCAAGTGCACCTTTTCGAATTACTGTATCTCTTGCTGCTCTTGCTGCCATTCTTGCTCTTGCAGCCAAACCAGCTTTATTTACAATATCTTTAGCATCTTGTGGATTTTCTTCAAAATATGCACCAAAGGCCTCTCCCATCACAGACTCTACTATTGTTCTTGCCTCAGGATTACCTAATTTTGATTTAGTTTGACCTTCAAATTGTGGATCTTTTAGCTTCACACTCACTACCGCAGTCAGCCCTTCTTTCATGTCATCACTAGACAACTTCTCATTTTTCAGCAAATTATTTTTCTTCGCATAGTTGTTCACTATTCTAGTCAATGCCGAACGAAAACCTGTCAGGTGAGTACCACCTTCAATAGTATGAATATTGTTCGCAAATGACAAAATATTCTCATTAAAATCTTCGGTATACTGCACTGCAACCTCAACCACTATATCATCGCTCTCTTTGTCTATATAGAAAATATTAGAATTTACACTATTTTTTCCTTTGTTCAAGAATCCTACAAATGATTTTATTCCACCTTCAAAATAGTATGTATAATCTCTAGGCCTAAGCTCAACCTTCTTGTCACTTTCTTCAACTTCTTTTAGAGCTCTTCTTTTGCGATCATCAATAATCCTTATCTTCACACCTTTATTTAGATAGGCATATTGCCTACATCGCACCAAAATAGTTTTCAGATCAAATTTGGTAGTCTCAAATATTCCCTCATCTGGTTTAAAGAATATAGTAGTACCAGTATCATTATCTTTTATCTTTTCGTCTGTTTTTTTGAGTCCTGATTTAGGTTTTCCTCTCTTATACTCTTGATAGTATACATTTCCATCCTTGCGCACTTCTGCTCTCAAGTATTCACTCAAGGCATTCACTACACTCAAACCCACACCATGCAATCCACCAGATACTTTGTAGCCACCACCACCGAACTTTCCACCGGCATGCAATACAGTCAATACTGTTTCTAATGCTGATTTCTTTGTTTGTTTGTGTTTTTCTACAGGAATACCACGTCCATTGTCAGATACTGACAAACTTCCATCTTCTAGTAAATGAACAACTACGGTATCACAATATCCCGCCATAGCTTCATCTATCGCATTATCGACAACTTCCCATACCAAATGATGAAGACCGGCTTTACCGGTTCCGCCGATATACATTCCAGGTCTCTTTCTCACCGGAGCCAAGCCTTCCAATACTGTTATTTGCTCTGCTCCATAACTTTGTTGATCTTGTTTTTTGCTCATATTTTTACATTAATTTCATTGCTTACTATTGGGTAAGCACGTACATTAATTCTACAATATTTAACCTTAAAAAACAATTGTAAACCGTCGAATCGTTTCTTAATATTAAACAAATAAACACAATAAATTACTTAAATTTTATCTCCAATTCCATATCCTTATTCATGTCAGTACTAATCACCAATTTTCCTTCTTGATCAATAGTTCCTTCATTTACAGAAAAAATATCAAAATTCCCTGAATCCACTATCATTCGGTAATCTATATTATCTCTTCCTGGTTGATGTTGCAAATACAAATCATAACCATCTTTACTCCAAGAACTCAGCTTAAACGGTAATTTGTATTTATATCTTACTCTAGTCGCCTCATACGGATCGGTAACAATCCAGTTTGCAAAAACTTGCTTACCATCTTCTACATAACTTTTAGTATTAGACAATCCTGCTTCTCCGTGACTACTATCAAAATCAATCACATTTTCATCACTAATGTGCATCCCATCGCTATCTACAAACCCATCAACCTCCAACAATTCACTTCCTTCGGGCACATATACTCTCAGATAATCAAAATTGGGGTAATTCGGCCATGTCCAATCATCTATATTCTTTCTTACAATTTCCAAATCAACTATTATAGAGCCGTTTTCATCAATATTTACTTCATGAATCACTGATTCTTTTATAAAAGCATCGCTTTTCCTACCACCAATATTTGCATGAACCATATACAAGTAATCTTCATCAACTTTGGTCTGTTCAATTTCTCCACCCCAACCAACCTCTTTCAAAACATCTTCTACTTCATCATCGTACATAAACACCATTACATCTTTTTGACTTAACAAATCCAAAAATGCTTGCCATAGATCCTTTTTCTTATTTTCTTCCAATTCTCCCAATTCTTCCATCAATTTTGGCAACATATCAGCCAATATTTGCTTAGGTTTATCAAAATCAGCATCTCTATCTATTTCAATCTCCCTTTGTGCTTCATCTACAAAATTACTTGCTGTCAAAATTACATCATATTCCTCCATTTCAATCGGACCAGTCAACTCCAATAACTTCTCAATAATTTTTGGCGTAAAAGCTATCACTCCATCTACAGAATACCCTCCGCCCTTCTCAAACATTCTAACTGCTTGATCAGCAGCTTGCGGAAAATCAGGACTCCAATTACTATCTCTCATGCCCCATTGATCACTCATCAACCAAATCGGATATGGAGGAGTAATTTCTTCTAACAATTGTCCATCTGGATTATATACATCATCAAATTCTAGGCTCTCCATTTTACCATCTAACATTGTCATTATTCCGTAACTACCAATGAATCCTCCCGTAGGACGAACTTCGTTTGTATTTTGAAACAACAACAGATATTTAGCTGGTACATTTTCTCCCAAGAACACTCCTGAGTCAGACACCAATACATTCACACCTCTTAGAATTTTCAAATATCTTGGCACATCTTTCATGCTTTCATCATATATTTGTTGATAATCATTTGGTAACAAGTCTACATTTACTTCTTCTAGTTTCTCGATCGCATTATTTAGTTCACTTGAAGATATCGACAAATACTCACCTGCCCTAGATAATTGACCAAAAAATTGATCATTCTTCTCAACTCCTAGTATCATTCCAAAAAACAATCCAGAAAAACTTTCGTCTGGATCTATCATTTTAATTTCATCCAAACTCAAAGCCAAAAACTTTGCTCCCCTAGTCATACTCAACACACCATCAATCATTGCTGTGATTTCATCTACTTCTTCACCTACCAAACTCTGTTGTAGAAACAAATCACTATGACCTGTCTTTATTATTTCATCTTCAATGAGCTCAAAGTCTTCTATTGCGTCGGAAAATTTTATCGCCGCTCCAGCAAAATCCTCACTCTTCATCAAGTCAACACCTGATCTGACATTGTCCATTCCTCCACCCGCTGCACTAACCACCCCCTCCTGTATCTGAAAAATTTGACTTACGACCACCCAACTTCCCAAACTTAAAAATGTACTAACAGCAATAACAATCAAAGCAAATACAAAATTTTTATATTTCCAATACGCTTTATCAAAATCAATTTTGCTCACCGTTTTCTCTACATCGATATCAATCTTAGCTTTATCCAACACAAATTCAGAAGTTTTTCTCGCATAACCAAAATATCGCCCCCAATCTATTCCTTGCAAGAAAGATTTTTTCTCGTAATAAATATTATTGATATCCAAAATCAATTTTTCTGACAAGTCACCAAATTTTATTACCACTGCATCAAGATACTCCAAAACACCCCAAGCCATTGGCTTCCAGTCAATACGCGTCTCTTGTTTTTTTATTTTAGGCTTATTGTTGGCAACAATTCCATCAATAATTTTTTTTCTTTTCTTCATATATATGAAAATATATTCAACTTAAATTATATCATTTAAATCTCTATCTTTCTTAAATAAAAAAAGAAGATTTTTAACCAATCTTCTTTAAGAGCATTTTTTGTTTAAACAAACCGATCAAATCAGTTTTTCTAATTCTGTATGAAATTTTCTCGCAGTATCTTCCCAATCAAATCTTTCCACATATTTTCTAGACTTGTTAACGTAATACTGTCTCAATTCTTCATCGCTACTTAGTTTTTCAAGTCCATTTACGATACTATCCTCATGAAGACAATCTACTACAAAACAATTATCATCCACCACTTCACCTAACGATCCTCCAAAACTAGATAATACAGGAACACCCATCTTCATCGCCTCCAAGGGTGGAAATCCAAATCCTTCATAATATGACAAATACACCAAAAATACTGCATTCGACACTATTGTATTCTTGTCTCCTTCATCAACATAACCCAAATAGTGCACCCATTCATTGTTTTCCACAATATCCACCAAATCTTTATTCATTGACCATCCTTTGCCACCAATTAATACAAATTCAGGCAAATCCTTTCTATCAAAACCATTTTGAATTTTCCAATCAATCCATGTCAAATATCCAGTCAGTATTTTTCCAATATTCTTCCTTTTTTCCAGAGTTCCCACATGAACGATATATTTCTTACCAATGTTATATTTCTTTCTCAAATCTTTAATATTCTCACCAAACCCTATCTCACCTATTCCTAAGTGACTAGAAGTGATTTTGCTTTTATCAATTCCATACACCTTTTCCACATCTTCAGCAGTATTCTTTGAAACTGTTACGATCTTATCTGCCTTTTTCAAATTTTCCTTAATATTCATATACCAATGCCACCATTTACTCTGGGTCCTGTAACATTCACTCACTATTTCAAATGACACATCATGAACAGTCACGATTTTCTTACATTTTCTAACGGGCATAAATCTAATATTCGGATACCACACCACATCTACATTCTCGACCAAATCATCAACTTTTGGCCAATTCAAAAATCTCCACGACAAAGAAGCCAATTTATTCGGCCACTTCTTATGAATCCATTCAAACTCTTTCCTTATTTCTGCGTCAGGTTCTCTTTGCCATGAATAGGAAAAAAGAATGTACTCATCTTCTGGATACATTCTTTTCAAATTCATTAACATCTGTAGTGTATAGCCTTCGACACCCGCTTTTACTTCTTCGAGCAATCCTCTGGCATCAACCAATACTCTCATGTTTTTCTCCTTTATCCCGTCGTAGCTATAGCGAAGACGGATTGGTTCAATATAGCTTCA
>RCND010002048.1_pt1 | contig 11301 bp, 9 predicted proteins | sample 2041351 | NCBI WGS metagenome assembly RCND01 (sample SAMN09708230, study PRJNA481090) | Marine sediment metagenome, whole genome shotgun sequencing project. | biome: marine sediment; feature: ocean; material: sediment; isolation source: Sewage treatment plant 12B marine sediment (STP12B) ...
CCGATGATGTGGAAGATCTTTCCGATCTTGGCGAGCCGATAGAAGTCGAAGAACTCAGTGATGCCGATGATGTGGAAGATCTTTCCGATCTCGGTGAGCCAATAGAAGTTGAAGCGCCGCTTGCGTTTGAAGATCTTACATCCAGGGATGATTTCACTGAGTTCGGTGATGAACCTGACAATGAAATGACCGGGGTGGAAGAGCCGGCGGAGATTTTCAGCGAAACAGGCAGTTCGGAAGAATATGATAAAAAAGAAAATATCGGCGATAATATAGAAGAGCTGGAATCTGCTGACGAGTTAGAACAGATCGAGGAGGATGAAGAGGATGAAGAAGTCCTTGAAGTTCTCCCGTTGGTTCTTTCCGACGACTCCAGGGAGCTGATAGAAATCGATAAAGTCGATCAGGACAGGTTGTATATGTTCGAAAAAGAATTCAGCAAGTCAGAGAAGATCCGAGGGGACCACAAAGAGTCTGCGGAACTTCATGAGATCGAAGAGCAAGTCGATGAGCTCGAGGAACTTGAAGAACTTGAAGAACTTGAAGAGATCCCGACCGATTTAGAAGAAGAACCACAGGCCGATATTGGCGGCGATGTAACCTTCTATTTGATCAGTGAAATTCAGGAACGTATAGACGCCGGTGAATCTGTTGGTCTTGCCGAGGCTGGAACAAGAGCAGAGCGCGGCGATTCAATGGAAACTTTGATTCAAACGAGAACCACCGGTATTCTGCCCGGGATGGACCTTATGGATGATGATTTTCGATTTGACGAAGAAACACCTGAGCTGGTCTGGTCGGAGGACGGCTTGGATTATGACCGATTCTTGAAGGGTTTCAAGAAAGGAGCGACAGGCATCTACAAATCATTGATGAGTTTGTCCAAGGACTATAATGCCATCTGCGGTGTCCTTCTTGCGGGCTCCCGCAAGGGTTTGGAGACTGATTATGCGGTTGGTCTTGATGATGAGAGCGCAACTCATCTATCAGTTACTCGGAATGAAAGTGTCTGGTCCGACTGGTTTGGTGAGCGTAAAGTGGTCTTCGTACCGAATCTCCCGGCCTCTCTCTATGCCGAAAAGACCCGGCATAACGAGTTCCGATTTATTCGGTCCGCATTGTTTCTGCCGGCAATATATCATGGCTCCCAGTCCTATATTTTTCTTGGGTTCAAGGATGCTCCTGCGGACCCGGTATCCATGCTTGTCAGCGCCAAAGTAATGAAATAATTCCTTATTTCATTAAGAATAGTCTTAAAACGACCCTACCGCCCCAAAAGGCGGCGCCCCTTGACCTTAGTATCGCCGACGGTATAATCATAGTTTAAAAATGCATCATAGGGGGAATCATGCTTAACACTGTATTAACGATCATCCTTCCCCTCGGCGGCGTTTTAATCGGATGGCTCATCCGATGGATATACGCCAGGAATCAACTTTCTTCATCAGAACAACAAGCACTCAGGCTGAAAGAAAACGCCGTATCGGACGCGGAGAACGCAAAAAAAGAAGTTCTTCTCGGAGCTCAGGACAAAATTCTTGAGGAACGACGGCAATTTGAACGGGAAACACGTGAACAGCGTTCCGAAATTCAGCGATATGAGAAGCGGGTCCAGCAGAAAGAGGACAATCTCGATCGTAAAGTTTCCGATTTGGATCGACGTCAGTCGAATCTGAACCGAAGACAGGAAGAGATTGACGCCCGGGAAATAAAGCTGGCCGATGAAGAATTACGTTGGCAATCCGAACTGGAAAGAATCTCCGGTCTCACCGCCGAGGAAGCCAAGAAGAACCTGCTGCAAAGTCTCGAGAATGAAGCGAAGCACGATGCGCAGGTACTGATCAACAAACTTGAACAGGAAGCCCAGGCCACGGCAGACAAAAAAGCCAGGGACATCCTGATTACTACGATCCAACGTCTGGCTACAGAAGTGACGACAGAAATCACTGTCACTTCGGTAAGCCTGCCGAACGACGAAATGAAAGGACGGATAATTGGCCGGGAAGGACGCAATATCCGAACCCTGGAAACTCTCACTGGTGTGGATATCATCATCGATGATACACCGGAAGCGGTGGTAATTTCCTGTTTCGACCCGATCCGCAAGACGATCGCAAAAACTGCCCTCGAGCGGCTTATTCAGGACGGCAGGATTCATCCGGCCAGAATTGAAGAAGTCGTTCAGAAAGTAGCAAAAGAGATCAGTCAGATTATTTACGAGGAAGGGGAGCGGGTGCTTTTTGACCTCGGAATACACGACATGCGCCCTGAGGGCATCAGAGCCTTGGGACGTCTGCACTTCCGGACCAGTTATGGTCAGAATGTGCTGTCTCATTCTAAAGAAGTTGCCATCCTTGCCGGTATGATTGCTGCCGAAGTCGGCGTTGATGTCGCTATCGCAAAAAGGGGTGCTCTACTCCATGACATTGGTAAAGGTCTGGAAACAGACGGTGAAGGCGGGCATGCTGAAGTAGGTGGCGAGCTCGCCCGGCGAATGGGTGAGGATCCAAGAGTAGTGAACTCGATTGCTGCTCACCATGACGATGAAGAAATCACTTCTCCCGAAGGTGTCATTGTCCAGCTGGCTGATGCCATATCAGCAGCGCGTCCGGGTGCCAGGCGGGAAACTCTCGACAATTATATCAAACGTCTGGAGAATCTTGAGAAAATCGCCATGGCTTTTGATGGAGTCGATAAGGTCTTCGCCATTCAGGCCGGTAGGGAGTTGCGCATCATGGTTAATAATGAACGCGTTAACGATCAACAATCCAAGCAATTGGCGAAAGATATCGCCAAGAATATCGAGGAACAGTTGAAGTTCCCGGGGCGTATCAGAGTCACGATCATCAGAGAAACCAGGGTTGTCGAATACGCCCGTTAGCGCCATTTGAGAAAATAATATCAAGCGCCGGTAACGTCTCAGACGAGCCGGCGCTTTTTTGGCAACAGGAGGACCGATAAATGAAAAATCTGCGAATCCTTTTTCTGGGAGATCTGGTCGGCCAACCGGGTTTGCGAGCGCTTTTTGTCGGACTTTCTCAATTGCGGAATGAAACTGATGCCGATCTGGTAGCTGTAAACGGCGAAAATCTTGCAGAAGGTTTCGGTCTCACTCCATCCGACGCCGAAAAACTGTTTTCCATGGGAGTTTCTGTAATATCCAGCGGTAACCATATCTGGCAGCGTGATGATATTTTTCCTCTGCTGGACTCCGAAAAGCGCTTACTCCGGCCTGAGAACTATCCCCCCGGTGTTCCCGGGCATGGGACTGTCGTCGTAGAGGCGGCAGGAATCGACGTTGCGTTTCTCAATCTTCAGGGGCGGGAGCGAATGGGTGCTTCAGTTGACTGTCCTTTCAGGGCGGCCAGGAAAGCGGTCTCCAGCCTCCGGGAAAAGACCAGGAATATCATTGTAGATTTCCATGCTGAGGACGTACGTGAGAAAGAGGCAATGGCACACCACCTCGACGGCAGGGTATCGGCAGTCCTTGGGACTCATACCCATGTACCGACGACTGATGAGAGAATTCTTCCCGGTGGGACTGCCGCGATTACCGATCTCGGTATGTGCGGGCCGGAAGACAGTGTAATCGGGACACGACCTGAACTGTCGATCAGGAGATCCCTTACTCAACTGCCTCTCCGGATGGAAGTTCATGAGGCCCCGGCCTCCTTGCAGGGAGTCTTGCTGGAGCTTGATCCCGACACAGGCAAAGCAATATCAATCGAAAGGATTCGACGCATTCCAGAGGCCGTGTAAACTCATGTCCGGCAAACGACGCGGCGACAGGGTGCCTCTCAGCCGCCAATTGGAACAAAAATTCCCCGAATCAGAAAGCAAGGAATTATTTGCGGCGGTTCTTTGCGGAGAAATCTCTGTTAATGGAGAAAAACTCCGGGACCCCAAGGCGCTTGTTGAAAAAACATCGGAAATCACCTGGACGACGGGAAAGTACGTCGGGCGGGGAGGATTCAAACTGGAAGGGGCTTTGGACGACCTTGGACTGAGTCCCGAAGGATTGGTCTGTCTCGATGCCGGTTCATCTACCGGAGGGTTCACCGATTGTCTTCTAACCAGAGGTGCCATCCTTGTTCACTCAGTGGATGTCGGATACAACCAGCTTGCATGGAAGTTGAGATCCGATCCCCGTGTCGCGGTATATGAGAGAACAAATCTCATGGATTTATCAACTGAAGATCTCCACCCCCGGCCTGTCTTTGCTGTCGCTGATCTCTCTTTCCGATCACTCAGGGGCGCTGCTTCGAAACTTCTGGAGCTCACCAGTGGTGCAACGGTCCTGTCCCTCGTGAAGCCTCAATTCGAACAGCCGGAAGAAGAAGATTTTGATGGTATTGTCAGAACCAGGGAAGCCAGAGCTGCTGTCATCCATTCCTTGAGGTCTGATCTGCCAACTGAGGGGGTTTATGTACTGGATACAGTTGCATCCCGTGTGACGGGCCGAAAGGGGAATGCTGAGATATTTCTACTACTCTCAGGTGAACCCGCTCCCGATCCGTTGTATGTCGACCGGCGCATCGAAAGCGCACTTGATGAAACCGAACGTCGCCGGATGTCGGGCTGATTACTCAGAAATCGTCCCGGCTCAGAGGGGCGCCAACCCGAAAACCTTCTCCGCCGAGATAGTCGATTCTCTGACCCTCAACAAGAAATTGAACTTTATCAACTGTAGGGAATTCTGTGGCGGTATACACAATCTGCTCAACCTGAGCCTTATAACCTTCAATTCCCAAAGCGTTAAAGCGGAACTGTTCATTAAAATCAAGAAACGCAATTCCACTGTCTATACGGGCGCCGATCAGATCTGACCCATCGGGAATGAGCGATAGTACATCATTGGAAATCTCCCCGGGCCGGGGTCCGTCTATGAGAGCTCGGATCGATATCGATAGGGGTGAGCCGCTTGAGGGCACTGTACGCAAAACGCTTTTCAGGCTGATTTTACCTTCGTCACTGACTCGAACAAAGAATAGCCGGGCTGTTGTTTCTCCTGCCCCGGCATCTCCGGGTGTTTCGACATTACCTGTACTCTCAGTCGTTTCTTCCGGAATCTCCGGAATACCAAGTTCCGCAATCGGTTCTGATTCAGTTATTTGAACACTCTCATTGATAACCCTCTCTATAACCGGTTTCTCTTCTTTCCCGGTAATACCTGAGGTTCTGACTGGAAACAGGATGCCGACTATATTTCGGTCAAGGAACAGTATTACCAGCACCAGAAGAACACCGGCAACAATGCTCAATGTCAGTGTGGTTCGGTCAATTCGGGTTTTCTTTTCCGGCTTTTTCTCCGGTTTGGCGAGGCTGTGTCGAGGATTCTCATTGTTCAGCCGCTTTTTCCTGCGGGTGGCGCTCATGGCTCATTATAGGCCCGATTATCTAAAGCGGGCCAGTGTCATTGTGTTTAATACGATTTGACAGTTGTTATGGTTAGTCCGTATTATTTGATCCGAATGAGGGAGTTTAGAGGTATACCTGCATCCCCGGGCATAGCGATCCAACACGCTTTTGCTCATTACGCAGATTCTATCCCTGTACCACGATACTCTGTCGTTGAATCTGACGTAGAAAAAGAATGGCTCAGATACCAGGATGCTGTTGAACGTGCGGCTTCGGAGATTTGGAGTATAAAAGAGACCCTGGGGCCTTCACACCAGGAACAACAGCATCTTCTGGATGCACAACTGCTCATGCTTCACGATCCGGAAATGAACGAGCAGATAAAGGTTAGTCTTCTTCAGACAGTTCGGAACGTAGAGTGGATACTCTCCGAATATATTGAAAACATGGTGAATATTCTTGAGTCCTCAGGAGATGAATACCTGGCGGAACGTTCTCTCGACATCATGGATGTCTCCAGGCGTGTAACAAATCAGCTTCTCTACAGGGAACGGCTATCTCTGGCTCAAATCGACAAGGAAGTAGTCCTGGTGTCGCCGAATCTCATGCCCTCAGAAATTATTCTTATGAACCCGGCTAAGGTAAGGGGTATCGCCCTGGATGCCGGCGGGCGCACCTCACATGCGGCGATTCTGGCGCGGTCTTTCGGAATACCTATGGTACTCGGATTACGTCATATCTGCCGAAGTATTAAACCGGATGAGCTTATTATTGTCGACGGTGACAGAGGCATCGTCATTGTCGACCCGGATCAGAAGACCCTGCTCAGTTACCGGGAAAAGCTTGGTGATCTGGAAAAACGAGAAGCACAGCTTCTTGGACTGAGAGAGTTACCGGCAGAGACTACAGACGGTCAGCGGATCTCCCTGATGGCCAACATAGAAATCCCTGATGAGATTGAAGCGGCTACAACATCCAATGCAGAGGGCATCGGTCTGTTCCGAAGTGAGTTCCTGTTTATGACCCCCGGTGATCAGCCTGACGAAGATCGCCAATACGGGGCCTACGTCAAAGTTCTGGAAGGTATGGGTAGCAAACCGGTGACAATAAGGACACTGGATGTCGGAGGCGACAAACTGCTGCCGACAATGGAGGAGTTTGATGAGCCGAATCCTCTGCTTGGATGGAGAGCTATCCGTTTTTGTCTTGATGAGGAAGAAATCTTCCGTACGCAGCTGCGGGCGCTTCTCAGGGCCTCGGCCCACGGTAATCTCCGCATAATGTTTCCATTGATATCGAACGCTGGAGAACTCGACTCGGCGCTGGCCGTACTTGAAGAAGAACGCCGTGACCTGAAAGCTTCCGGAACAGCAATTGCGGACGACATTCCTGTCGGGATAATGATTGAGGTTCCCTCCGCAGCACTTATCTCGGATATATTGGCCAGAAAGGCGGATTTCTTCTCGATTGGAACTAATGATCTTATTCAGTACACCATGGCGGTAGATCGGGGAAATGAAAAAATTGCTCCCCTGTATCAGCCGTATCACCCCGCCCTCTGGCGCCTGATGAAGCTGACAGTTGAGAACGGGAAGGCTGCCGGGATTCCTATTGCAGTCTGCGGAGAGATTGCCGGTGATCCAGCCTCGGCCGTCTTACTGCTGGCCATGGGTTTGGATGAGTTGTCTATGGGTGCTTACAGTATTCCTGCAGTCAAGCGTATAATCCGATCGATCAGTGCACGGGATTCTTCCGCAGTGCTGGACGAAGTAATGAATATGGCCACCAGCGAAGAGGTTGAATCTTACCTGCATGGATGGTTGGGAGAAATAATTTGACAAATGGTAAAAGCAGGCGTCCCAGGGTTGTAATAGCGGGACGCCCCAATGTAGGGAAATCCACTCTGTTCAACCGACTTTACGGTCGGCGTAGGGCGATTACTGATCCTACACCCGGTGTTACCCGGGACGCGATAGAAGAGCAATGTTCCCTCGCCGGGATTCCTATAACACTGGTGGATACCGGAGGAGTCAAGGTTGATTATGATGACGTTTTTGATAATCTCGTGGCCGAAAGGTCTCTTCTTTCTCTAGACGGTGCAGATCTGATCCTGTTTATGGTACAGATTGGCGGAATGACCGCCGAAGATCACCTCCTGGTGGAAGAACTGCGCAGCCGATCGGAAAAAGTGATACTGGTAGTTAATAAGGCTGACACTCCTGAAAAGGATTATCAGGCGGCGGAGTTTTACTCAGCCGGTCTAGGCGAGCCGATACCGGTATCCTCAGCTCATGGTCGTAACATGGATCGTCTGGCCGAAATTGTCAGGATGAAGCTGGAGGCGGTAATCGCGAATTTTACCGACAATGACTCATTTGACAATGATTCGGAAAATGTTAACACCGATCTGGTTCTTGCTCTTGTCGGTAAGCCGAACGCCGGGAAGTCCACTCTTGCCAACAGGTTGTCCGGTGAGGAATTTTCTCTTGTTTCAGATATAGCCGGTACCACCCGGGATACGGTAATCGCAAGTGCCGAACATAAAGGGCGGCGACTGCGGATAGTTGATACCGCCGGAATAAGGCGTAAGGCCAGAGTGGCCGAAAATGTAGAGTACTATTCGGTTAACAGGGCTATCAGAGCCATGTTTGAAGCCGATGTCACAGTACTTCTTATTGATGCAGACGAAGGTTTGTCAGATCAGGATAAAAAAATAACAGCTCAGGCGGTTAAGAAAGGCCGCGCTGTGGTTATGGCTCTCAATAAATGGGATGAGAAGGTTCCAGACAAAATCAAGCTGAAGAAGGCCACCGATAAAATACGTTTTCAGTTTCCCGTACTGGACTGGGCGCCGTTAACTCCTGTATCAGCTCTCAAAGGTTACGGTATCCCGGAACTGCTGGATACCATACTCAAGGCGGATCGTCAGCAGAATCGAAGGGTAGATACCTCAGAAATAAACAGAGCGGTAGCTGAATGGGTTGATCTCACACCGCCCCCCTCACAGAAAGGTCGGGCATTCAAAGTTCGTTATATTACTCAGGTTTCGGTAAAACCCGTAAGATTTGTTGCTTTTGTTAACAGAAAAACCGGTTTTCCAGATTCCTACAAGAGATTTCTTGTGAATCAGATTCGCCGGGAATTCGGTTTTACACTGGTTCCTGTCGATCTTGAATTGAGAGAGGGGCGAAAATGACATTGTTGCGGCTTCGACGGGTATCACTGCTGACTACTGTGTTAATGGTGTCGGTATTTTCCCTCGGGGCCGATGAAGCCGATATGGTACGTTTCAGAAATCTGCTCGAACGGGCATCTTTTCCGGAGAATGATGAAACCCGGCGGCTGCTTTCTGATGCCATTGCTGCCCCGGCCTATCCGGCAGTGGAAACTCCTTTCAAAATGATTCGCCAGCTCTCCGACGATCGGCTCGTCCAGTTTGAATTACGGCGAGCCGCAAGGGGCTGGGACCTGATATTCATAAATCAGAGAGGCAAAGAGCCCCGGGAAACTTATCCTATTTGGGGTCGGGGTACCTGGATAATAAAAAAGGACCTTCTGACCGGCGCCTTCTTACAAGCAAAGATATTCCTCCAGGATGATGAAAACAGTTTTGTCAGAATCTTCCCGATGAAAGACGACCGCAGCAGGTTGGATATTCATTTATATGGGAGACAGCTCGGAGATGATGTCATTATTCCGGTTTCATTCGAGGAACTGTTACTGGCACCTTTTGCTCGGATAGCTTCGCTCACCGAACATTCTGTGAATTGGGAAATGATTTTTCCGAACCCGGATTTCTACGGTTATAGAAATGTGGAAAATCTGGTTGAAGCCCTTGAGCCGTATGACGATTCGATTATTGAAGTAGATGATGCTGCGGTAAACAGAGCAGGATTGAACATCTTTATTGAAACAGGTGACATCGTGCCCATGGGTACTCCCGGCAGCAGCGGTGGAACCCTCGAAGAGGGTCTTACAGGTTTGAACTGTTCCGGATATGTAAAATGGATTGCCGACGGGGTTTATTCGGCCTGGTCCGGTACCCCGGGTTCCATGCACCTTGATATTGACCAACTGCTGCAGCCGACATCCAGGAGCAACAGCAATCCCTGGAGTGAATCCCGTTCGGCCTCAGACAGCGACGCCAGGGAACAAATGGATGCCCTGCTTCGGGACCCCCGGTTCGGATTGGACTGGAACCGGAATCTTGCCCGAATTGTTGAAGAAGCCCGGTTGAATAAAACCCTCAGCTACCTGGAGATGATGGCTCTTGATACCGGCGAGCTGACCGGTGTCCCCTATCGCAGAGACCTTGGATATAACCTTCAGGACCTGCCCTCGGCTTTGTACCAGCTTGCTTCGACCAGACCCGGTGCCGTTTATTTTGCCGCGGTGAATTCCCGATTTCTCCCGGAGCCGACTGAATCTGATCCCGATCCGATTCCTCTACACCAATACTGGCATGTTTCGATCCTCGCACCATGGTTTGATAATGGGCAAAATGGAGTTGAACGAGGCCGTTTTCGCGTCGCCGTTCTGGATGTGGGAGACGTATCAGAATCACTGCTTCAGAACCCTGCAACAAGCAGTTCCCCCAAGTTCCCTGCCGCCATCATGAAAAATGCAACACGATACGCGCGCCTCGGCCGGGATGATGCAGGGAACGAACTGATTCCTGAGGTGATGGTTCACCTGATTCGCATGGAGGTTCCACCTGATTTCGAGCCGTCCTCTCTTCCGGAAGCTCGTTAGGAATCAGGAAGTCTCAATTATCCTGCACTATAATAAATCATTATGGGGTACTTTACCGAAGAATCCCCGCAGGTTTTATCCTGCCTTGGAGTTGAAATGCTGGACTTAATCGTAAAGGGAGGAGTCGTTCTTTGGACTATCATGCTCCTTTCAGTTATCGCGGTCGTTATCATAATAGAGCGTTACATGTATTTTCGGAAAATCCGAACAGATGAGGAGAAGCTCTTCCTCAGGGTGAAATCAGCCATTGCCAAAGGTCATTTTGATGAAGCAATGGCCATTTGTGATGCAAGCCCGTCACCCTTCAGTACATTATTGAAGACTGGTATCGAACACCGGACACGAAGCCCCTATGAAAGAAAAGAGGTTCTCAAGGACACAGCCGCTCAGGAAGTTCCTCGTCTGGAGAAGAATATCGGGGCCCTGGGTACTATCGCTCACATCTCACCGCTGCTGGGCTTGCTCGGTACCGTTACCGGCAATATCAAAGCTTTCGGAGTACTGGGTCGATTCGGTTCGGTCGGTGACCCCTCCATTCTGGCGAAAGGGATTTCCGAAGCTCTGATTACCACTGCTGCGGGGCTTATCGTCGCCATACCAGCAACAATTTTCTACAATGCACTCACCGGTCGGGTGAACACCCTTATTGTCCGCATGGAAAATCAGGTGAATGAGATGACGCTGCTCCTGGAGGAAGGGGAGGCCGACAAGTGATACTCAGGCAACGCCTGAAACCCAGGGTCAATCTCGATCTCACACCTTTGATTGATGTGGTTTTCCAGCTGGTCATCTTTTTTATGATTTCCAGTGTTTTCAACACGGCGCCCGGGATTGAACTTGACCTTCCGGACTCCGCCACAAGTGAGGCTGTTGAGGTAACTGAAGTCCGGATCACCGTCGCAGGCCCTGAAGAAGTCTATTTGAACCGCGATCTTGTCGCCCTTTCGTCGTTGGGTGAAACCCTGAGAGACTGGAAAGACAATGGCCGTCTAACCGACGATACCGCCTTGCTGGTGGAAGGTGCCCGTGAGGTCCCTTATGAAACCATCATCACGGTTCTGGATGAGGTAAGAAAGGGCATTGAAGTAGATAATGTTAGTATTAAAGGTTCAATATAAGAATATCTTGCTCTTTTTGATAATTGAAAGTTTTCCTATTATACGTAATACCTATAATAATACTAACTACACT
>RCND010002050.1_pt1 | contig 11298 bp, 12 predicted proteins | sample 2041351 | NCBI WGS metagenome assembly RCND01 (sample SAMN09708230, study PRJNA481090) | Marine sediment metagenome, whole genome shotgun sequencing project. | biome: marine sediment; feature: ocean; material: sediment; isolation source: Sewage treatment plant 12B marine sediment (STP12B) ...
TCGGCCGAAATGCGAGCGGCCTCCGTTCCACGGCGGGGTCCATTGAATTTTCGGGCTGCGGCCGAATTCGCCGGACCACCATACGATCGTGCTGTCCAACAGGCCACGGTCGTGCAGATCCGCAAACAGGGTGGCCATGCCCTGGTCCATCTGCGGAAGATTCTTTTGCATGCTTCTGAAGTGTTGCTTGTGGGTGTCCCAGCCGCGGTAGTTGATCGTCACGTAGGGCACGCCGTGCTCCACCAGACGATTCAGGGCGAGTCGAACCCCAGCAACCGAATGCCGACCAAGAATCCGATGCACCTCTCCCGGCGTGAACGATGCATTCGCTCCGGACAGCACGCTCAATACGTCACCGTCGACCGTTCCAGGATGGATAGCCGGGGGAAATTCCCTGTGTTGATTATTAAGAAAACTCACTGAACCGACGATAGTTGTCGGCCCGGGTGTGCAGCCGGTTATGAGTAACGCTAACAGGATTGCGGCTGATATCAGGGTGGTAATTTGCTGTCTGGATCGGCGGGAAATCATCAATTCAAGTCTAACACAAGAGAAGGGTAAAGACAGCGTTTCAGAAGATCCGATCTGTGCTAGACTGCCGCGGGGCGATCGGTCCCGGAGGTTTATCGTGTCTAAAACAGCTATTGTCTTTCATTCACTGCATGGAAATGTGCGGTCCGTTGCCTTGAAACTGGCCGAACAGACCGGGGCTGATATATTTGAGATTACCATCCCGGGAGCCGACAAGCTCAAAGGTTTCTGGATGTACTTCCGCCTCGGATTCTTGGCGTCGGCCAAACGCTGCCCGAAGATTGAAGGCGGGGATGTCGATTTAACCGGTTACGATACAATTATTATCGGGTCACTGGTTTGGGCGGGAACATTCTCTCCGGCCTTGAGAACCTTTTTTCGGAACCGCCCTGTTACCGCAGGAAAAGTGGGGGCGTTCTTCTCTCACAAAGGCGGGCTTAAACATGCCCCGAAGGATCTCGATCTCTATCTGGGGCTTGATGGGCGCCTGATATCCGCTGACGAGATTGAACCCGACCGCCACGGCCGAGTTGATGAACTTGCCGCAAAGCTTTTGAAGGCAATGGATCTCGAAAGCAAATAGAACATTGAGTAGCTTCGCCAGAGGTCAGCTTCGGTTAAACACCTTGGCGAAAATACCGAAGAGATCCTGTACCTTGGCATTGTTCTCGTTTACATGACCGATTTCCCGGATCTTCTTGGAACGGTAACGGATAAGCTGTTCCGGGGATTTGGACATGAGAACTTTGAGATCTTTGAGTATGGTCTTCTTGATTTCCCCTGCTGTAAAGGCCGGATTCACCTGGGCTCCGCCGGGGACTTCAGGAATGATGCCGTGGATAATACCGAATTCATCGACGTCCTGGGCCGTAACTTTCATAATTTCTGCAGCCTCTTTTGCTCGTTCGGCATCACGCAGCAGAATGGAAGCAAACCCTTCCGGGCTGATTACCGAGTATATGGAATTCTCCAGCATGTAGATTTTATCTCCAACGCCGATACCCAGAGCTCCGCCTGATCCACCCTCTCCGATTATGAAGCTGAGGATGGGGGTTTTAAGGACGCTGAATTCCTTGAGGTTCACCGCAATGGCCTCACCAATGCCCCGTTCTTCAGCGTTGACTCCCGGATAAGCTCCGGCGGTATCGATGAAGGTAACAACGGGCCGTCGGAATTTCTCGGCCTGTTTGGCCAGGCGTAGGGCCTTGCGGTAACCTTCCGGATAAGCCCATCCGTAATTGCGTGCAATGTTCTCCTTCATATTGTGGCCCCGCTGGTGACCGATAAAGGTGACCGCTCGGCCGTCGACGGTTCCGATACCGCCGATCATGGCCGGATCGTCACCGAAATGACGGTCGCCATGGAGTTCTATGAAGTCGTCACAGATAAGATTGATATAATCCAGTGTATTCGGCCGGTCTATGCGCCGGGCCAGTTGGACCTTTTCCCAGGTGTCGCCGGCATTGGGGGCATATTTGGCTTTGAGGTCGTCGAGCTCTCTGGAAATATCGATGTGCTCTTTTTCCGCCAGAACTTTGATTTCTTCTATTTTGCTTTGGATTATCGACTCATCCATCCCTTGTTCTCCGATTCATGGGTTTTCAAGAGGAAGCTCAATGTATTCCTCATTTCAGCCCGGGGTACAATCATGTCGATGAACCCCTTCTCCATTTGAAATTCTGATCGCTGGAAACCTTCGGGAAGTTTCTCCTTCAAGGTACCTTCGATAACGCGTTGACCCGCAAAACCGATAAGAGCCCCGGGCTCGGCGACCGCGACATCTCCGAGCATGGCAAAGCTGGCTGTTACACCCCCGGTGGTGGGATGGGTGAGAACTATGAAAAGAGGAACACCCAGATTGCCCAGTAGTGCGGCGGCATTGGATGTCTTGGCCATCTGCATCAGAGAGAATATCCCTTCCTGCATACGGGCACCGCCTGAAGCGGTTACCAGAATTACCGGCATTCCGTCATCGGCGCCTTTAAGGATGGCTCTTGTGATTTTTTCACCCACAACCGACCCCATGCTGCCTCCAAGGAACTCGAACGACATGACTCCGAGGACGGCCTGACGGCCTTCAATAGATCCGACACCGGTAACCACCGCGTCGTTAAGACCGGCTTTGCCCTGAGCCTTGGTGAGTTTCTCCTCGTATCCTGTAATAGATATGGGATTGAGGCTGGTGAGTTCCTGAGAGAACTCAGTGAAACTTCCTTCGTCCACCAGGGTGGCTATTCGATCGTAGGGATGCATCGGCATATGAAAGCCGCACTCCGGGCAAACCTGGAGTCCTGCGACCAGATCGGATCGCTTGATTTCGTGATGACACTCCCGGCAGGGGGTGTCGGTAACTCGGGAAAACGGCTCGGGAAATTCGCTGGAAGAACCCTTTTTCCGACGCCCGATGTTGAATTCTGTACCCATCGCTTACTCCGCCTTTTCGGTCATTATTTTTCCGTAGAGGTCGGTTCCGAACCGGCCGCTGCGAAACTGAGGTGATTCAAGAATGGTCAGCTGCTCTTCGATATTGGTTTTAATACCTTTTATTACAGTTTCCCTGAGAACCCGGGACATGCGGGCCAGTCCTGCCTTTCGATCGGGCGCCCAGATAAGAATCTTGGCAACCATGGAATCGTAATGGGGTGAAACGGTGCAGCCGGGATAAAGGAAGGTATCGGTTCTGACAAATGGACCGCCGGGAGCTTCGAAGTTTGTTACCTTCCCCGGGGTAAGGGCGTTTATCCTGGTTTCCAGTGCGTAACCGTTGATTCTGATTGAATCCTGGGTGATATCCATCCGGCCTTCGGAACAGGCCAGTATCTGTTCTCTAATAATGTCTACACCCGTAACCAGTTCAGTTACCGGATGTTCCACCTGAACACGGGTATTCACTTCCATAAAATAGTGGTGGTTATTTTCCACCAGAAATTCGACAGTCGCCGCGCCGGCATACTTCAGTTTTCGGAACAATCGGATGACGTCCCTCTTCATGGTATCCCGAAGTTTCCCTCCAACTGCTGTGGATGGACTTTCTTCCAGAAGTTTCTGGTAATTCTTTTGAACCGAACAGTCCCGCTCACCCAGGTATATGACTTCACCCTTTCCGTCGGAAAGTACCTGAATCTCCACATGCCGGGGGCTTTCCAGGTAACGCTCCAGGAAGATTGTACCGTCTGAAAAGAAACTCATAGCTTCAGCTGAAGCTATGCGAATATTTTCTTCCAATTCCACGGGATTGCGGATAATACGCATACCCCGGCCGCCGCCGCCAGCAGCCGCTTTAACGATGAGGGGAGTCCCGATTTTTTCTGCTACTTTGATGGCCTCATCCACATTTTCGATGGGACCGTCGCTCCCGGGTACCAGGGGCAGTCCGGCTGCACGGGCCGCTTCTTTAGCCCGAATCTTGTCGCCGAGGAGCCGTATTGTTTCTGCTTCAGCCCCGATGAAAATAAGTCCTGATTTCTGAACCGCGGCGGCAAATTCGGCATTCTCAGACAGAAATCCCACGCCGGGATGTATGGCGTCACAACCGGTGGACATTGCCGCGGTGAGAATAGCGTTCTGGTTGAGATAGCTTTCTGCTGATGATGCGGGTCCGATACAAACCGCCTGATCTGCCATCCGGACATGGAGGGCATCGGCATCGGCTTCCGAGTAAACAGCTACCGATCTCAACCCCATCTCCCGGCAGGTCCGAATGATACGAACAGCAATTTCTCCACGGTTGGCTATCAGGAGAGATCTGATCATCACTTCCGTTTCACCTCAAATAACGGGGCTCCATATTCAACCATCTGACCGGTTTCTGCCAGTATTTTGACGATTTCACAGGCAAAATCGGCTTCGAGTTTATTCATTATCTTCATGGCTTCGATGATACAAATGGAATCGCCGGCCTTCACAATGCTTCCCTCATCAACAAAGGCCGGAGAGTCCGGTCCAGGAGAACGGTAAAATGAACCCACAATGGGTGATGTTATTATTTCGGTTCCGGTAGAGGCCGGTACAGGCGCTTCTTCGGCGTACGCCTGCCCGGCGGCCGCAACAGGCAGCGCTACCGGGTGGGGATAGGCTGACACCGGAATCCCTGCCGGGGCGGAGTCGCTTTTCAGTGTAATTTTGAACCCTTCAGATTCCACTTTGAGCACCGATAGCTTGCTCTCATCGAATTTTTCCATTAATTCAAAAATTTGCTTCTGATTCATGCGTTTACTTTTCCTTTACAGAATGTGCCACGGATATTAACAATCAATAGGTTTGGTGTCAATATTGACAGATTTGATCAATATGTAAATAATCTTTTAATAACCGATGCCGGTTGATCAACAGACCGGAGCGCACAGGAGGATCGATGACTGCAGGAATCAAATCAGTAGGGTCGTACATACCCGCCCGACGGGTCAGTAATGAAGAACTCTCAAAAACCGTAGATACATCTGATGAATGGATACGTTCCCATACGGGAATCGGAAATCGTCACATCGCATCTGAAAAAGAAACCTGTTCCTACATGGCGACAGAAGCTGCAAAGGATGCACTGAAGAATGCCGGAATATCCAAGGATGAAATCGACTTTATAATTGTCGCAACGATTACCCCGGATTATCGGGATTTTCCGGCAACGGCCAATCTTGTTCAGAATAATCTGGGGATCGGCAATATCGGATCATTCGATGTGAAAGCCGCCTGTACCGGTTTCGCCTACGGATTGGAACTGGGACGAGGTTTGATTCTCGGTGGTACGGCAAAAAACCTCCTCGTAATCGGCGCTGAGAAACTCTCAGCGATAACGAATTGGAAAGACCGAAGTACGGCAGTTCTCTTTGGAGACGGTGCCGGAGCGGCTGTGATGTCCCCATGCCCCGATGGTGAAGGAATTGTCGATAGCATCCTTCGTACCGATGGATCCGGGGCAGATGCCCTCTACGTTCCGAGTGGCGGAACAGCAACACCGTTCATATTAGGGGAAACCCTCGAAGAAGACCTGTACATGAAAATGGACGGGCAGCGAGTGTACAACTTCGCCGTCAAAGTGAACGTTGAAATTGTTACGGAACTGATGAAACGCAATGGACTCACTACCGACGACGTTGATTACATTGTTCCTCATCAGGCGAATTACAGGATAATCCTCGCCGCATCCAGGAGGGCCAAGATACCTCTGGAGAAATACTATTTAAACATGGAAGAGTTCGCCAATACCTCATCGGCCTCGATACCGCTGGCTCTTGCTGAAATGAACCGAAAGGGTTTGTTGAAGAAGGGAATGAAAATTCTCACAGTCGGGTTCGGCGGCGGTCTCACTTATGGAGGTAATTACATCGTATGGTAGTTTTTCTCTATCCCGGTCAGGGAAGTCAATTTCCTGGTATGGCCAAAGACCTCTATGAAAAATATGACAGTGTCAAAGATCTTTTTAAACAGGCATCCGATGCTTGTGACAGAGACATGAAGACTTTGTTGTTTGATGGCAGTGATGAAGATCTCAAAGCAACCGAAAATGCCCAGCCCGCCATTGTTCTGGCGAGTCTGGCTGCCAGAGTAGCCCTTAAGATTGAAGGATTCGAGTCTGCCGGAGTTGCGGGCCACAGTCTTGGTGAATATACGGCAATGGTGGATGCCGGTGTACTCAGCATTGAAGATGCTTTGAAGGCAGTTTCAGCCCGGGGCGCATTTATGGCAGCCGCAGGTGCCGAAATAACCGCCGATAAAGGCGAAATCGGCATGGCAGCCGTAATAGGTATCGGTCCCGAAGTGGTTCGTAAAGCACTCGCTGGGCTTCCTGATGTTTGGAGTGCCAACGAAAATGGACCGGCTCAGGTAGCCATTGGCGGAACCAAAGCCGGTATGGATGGTGCCGCTGATGCTCTTAAGGCCGCCGGTGCCCGCCGGATTATTCCATTGAAGGTGTCCTGCCCGTTTCATACACCTCTGATGGCAGGCCCCGCCGAATCCATGCGGTCCCTTCTGGCCGGAATCACTTTTAACGACCCGGTGAAAACCGTCTGGTCGAATGTCAGTGCCTCTCCGGTAACAAGCGGAGATGAAGCCCGGTCGCTTTTGATTGAACAGGTAACCCACTCAGTCCGTTGGGTAGACCTTATGGCTTCCATAGCCGAGAAAGCTCCGTCGTCCCTTTATGAATCCGGCCCGGGTAAAGTGCTCACCGGTCTTTGGGATAAATCAGGACAGAATGGAACATGTCTCCCCGCGGGTACCGTAGGGGATCTGATCAGTATTAAAGAGAAAGAGCAGGAGATACATAATGCTTCTTGAAGGAAAGAAAGTACTCGTAACCGGCGGTGCTCAGGGTATCGGTAAAGAAATCATCATGAAATGCCTGGCAGAAGGTGCCTCAATTCATTATTGCGATTTCAATGAAGGTCCGCATAAAGCCGAAATGGATGCTGCGGCGAAAAACGGTGCAACCGTCACTTTTCATTCGGCTAATATAACCGATGAAGATCAGGTAAAAGCACTTATAAAGGACATCACCTCTGACGGAAAACTTGATGTACTGGTGAACAACGCCGGTATCACCCGAGACGGAATGGTGTTCCGTATGCCTCTGGATCAGTGGGAATCTGTAATCAAGGTAAACCTTACAGGAGCCTTTCTGGTATCCCGGGAAGTTTCGGCTTTCATGGCTCTCAAGCAGAAATCCGGCAGCATAATCAACATGGCTTCTGTTGTGGGTCAGATGGGTAACGCCGGTCAGACCAATTATTCTGCATCCAAAGCGGGTCTCATCGGTTTTACCAAGAGCCTCGCCAAGGAAACCGCCAAACGAAATGTACGGGTTAACGCCGTGGCTCCGGGGTTCATTGCAACGGCCATGACAGACAAGCTTACGGATGAAGTTAAAGCCGAATACGCCAAGGCCATACCCCTGGGACGCATGGGAGCTGCCGAAGATATTGCAAATGCAGTGCTGTACCTGGCCTGCGATCTGTCCTCCTATGTCACCGGTCAGGTGATTCGGGTTGACGGCGGGTTGGTGATGTAATGGAAAGAAGACGCGTAGTAGTAACAGGTCTGGGAACCGTTAATCCTCTGGCCCATGACGTTGCAAATACCTGGGAAGCTATCAAAGCAGGCAAAAGCGGCGTAGCCCTTATCACTGCATTTGATACCGAAGAATACTCTAGTAAGGTTGCCGGAGAAGTCAAAAATTTTGACCCGACGGTCTGGATGGAAAAGAGAGAAGTCAGAAAACTGGCCCGTTTTACCCAGTTTGCAATGGCTGGTTCTGCTCAGGCCATGGAAGATGCCGGCCTGGATAAGGGCGGTGTGGACCCTGAACGAGCGGGGGTAATTCTTGGAAACGGCATAGGTGGTTACGAAGTAACTGAGGAAGGTGTCAGGCAGCTGGCGGCCAAGGGCCCCCGTGGTGTCCCGCCGATGACTGTTCCCAAAATGATTATCAATGAGGGACCGGCCAATGTCGCCATCAAGTACGGATTCTATGGGCCCTGTTATGTTGTCGTAACAGCCTGTACCTCGGCTACCGACGCCATCGGCTCTGCGCTTAACGCTATCCGATACGGACAGATTGATGTTGCCATTACCGGTGGTATGGAGGCGGCGGTAACACCCTTCGGAATCGCCGGATTCATCAAACTCACCGCTCTTTCCACCAAGTACAATGATACTCCCGCTAAAGCAAGCCGGCCTTTTGATAAGGACCGCGACGGTTTTGTGATGGCAGAGGGTGCCGGAATCCTCATACTTGAAGAACTCAGGCATGCCCTGGACCGTGGAGCAAAAATTTACGGCGAGGTGGCCGGTTACGGTATGAGCTGTGATGCATATCACCTTACCAGTCCTGATGTGGAAGGTAATGGTCCGGCCCGAGCCATGAAATGGGCCCTTCAGGATGCTGGAATGGAGCCCTCGGAGATTGACTATCTGAACGCTCATGGTACGTCCACACCCACAAACGACCCCCTGGAAACCATGGCGATCAAGAAAGCTTTTGGTGACCATGCTTACAAAATGGCCATTTCATCTACCAAGTCGATGACTGCCCATATGGTAGGTGGCGCCGGAGGAATGGAAGCCATCATCAGCTTGTTAGCCCTTCGGGACGGTTTCCTTCCACCTACAATCAACCTGGATAATCCCGATGAACGTTGTGATCTGGACTACGTGCCCAACGTTGGGCGTAAAGCGGATCTGAGGGCCGTAATGTCGGATAATCTCGGCTTCGGCGGACATAACGGCGCGGTAATATTTAAGAAATTTGAGGAGTAAAATCATGGCATATAAAGACATAAAAGAACTACTGCCCCACCGTGAACCTTTTCTATATGTCGACAAGCTCGACGAGGTAAGCGACGAGCGGATCGTCGGAACCCGAAAATATACTGAGAATGATTACTTTTTCAAAGGACATTTTCCCGGATATCCTGTAGTTCCCGGGGTGATTCTGGTGGAGTCAATGGCCCAGTGCGGTGGCGCCGGTGTAGCTCAATCCGGAATTCTGGGAGACAAGCTGTTCTTTCTGGCCACAGTGGACAAGGTGAAATTTCGACGTCAGGTAGTCCCGGGTGATGAAGTGCGTTTTGAAGTTGAGAACGTTCGTGTTGATGCCCGGGGACTACGTCAAACCGGAAAGGCTTTTGTCGGCGACCAGGTGGCTGCAGAAGCTTCCTGGCTCTGTCTGATGGGCGACAGCCCAGGAGCGTAAGAGCAACGACTGAACTTGTTAAGGCATTGCCGAACCGACATTGGTCGCCGCGAAACGACAAAGAGAACTGAAATTGATGGCACCGTGGGTTGAAGCCCGGAAGGATGTAATAGATTATTCATGCCGAAGATTATCGATCATAAACAGCGAAAAATAGCGATTCTTCGGCAAGCTTTCAGCCTGTTTGCTCAGAATGGTTATCAGAATACTAGTCTGTCACATCTGGCCGAGGCCTGCGGAATCTCCAGGCCCACACTCTATCTGTATTTTCGTGACAAGGAAGAAATATTTACATTTGCGGTGAAATACTACACCGATGAAATGTTCGCGGATTACCGGGATGTCGCATCGGGATCCGGTCCTGTAATTCCGCAGATTCGTAGAATCATTGCGGATATAGTCTTCAAGAGCTGGCATAACAGGGATTTTATTACCAGCCTGGGGGATTTTCTCTTCCAGAAACGGCAGGAAGATCGTAATTTTCCGGAAGCTATCCGACGCAGGACACTTAAACTCGACCATCTTCTCCGGCGTATGCTTCGTGAGGGTGTGGATTCGGGTGAGCTTCGCAGAATTCCCATCGAAGCTACCTCGATGCAGATACTGGATATCATTCAGGCATTTCTTTTTAAAGTGGCTATAATCGGTGCCGCTGATCCGAAACAGACAATTTCTATTATCGAAGCTTTTCTCGGGGGGTTAACATATTGCGACAAACGGGAAAGCTGATACCTTCATTCTTGTGTCATGGATTTCCTTCCTTTAGTAATGTTTTTGAAATTAGTATCTATTGTTTTGTACGTTGAGATAGCCGGTTTTATGTACTCTTTTTTCGAATTAGATCGGTTATGATAGATTTTCCCGGCTGACTGAATAATCAGTTATATGCTGATATTTTAATACCCAAATAAATTAGTTATGAAAGGAGATAAGAATGGGACTGAACCTAATTGTCCTTGTGAAACAGGTTCCGGATACTCAAAATGTTACCGGAGATGCTATGAAGGAGGATGGAACTGTCAACAGAGCCGTTCTTCCTGCAATTTTCAATCCTGAGGACCTGCATGCTCTTGAAGCTGCTTTGACGGTTAAGGATAACAATCCGGGAACCACCGTGAATGTTATTACAATGGGTCCCCCTTCCGCTGTTCAGGTACTGAAGGATTCGCTTTACCGTGGGGCTGATTTTGTTGCATTGATATCCGATCGGAAATTCGCGGGTGCAGATACACTTGCCACTTCCTATGCACTTAAATGTGCCATCGAAAAGATTGGGAACTATGATATTGTTTTTTGTGGTCGCCAGGCTATAGATGGAGATACCGCGCAGGTCGGACCGCAAACGGCAGAAAAACTTGGTATCAATCAGATTACGAATGTCTCCACGATTGAGAATATTGACTTAAAAAAACACGAGATACAGGCCAGAAGATCAATAGAGGGCGGATATGAGATTATCAAGGCCTCACTTCCGATTCTCCTAACCATAACCGACGAGGGATTCGAGCCCCGACCGCCTTCAGTCATCCGTGTTATGACGTATAAGAACGTATCGGCGCAGATGGAGGAAGCGGATTATGACGAGTCATACATCGACGGTTCCACAGACAAACTCAGCGATGCAGCCATTACTCTCTGGGATATCAACGCCGTCGGTGCGGATGTCGAGAGTTGCGGACTGTCCGGTTCGCCGACGAAGGTCAAGAAGATAGAGTCCGTAATTCTGAAATCAGAAGAAATCAAGCTGGTTGAGAACACCGATGATGCAATATCAGAAATGGTCCACGAACTGATAGCCGATCATACCCTGGGTTAAGAAGGAGATATCAATTGAGTGCAAACAATAGCGTAATGGTCTTCGTCCAGCAGGATGACGGCAAGGTTGCAGAGGTGAGTATCGAGCTGCTTTCCAAGGCCAGAGATCTCGCTGATCAACTGAAAGTCAAGGTTTCCGGCGTATTGATTGGAAATAAAATCGAAGAAGAAGCTGGGAAACTAACTCAGTATGGCGTTGATGAGATATTCATCGTCGAAGATGAAAGACTGGCAAATTACACGCCGATACCCTATACGAA
>RCND010002051.1_pt1 | contig 11298 bp, 6 predicted proteins | sample 2041351 | NCBI WGS metagenome assembly RCND01 (sample SAMN09708230, study PRJNA481090) | Marine sediment metagenome, whole genome shotgun sequencing project. | biome: marine sediment; feature: ocean; material: sediment; isolation source: Sewage treatment plant 12B marine sediment (STP12B) ...
CATTATGGGCTAAAGAAATATAGCGCGCTCCCAATTTATGATACTTTTCAAAGTTGCTCATATCCTCGCCAATTGGATATGCATTTTCAACACCGATCATTGCCACTTTTTTACCTGCCGCATCTATGCGACGAACATCTTCTGAAGTCAATGCAAGTTCAATTCTATCAGGTGCAATCTCTTCGCAAAGCTTGTGAATAGCCTCGAATTTAGCCATCGCATTAGCTTCGGCTTTGGCATAACCTGCAGCTGTCAAAGTATCTTGCCCAGTATAAACAATGAGCCAAGCGACATCAAGACCACCTTCTTCCATATTGGGCAAATTTACCTGGGTATCTAGTTTTTGGGTGTAGTTTATGCTGTCGGTAAAATTCTGCACATTAATATCATCATGCGTGTCAATCGTAATGACTTTTTTATGGATTTTCATTGCACGCTCTTCAAGGCTCAACTCCTTTTTTTGTTGGGTTTCCCCGCAACTGAATAAAATAAGAGAACTTACAAAAAGGCTTAGGTATTTCATGCTTCTATTTATTTATACCTACAAATTAAGCGTTTTGACAACACATATGGAAGCCTAGGTAACATTTAGTTGGCTGAGCTGCTTGAATTGAAGATTTTTACCTACATACTGTTGCATCAAAGTCAGTTATCACAAAGAGGATAAATCTTACAACCTAGCGTAAGACCAAAATTAACCATAAAACCGCCACCAAATTGAAAGCGAAAGACCTACTTTCTCAATTATCTCTTATGGAGCAATCGCTTCATAACTTTTCGTTTGAAGAATTAACCTCTGAGGAGGCATCTTATCTCAAAAAGAATTTTGAAACTTTCAAGAAAAATCTTGAAAACAAGATTTTTCAGCCTGCAGTTTCGGTTTCTCTTAAAGATCCGAGCCAATTTATCGATGAGGCTGAATTTCTAGAGGCAAAAAAACCTGAGCCTATTGATTCCAACTTGTTAATCGCTAAGGTCAGTCATGAAATTCGAACGCCCCTAAATGGAATCATTGGTTTTACCGATTTGTTGAAAGATGAAGATGATTTAAACAATAAGCAATTAGAACGGGTTGCTGCCATTCAAAAAGCGTCATATACTTTGATGGAAATTATCAATGAGCTACTAGAATACTCAAAGCTTTCAGCGGGGGAAGAAACATTTGAATCAGTCGACTTCAATTTTCGAAATGTAGTTGGTGATGTAGTGTATCTATGTGATACACTTGTTTCTGATAAAGAGGTGAGCCTAAACGTTTCTATTGCCGATAATGTTCCAAATGTGCTATTAGGGGACCCTTCCAAGCTAACCCAAGTCTTATTGAACTTGGTTGGCAACGCTATAAAATTTGTGGAAAAGGGTAGTATTGATATAGCGGTAGCAGCAAAATCAACAGAAAGGAATAAAACATTTTTGACATTTTCTATTACGGATACTGGAATCGGAATCTCTGAAGAAAACCTTAAACACATCTTTAGCACATTCAAACAGGCTGAACCAAATACCTATAAGAAGTATGGGGGAACAGGTCTTGGTCTAAGTATTGTGAGGCAAATCATAGAACAATTAGGCGGTAGTATAGCCGTAACAAGTGAATTGGGCGTAGGAACCACTTTTGAATTTTCAATGCCTTTTGAAATGGGTAATAATGCAAATCTGACCAAAGGTGATGCTAATCAACCCCGGCCTAGCGCTAAGGTTAAGCATATCGTACGTGACATGCGCATTCTTGTATTCGAGGATAATATTTTAAACCAGCGCTTAATCGATCAACGTCTTAAAACATGGGGATGCAAAACCTACATCACGGACAATGCACAATATGGACTACATATCTTAACAAACCATAAAGTCGATTTGGTTTTAATGGATTTGAAAATGCCCGGTATGAACGGGTTTGAAATCACTAAACTTATTCGAAGTTTCGAAAAACCAGGCGCTACACGAATTCCTATTGTTGCCTTAAGTGCTGACTTTTCGGCACGTGATAAGAAAGAATGTAAAGAAAGTGGTATAGATGATTTTATTTTGAAACCGTATAGTTCTGAAGAATTATTACAGAAACTTTTTGAGAATAAAAAAGATACGAATTCCAGACTTTTCTTAGCATCAAGGTCCATCAATTCAAATACTATTGAAAACGGACAACTCAAAATTAATCTTTCGGGAATATTGGAAGAATGTATGGGTGAATTGGAATTGTTGCAAGGACTGATGGTGTTGTATAAGCAAAATGCCCTTGAATTTATTGGTAAGGTTCGAATTCATTTACAGAATTCGGAAAGTGAACAGATAGGTTTTGCAGTTCATAAAATCATACCGGGACTGAAAATGATGCAATCAAAGGGCTTGATTGATATCGTTGAGCAAATTCAAAAATGTTCTTACTCAGATCCAGATGTGCACCAAATACAATTCTTATATGAAAGTTTTCTTGAGGAATATACCATGGAGGAAATTGCAATTGATAGCGCGATGGATGAATTAAGGAAATCAAAAGGATAAATGACCAAAAAAAAACTATTGCTTGCCGAGGATGATGAACTATTGGCTTCCTTGTTGAATTTCAGACTTCAAAAAGGCGGCTATGACGTAAGTCTGAGCGCGAATGGTCGGGAAGTAAAAGAATATTTAAATGAAACTATACCTGACATCATAGTAAGTGATATCATGATGCCTTATTTCTCAGGTATGGAACTTATCGACTATGTACGTAATGAATTAGAATCGCATGTTCCAATAATTATCATTTCATCAGCCGGAAATGAAGAAAATGTTTTGAACGCCTTTGAGTTAGGGGCAAATGATTTTTTATCGAAACCGATAAGCCCTTCGGAGCTTATGGTGCGCATAGAACGGCAATTGAGTAAACCATAATTTGAAAATCTTACATCTGACATATCGCAATAATATACTGATAAGCGCCCCAAAAATCGATACCGATTTGTTGTGGGACTTGTCATTGCTTTTTATTGTGTTTGTAGTAATTTATTTTGTTGGAGTTTTCTTTTATAAGAACAGGATTTCAGGTACTTCGAAGAAGGTGAGAGATCGTAAACGTGAACTTTCACCAATGATAAGTGAATTTTTGTTTTTAGAGGAAGATGCCACCAAAGATGAAAAATCAAATTATATAGCACTGAAAATCGAAATTAGGCAGCTATTGAAAGATACTTTCAACCGTCGGGTATTATCAGAGATACTTTTGGACCTTAGAAAAGACTTGTCTGGAGACGCCCAGCAATCTCTATTTCAGTTATATCAAGATTTGGGATTGCACAAAGACGCTTTTGCTAAACTAAAAAGTTGGCGCTGGCAAGTTATCTCAAAAGGTATTCTAGAACTAACACAAATGGAAGTTGTAGGGTCTTATAGTTTTATCACAAAATTCATAAATGATAAACGCGCAATAGTCCGAAAACAGGCCGAAATAGCGACCGTTACTTTGAGACATGAAGGAATCGACCATTTTCTCGACACTACGAAATACAAGATTTCAGAATGGCAGCAACTGAAGATGTTGGATGTCATTCGAAATCAAGAAGATTTTCAACCACCTAGATTTAAGGCTTGGTTGACCTCGAATAATAAATATGTAGTGCTATTTGCACTCCGATTGATCAAGTACTACAATCAAAACGATGCGAATGCTTCATTGATTGAACTGATCAAACATAAAAACAGTCAAATTAAAGAAGAGGCAATTGCTTGTATTAAAGAGTTCAATGTGACTCAATCACTAAAAACCTTAAAACTGGTCTTTTGGAATTGTTCGACTGATGTTAAAATAGCGATCCTTGGTGCTATTGCAGAAATAGGAAGCGCTACTGATATTGAATTTCTACATCAAATCAATAGAAAAGAGTTTAATTTTTCTGTAAAGGGTAAGGCCTTGAGCGCTATAAATGCAATTTCACCGGAAAGCATTATGCCTTCCAAAGGAATTCAAGATGAGTCACGTTACAGAATCCCTCATGACATTACAGAAGAAGTATCTAAAATACATGCCGAAAAACACGCTGAGATTACTGGAGAAAAAGATGAGGAATTCATTGATTCAGAAATTCTAGAAGATACGATAAGGCCCCAAGAAATAGATACCACGCTTCAGACTGAAAAAGAACAAAATGAGCTTTATAAAACAGAAATAGAAGCAGAAGCCGATTTCATGGACAAGGAAATAGGAAGTCCATTATTGGAAATTACCGAGAGGCCTTCTAGTATGGAAGAGCCCAAAGATATAAATGAAATTGTCGTTGAGGCAGAACAAATAATGGCTATGAAAGAAGGGAAACAAGCAAATGAACCTGATGATACGGAATGGAGGTTAAATCACTTGAATTTTCTTCCCTTTATTGTCGATAAAGAAAAAAGTAAAATAGAACAAGAAGAATTACAAAGTAGTTCTTCATCGGCTGAGGCGCCTTTTAATATCCAGGTGGTTTATGAAGAAATTATTGCTAATGAACAGCTCAAACCTATCGAAAATAATGACCAACCTAAGGAGAAATTATCAATTCTTGAGGATTTTAATATTGAAGAATTAAGGTTTTTACCGATTGTGATTAATACTAAATCAGATACAGTAGCAGCCCAAACCGATAAATTAGAGGAGAAAGAAGAAGAATTGCAGGAAAGGCTGGTTGAATATGATGGGAATACTGACTACAAGTTTTACGAGACCGAAGCGATACGAAATGCCAAGGTGATTTATGAAGAGGTATCAAGTAAAGAGCTAGAGGAAGAATTGCGTGACATTGAGGTCACTCAACCTTATGTCTTCTCCGTTGAAAATATATTGGACCAGGCTTTAGCTTCTAATTTTCAGGATGAAGAGGAAGATGAAATTGAACTTCCAATTGAGAATGAGCAATTATTACAGAAAATTATAGACAACTTAATGGCCTCTGACAGTGCGCCCCAAAAAGAAGATATTCAAATAGATGATTCTTATATAAATAATGACTGGGATTTAGATGAAAATGAACTTGATTTCACCCCTGTTTTCTTTGAGAAAGCTGAAAATCCGTCGCCTAGTTACATCCAAATTGAAAAAAATATGAATGATGGTGATATAAATATTCCAAAGGTTTCAATACCTAAGGCCATATTTGGTGATATTGAATTTGAAGCAAATACAAGACAGTTACTGAATGATTTGGAGGAAATGGGTGACGATCGTGAAATACCTTTTCTGAAAGAATTATTATCTCATGAAAAGTATAATCTATTCAAAGAGCGTATTAATGCATTGATCGATATGATCAATCACAACGAGGAAAAAGACAAGATAGAGAACGCACTTCAACCTTTTAGTGTATTTCAAGATTTGTTCAGAACCTGTGACACAGAAGCGAAACTTATTCTTTTGAATGAGGTAGTTGCAGTAGGGGATGAAAAAGAACTGCATTTCCTCGAAAGTTTGGCCACAGAAGATTCTTCAAAAATCAGGAAGAAAGCTCAAGAGGTATTGCAAGAACTAAAAATCAAATTGGGCCAAGGAGAAGAAGACGCGCAGCCCTCCGGATCAGTTGTGAACGAAGTAGTGGCGTCTGATGATTTTTCTAAAGAGGTGGAGGAATCGAGTTTACATTCTTCTAATAATCCTGAAGATATTTTTGATTTGAACTTTGATTTCGCAGCTAATTTCGATGAAAATGATGATGTTATTAAAAAGAAAGATCAGGAACGAAGCAGTCTATATGGTTCATTTTTTGGGCAGATCTATTCATTTTCACATAAAATCGTAGAGAAATTGTATGGATAGTACGGTCTGGAATATCATTCTTGAGTACATAAACGTGGTCTTTTTCTTGTTCACGCTTGTGTTATTCACCATGTTTTCGATTATGGGGTACTTATCTACTCGTAATTCGATTCATTATAAGCATAAAAACAGTTTTAATGATCTTTCGAAGGTTATGGCCTCACCATTGGCACCAAGTATAACCATCATTGCACCTGCATATAATGAGGGATTGACCATTGTGGATAATACCCGATCATTATTATCATTGCGCTACGTCAACTATGAAGTCATGGTTATTAATGATGGTAGTAATGATGATACCCTTGAAAAAATGATTGAGGCCTACGATTTGGAAAAAATCGATAGGGAGATTGACCCTAATTGGAAATCAAAGCCTATCCGTGGAGTTTACAAGAGTAAACAGCGATCATTTTCGAAGCTAACGCTCATTGATAAGGAGAATGGCGGTAAGTCAGATGCCTTGAATACAGGAATGTTCTTATCGCAAAATAAATATATCGGTTGCATTGATGTGGATTGTTTATTGCTGCCTGACGCCCTCTTACATGTGGTAAAGTCCTTCTATCAAAGGTCCGAAAAAAGGGTCATTGCGGTCGGAGGCGTAATTAGAGTGGCCAATTCTTGTATTATCGAAGGTGGAAAATTAGAAGAGATACGTCTGCCAAAGAACTGGTTGGCACGTTTTCAACTCTTGGAGTATACACGTTCTTTTATTTTAGGACGTATGGCTTGGGGTCGCATTGATAGTCTACTTATAATATCTGGTGCCTTCGGTTTCTTCGATCGAGAAATTGCTTTAGCCGTTGGTGGATATGACACCAGTACGGTGGGGGAGGATATGGAAATCATTTTCAGAATGCGCAGATACATGCATGACCGTCGTACACCCTATACTATAGAATATATTCCGGATCCATTATGTTGGACAGAAGTCCCTGAGGATTTAAATATTTTGGTTAATCAACGTGACCGTTGGGCTAGGGGTAACTTAGAGACCTTGAATACCCATAAGGATATGTTCTTCAATTCTAAGTATGGCCGCTTGGGATTACTGAGTTATCCGTATTGGTTTTTCTATGAGTGGATGGCGCCGCTTTTAGAATTCTTCGGGTTTTTCACCGTTATACTCTTCTGGTATCTAGGTATTTTGAACTGGGAGTTTTTCATGGCCATTACAGCTGCCGTTTATCTGTATTCTATCATGTTTTCGTTCTATGCTATTCTATGGGAGGTCTACTTATATAATGAATACAAAAAGACAAAAGATATTTTGATTCTCATGTTTTGCGCAATTATCGAACCCATATTATTTCACCCGGTGGTGGTCTGTGCGGCTATTCGCGGCAATTGTAAAAAACTTTTTAAAGTGAAATCAGGTTGGGGTTCACAAGTTCGAAAAGGTTTTGCAAAAGCCACTTAATTAAGTGTTATGAATACAAGTAAACTTGAAAGATATACCTTAAAGCAATACACCAGATTGATGATTTCATTCTTCGGTTGTCTCTTGGTGCTATCTATTTATCAGTATACAACTCTTTATTTTAAAGGGGTTGTGGATGTGATTTTTAGTACTAGCTTTTTTATCGCTTTGTTTCATCAATTGGGCTTCGCCTCCTTGGCGGGGGTTATTTTGGTCTTTCCGTTTAATTTTTGGGAAAAACTCAGACCCACCTATGGTTTCAACCTTATTTTCGGTGTTCTAATTATATTATTGATAATTGAAGCTATGCTTATCAGTTACTATTGCACAGCGTTAGTACCTTTAGGGTCTGATTTGTTGGGCTATAGTTTTGGTGATATCAAAATGACGATTTCGAATTCCGGAGGAATGTCCATTTCGCTGGTTATTGGCATCTTGGTTATTGCGGGAATGTTCTTTGGCTTGTACAAATTTACTTCAAAATATTACCACTACATCAGCAAGATGTACCCCTTTACGATTATTCTATTCAGCCTTTTTATTACCACCCTATTTATTGATGGAAAGCCTATTAATCAGAACAAAACCCAGTATTTGGCGATTAATTTATATGATAGCTCCACTGAAGACACCTCGTATAATTCCGATGTGGAATATCCTTTAATAAAACGATCTCAGACTGCGAATGTCTTAGGTGAATACTTTGAATTAAAAGAAGAAAAGCCAAATATTGTTTTCATCATGGTTGAAGGTTTGGGAAGGGATTTCGTTGGTGAAGGTGCAGAATATGAGGGTTTTACTCCATTTTTGGATGGACTCACCAAAAAATCATTGTATTGGGAAAACTGTTTAAGTAATACGGGCAGAACTTTCGGTGTTATTCCGTCGCTCTTTGGGTCGCTTCCCTTTGGTAAAAGCGGCTTTATGGAACTTGAAAAATATCCTAATAAATTGACTTTGTTTAGTATCCTAAAAAATAATGGATATCATACTTCATTTTATCAGGGCACCAATAGTTCATTTGATAACGTAGACCAATTTCTATTGAGTGAGAATGTAGATTTTGTTCTTGACAAATCGGGATTTGGAACCAAATATCAATTGCAGGCTGAGGACGCCGCTGGTTCTTCCTGGGGATATCCGGATAAGGAACTTTTCAAAAAAAGTATGAGCTTACCGAGGGGAGAACAACCCCGAATGGAGGTCTATATGACCATTAGTACGCACGAGCCTTTTATTCCTCCAAAACAGGATTTTTACGAGGAAAAGGTGAAACAGATTTTATCGAAAAGTGAGCACACCGGAAAAATTAAAAATGTTATTCAAAAAAACGATAATGTTTTTGCAACGCTGCTGTATACCGACGATGCTTTGAAAGATGTTTTTGAAGCCTACAAAAAGCAACCCAATTATGAGAACACGATTTTCGTAGTTACTGGTGACCATAGACTTATACCCATACCACAGCGAAATAGTATCAGTCGTTTTCATGTGCCGCTTATCATTTATAGTCCCATGCTTAAAAAAGCTCGTAAAATGAGCGCAGTGTCATCACATTTTGATGTTACACCAACCCTATTGGCACTTTTGAAAGGAAATTATGAATTGAAAATGCCAAAAAGAGTGGCTTGGATGGGTGGCGCCCTTGATACGCAGGAGCAGTTTAGATCTATTAAGGATATTCCATTGATGAGAAACAAAAACGAACTCAAAGAATATATCAGTGGAGAGCAAGTGTATTCTGATGGATCCATTTATAGTCTAGACGAGAATATGGATTTGAGTTCCTCCTTTGGTGGTTCAAAAACGGAAAATAAGTTAACAGCCTTTAAATCTATGAATTCGTATGTGACTAGCAACGATAAAATCATACCCGACAGCTTGGCAATATTTGCGGTCCAAAAAGAAGTCTTTACTCAAAGTGAGATGGTTTGGCTGAATAGTATATATAATGGCAAAGACTCTGACAAAGGCTATTTCATAGCAAGAGATATCGCATTCGACAAGGAATACGACAAAGCATTGCTCTTATGTCGTTATATCTTATCTGATGCTCCAAGTCACATTGATACTAAAATATTGACAGGTCGAATCAACGTATGGAATGGAAATTATGAAGCGTCGATACAAATTTTGAAGGAATGTATTAAAATGAACCCTAACTATATCGACTCCTATTCCGCATTATTTGATGTTTATTTCTGGTCGGATAACCATAAGGCAGCCCAAGAATTAATTAAACAGGCTGAACAGAACAGTTCAAGTGTTGATGAAATTGCAGATAAAATTGCAAGAGCAAAACACCAATCGAAGAAAAAACAAACGGTTTCAACAGATTTTGAAGATTAATGCGTAAGAAATTTATACATAATACCTTAATCATACTAATGTTGAGTGCTTACTCCTGGGGCCAAGATGTGGCCTACAATGATATTGATATTTCATATGCTGAAGCGCATGATTTGGCCTATAATGGTAAGCATAGCCAGGCGCAAAATGTAGCCTTGGGCATATTGAAGCAAAACCCGCAAAACACAAAAGCACGAACATTGGTGGCACGAACTTATAGTTGGTTTGGCCAATATGATAAGGCAAGGAGGGAGTTCAACGTTTTAACATCTGAAGACAAGAACAATCAAGATATCTGGATTTTAGCAGTGAAGAATGAATTGTATGCACAAAATAATGCTACTGCGCTTGGTTTAGCCAACAAAGCAATACGCTATATAAAAACTAACAAAGAGCTTGAACGACTACGTGAAATGGCACTTGACCGTATCGAGAATCAAGACTATGATAAGAAAAGTTGGATGGATAACTCAAGTACTGTAACGGGCACAAAAAATTCGACGTTCACAAAGAAGAAAACTAGTAAAACAGCCAAAAAGAGCACCGAGGATACGGTAGCGCAAAAAGAAGAAAACGAAGTGCCTAAAAAAAAGGATGAGGCAACAAAGGAGGTCTTGAATAATAGACTAGCAATCAGAAATTCCTTTACCGTCTTTGATCAAAGATATGAGCCGATAGTCTTTTCCACCATTGAGTTCAAAAGACAAACCTTGGCAGGAAGTTTATTGCCACGAATCAATTATAGCAACAGAAATGGCGAGCATGGAATACAATACGACCTTGATTTTTATCCTAAGTTTTCGAAACGCTTCTATGCCTATGTGAATTATGGGTATTCCAACGCAGCCATATACCCAAACCACAAAGTAGGTGGAGACCTTTATGTTAATCTACCAGGGGCTTTCGAGTTTTCGGCGGGTGGCCGATATATTAGCTTAGACACTAGAGATATCACCATGATTACGAATTCATTTGGGCATTACAGAGGCAATTATTATTTTTCATTACGATCAAATTTGGCACCCAAACCAAATAATTTACTACAATTATCAGGAAACCTCTTGATACGAAAGTATCTAAAGGATGCCGATAATTTTTTAAGTTTTAATATAGGTATGGGCTATTCTCCTGAACTACGACAATTGATTTCAGGTGATGAGTTGCTAGCAGAAACCCTTTTGTATATTGAATCGCAGCGTATGAGCTTACAATACCAATTTACAGGTAAGCAAAATCCTAATATATATAGTGCAAGTGTAGGTATCGCAAGGCAAGAACTCGCCTTTCAGTCTGGAAATTTTATATGGTCGGTTTCAGCAGGATTGGCGTATCAAGTTAAGTTTTAAAAGGAGCGTGAAGTTTTTACTGGTTTATTTTGATAACTTTTGGTCCTTTGAATCAAATACCCATTTATCAGCGTACATGCCGTACACTATACCAATTTCGTTTTCTTGAACAAAATTCTCATCCTTGCCTTCATCGAAATTGACATGGTACACATAAACTCTGATTCCCTGCTTTTTTAATTGAAGCATTAACTCCGTATTTCTTGCGATCGCCCTGCGGGATATGGCTACGAACTTTACATTATTGACGGTCAAAAAATTTAGCTTGTCTCCCTTTATACCAAAAAACGGTTCGTGGGAAATCATCGCATTAATTCCTTGTTGGGAGGCCTTCTCTACCGCCATAACGCTAAAGAGCTCCATGATTAATCTATTTTTATCTATAAATGCATCAGCGAATGCAATGGGGTCTT
>RCND010002052.1_pt1 | contig 11296 bp, 6 predicted proteins | sample 2041351 | NCBI WGS metagenome assembly RCND01 (sample SAMN09708230, study PRJNA481090) | Marine sediment metagenome, whole genome shotgun sequencing project. | biome: marine sediment; feature: ocean; material: sediment; isolation source: Sewage treatment plant 12B marine sediment (STP12B) ...
TCTGCCGCTACTATCCAAAAAAATGGTTTTCCTTTTCTACCGTGTCTTTGTAATCTAATTTTTACTGACATAAATTTTTAAATTTTTAGGTTCTCGACCTAAGTTATTAATATATAATTTCTACTTTCTCGAAGTAGGGCGCAAAAATACTAAATATTATTTAATGGGAAGATAAAATCACCAATTATTATCAATCTGTTAATCAGTGCTTGGCGCTATTAAAACCGCTATTAACATTTGTGTCTCTTTGTTGATAAAAATACTGATTTTTGGGATTATTGGAATTGACTAAATACTTACTTTTATGCCTTTGATATCTTCACAAAATTAATTGCTGCATGTATTTAATATTTGACACAGAAACTACAGGCTTACCCAAGAATTGGAATGCACCCATAACAGATGTAGACAACTGGCCAAGATGTGTTCAGATAGCATGGCAATTGCATGATGATATGGGAAGAATGATTTCCCATGAAGACTATTTAATTATTCCTGAGGGTTATAAAATCCCTTATGATGCCGAACAGATTCATGGAATTTCTACTGATTTAGCGCTACAGCAGGGCAAGGCATTAACAGATGTTTTGGTTTTGTTTAATGAGGCCCTATCTAAAACAAAGTTTGTTGTTGGTCAAAACTTAAAATTTGATTTGAATATTATGGGCTGTGAATTTCACAGGTGTCATGTTTCAACCAATCTTAATGATTTACCAGTATTAGACACTTGCACTGAAAAAACGGCTTTGCTTTGTGAAATTCCAGGGGGAAGATATGGTAAATTTAAGTTGCCAACACTGACAGAGCTTCATGAAAAACTGTTCAATAAGTCATTTGGTGACGCTCATAATGCAACAGCTGATGTTGAAGCTACAACCAGATGTTTTTTAGAGTTGATTAGGAATGGAAATTATTCTCTGGATGAATTACAAGTTGATAGTTCATACTTTGTAGACTTTACAAATCATAATTCACAAGTTTTTGGGGCAGTAGGATTAAAGCATTTGAATCTCAAAAAAGAAAGTGATAGAATTAAAAAGGCCTCAAAAGAATCGATTGGAAACGGACCAATTGTTAGTTCTGAAGTTCAAAAGGCGTTTCAATCAGCGTCCTTTGCCCATCTTCACAATCATTCACAATATTCGATACTTCAATCTACTTCCAGTGTTGCTGGTCTTGTAAAGGCCGCAATTAGTAATGAAATGCCTGCTGTTGCTCTCACAGATGCGGGTAACATGATGGGTGCTTTTATTTTTGTGAAGGAAATTCTTAAACACAATAAGGAGGCGGAACATCCTATTATTCCGATAGTAGGTTGTGAGTTTAATATCTGTGAAAACCATTTAGACAAATCTGTCAAGGATAATGGTTATCAGGTCGTCCTACTTGCTAAAAATAAGAGAGGGTACCATAATTTAGCAAAAATGGCTTCTGCTGCGTACATCGATGGGTTTTACTATGTTCCAAGGATTGATAAGCAGCTGGTTGAACGATATAAAGACGACGTGATCGTTTTAAGCGGGGGTGTTAACGGAGAGATTCCTAATAAAATTCTTAATGTAGGTGAGCACCAGGCGGAAGAAGCTTTAGTATGGTGGAAAGAGACCTTTGGGGCGGATTTTTATTTAGAGATAAGTGACCACCAGCAGGAAAACGAAAAACACATCAACGATATCATAATAGGTTTTTCGAAGAAGCATGAAGTAAAACTTATAGCCTCTAATAATACTTTCTATCTGGAAAAAACGGATTCAATAGCTCATGATATTTTACTCTGTGTTAAGGATGGAGAAAAAATTGCAACCCCAAAAGGAAGGGGTAGAGGATTTCGATATGGTTTGCCAAATGATGAGTATTATTTTAAGGGACAGGATGAAATGAAGGCCATGTTTAAGCATGTTCCGGAGTCGATCATAAATATACAGGAAGTCATTGATAAGGTTGAGATTTACGATCTTGCAAGAGATGTGTTACTTCCTAAATTTGAAATGCCGGAGCAATTTTATGACGCTAAGGATGAGGAAGATGGCGGAAAAAGAGGCGAGAATGCTTATTTAAAACACCTCACTTATGAAGGGGCTAAGGGGCGGTATGAAGATATTGCGGACGATATAAAAGAGCGACTCGATTTTGAGTTAATGATTATTGAAAAAACGGGCTATCCAGGATACTTTCTTATTGTAGAAGATTTTATTAATGAGGCTAGGAGCATGGGGGTTTCAGTTGGGCCTGGACGTGGATCTGCAGCTGGATCAGCAGTTGCCTATTGTTTAGGAATTACCAATATTGACCCTATTAAGTACGATCTTCTTTTTGAGCGTTTTTTAAATCCTGATAGGGTTTCACTTCCCGATATCGATATTGACTTTGATGATGAAGGAAGACAAAGCGTTATTGATTATGTAATTAATAAATACGGTTCTAATCAAGTGGCACAAATCATCACTTACGGAACTATGGCTGCTAAGTCGTCGATTAGAGATACCGCAAGGGTATTAGATCTTCCGCTGCCTGACGCGGATCGTATCGCCAAACTTATTCCAGGACTTAAATTAAATAATATTTTTGGTACAGATGCAAAAAGTATTTCAAAAGTAAAAGGATTACGCAGTGAGGAAAAGGCCAATGTCGATGAATTGAAGAACATGGCCAAAGGAAATGGCATAGAAGCTGAAACGATTAAACAGGCACTTATGCTTGAAGGGTCAGTTCGGAATACCGGAACACATGCCTGTGGGGTAATTATTACCCCTGAGGATATTACCAATTTGATCCCGGTTGCAACTGCCAAAGGGACTGACATGTATGTCACCCAATTTGATAACGGTGTTGTTGAAGATGCAGGATTATTGAAAATGGATTTCTTGGGATTAAAGACCTTGACTTTAATTAAGGATACGGTAAAAATAGTTAAGGCCTTGCATGGAGTAGATCTAGTTCCAGATGACTTTCCGCTAGATGACGAGAAGACATATGCCTTGTTTCAAAGAGGAGAAACCATAGGAATTTTTCAATATGAATCTGCAGGAATGCAGAAGCATATGAAGTCGCTGAAGCCAACCGAATTTGCAGATCTTATTGCGATGAATGCCTTGTATAGACCGGGTCCAATGGAATATATCCCGTCATTTATTGACCGTAAACATGGTAGGGAAGAGATTGAATATGATTTACCTGATATGGAAGGGTATCTCAAAGAAACTTATGGCATTACAGTTTATCAAGAGCAAGTAATGCTTTTATCGCAGAAATTGGCAAATTTCACTAAAGGTCAAGCTGATATGTTGCGTAAGGCGATGGGTAAAAAGATTTTCGCACTTTTAGAAAAATTGAAACCTTTGTTTATTGAAGGTGGGAAAAAGAATAAGCATCCAGAAGAGACTTTAGAAAAAATATGGAAAGATTGGGAAGCATTTGCCGCCTATGCATTTAACAAATCACACTCTACCTGTTATGCTTTTATTGCATACCAAACGGCTTATTTAAAGTCTCATTACCCTGCAGAATATATGGCGTCGGTATTAAGTAATAACATGAATGATATCAAACAGGTCTCATTTTTTATGGAAGAATGCAAGAGGTCAGGTATCGAAGTCTTAGGACCAGATGTTAATGAATCCTATTATAAATTCTCGGTAAATAAGCAAGGTGCGATTAGGTTCGGTATGGGTGCCATAAGAGGTGTTGGAGAAGGAGCTGTAAAGGCATTCGTAGAAGAAAGAAAGAAAAATGGAAATTTCCGCTCTATTTTTGATGTTACTAAGCGTGTAGACCTTAGAGCTGCTACTAAAAAAGCTTTTGATGGTATGGTATTGGCAGGTGGTTTTGACTCTTTTCAAACAGCCAATAGGTCCCAATATTTCGCACTTGATGAAAAAGGTTTAACTTTTATAGAGAAGGCCATCAGGTTCGGTAATAAATTTCAAGAAAGTAAAAATTCGGCCCAGGTATCTTTATTTGGAGAGGCTTCAGAAGTTCAGTTTGATGAGCCTATTATTCCTCCCTGTGAACCTTGGAATGTGATGGAAAAACTTTCTAAGGAAAAGGAAATGATTGGCATATATATATCAGGACACCCATTGGATGATTTCAAAACTGAAATACATTATTTCTGCAATGCAAAAGTAGATAGTTTACAAAATATCAGTCAACTTGAAGGCATGGAATTAGCTTTTGCTGGTATTATAACTGATGTGCAGCACAGGGTGAGTAAAAATGGCAAGCCTTGGGGTATGTTTACTTTTGAAGATTATAGCGATGCCTATGAGTTCAGACTTTTTAACGAAGACTACCTTAAATTCAGACATTATTTAATTCCAAACACGTTTTTATACCTTAAAACAGTGATGCGAAGAGCATGGCAAAATGGTGATGTAAGAGTTGTCATCACTGCGATACAACAGTTACAAGATGTCTTAGGGAAAATGGCAAAAAAAATTACTTTGAATTTACCCATTGAACAGATTGATGAAAGACGGGTTGAAGACATTGAAACAGTATTTAAAAACCACCCTGGAAGTCAGCACCTGAATTTTATGATAATTGATCGAGAAGAAAAGTTAAAGCTCAATATGCCAAGCAGGAATTCTAAAATCAACATCACAAAGGAACTGCTTGATGAGTTGAGTGAAAAAGAATGGAGTTTTAAATTGAATTAGAATTTATTGGTTCATGAATCGTGCTAAAAGTGTATGAAAATGATGAACACCTTTCTCTCGCTCCGGTGAAAATCTTCCAGCTTTATAAAAAGATGAGTGAATTCCTTTTTGAACGTTTTCAACAACAAATTCATCCTCTCTTTCAACCTTATCCAAGCCCTGGCCAGCTCCTTTTTCCAGTTTGTCAGGATGGAGAACATAGCTGATAAATGAAACTTTGGTCCTGTTGGTGCTGATAGGTTGAACAACATTAATTGAAAGGCCCCAAGGATAAAAATTGAACATCATATTCGGAAAAACCCAGTAATAATAGGCCGCTACATTTTTCCCATAATCAACATGCTCCTTAGGAAGGTCGAAAATTTCAGTGGCGTTATTGGTATAGCCAATTTGGAGGTTACAGTAATCGTAAATTTCAGTTGTATAGTTTCCATAATCAAGCACTTTATTCAAATCTTCATGAACAAAGGGAACGTGAAATCCTTCTAAATAATTGTCACAATATAAGGCCCAATGGGCATGAACCAGATAGTCCTTTGATAAGGAAGGTTCATACTTAAATTCATTTATTGGAAGGAAACTAAGCCTTTCATTCATTTTATCAAGCACTATATTAAAATCGAAATTTGATTCTAAGCCGGCAAATAGCAGGGGCCCCCACTGTAAAAGCGGAAACTTATGTAAATGATCACATTCTCTTGGAAAATCCTGAGCTTCTTTGAATTCAGGCATATGTTCAAACCTGCCTTTAAGATCAAATCTTCTACCGTGATACGAGCAGGTTAATTTCTTTAGCTTACCACTTCCTAAGACTACAAGATTGGCTCTGTGCGTACAAACATTACTTAAACAATTTATGTTACCATCTGCGTCTTTGGTCAGCACCATCGGTTCAGTTAAATAACTATTGAGTAAAACAAAGGGATGTACTGATTTTGGTAATTTGACCAACTCTTCATCACCAATAAATTGCCATGATTTTAAAAAAACCTTTTCCTTAATTGTATCAAATATCAAATCACTCTTATAGAATGAAGAAGGTAAGGTGCTTGCTTTGGTAATATCTTGATCTACAATGAATTTAGTATTCATAGGCTTTGGTATTTAAATTGTTGTAGCATTGTCTAAAGTAATGATAATTATACAACTAATCCAAGCAATTTAGCAATGAAACCGATCTAAGGATAGCATACACATAAGTTGCCGTATCTTCTTAATAACCTGCTTTTAGAATATTTAAATAGGTTGAAAATAAGCTAAAGACTCATGCTTTATCATGTGCTTGAAATTTCTCTTTTATGAAAGTAAATATTAGTCAATTTTTTAAGATCATTATTGTTGCTCATTGGAATCCAATTTTATATTTTACTGGCTCAGAATAAAAATCGAAAAGAATGAAATTAACAAGTCATACAGATTACCTAAGAATGAAATCAGTGTTGATCAAACCGGTTGAAGTTGCTTTCAGGTCTGATGCTTTTATCGAAAAACAATGGAGAGAGCTACATTATCTTGATAAGCCTGTTTTTAATATGGCAATTGAGGAATACAAAGCATTTGAATTACTTCTTGAAAGTCAAGACTGTGAAGTCATGCGTTTACCAGGAAGCGAAGACTTAAGTATGGATTCTATGTACTGCAGGGATGCATCCATAGCTACAGATTTTGGAATGATCTTGTGCAACATGGGAAAGAAAAAGCGGCTTCCTGAGCCACAAGCGCAAAAGACATTCTTTATAGAGAATAATATTTCGATTTTAGGTGAGATAAAAGCACCTGGAACGCTGGAAGGGGGAGATGTAGCATGGCTTGACCAGAACACACTTGCTGTTGGTCATACATATAGAACGAATGAATCGGGAATAAATCAAATTAAAGCGCTTTTGGAACCGCATAGCGTCCAAATTGTTGTTGTTCCTTTACCGCACTATAAAGGTCCGTCTGACGTTTTTCATTTGATGTCAATTTTTAGCCCTGTAGGGCCGAAAATGGCAGTGGTTTATTCACCATTAATGCCAATTTCATTTCGAAATGAATTATTAGATAGGGGTTATGATCTGGTTGAAGTGCCAGATGAAGAATTTGATTCCATGGGTTGTAATGTACTTGCCATAGGGGATAAAAAATGTATTATGGTTGACGGAAATATTGTTACTAAGTCCAAGTTATTAGAAATGGGTTGTGAAGTTCATTCATACCTTGGAACTCATATTAGCATTATGGGTGGAGGAGGACCTACTTGTTTGACAAGACCTCTGATACGAGTAATCGCTGATTGATTTTGTTGAGAAATTATTTGAATTTTGAGGCTTCAGGATTTAAGTAAATATAGCTAAGCCAACCACTTTTAATTTGTATTTTTACCCCTATAATTCCACAAAATGAACATACACTTTATATCAATCGGAGGAAGTGCCATGCATAATCTCGCCCTTGCTCTTCAGGCAAAAGGAGATACAATTACCGGGAGCGATGATGCCATATTTGAACCCTCTAAGTCCAGATTGGAAATTAAAGGTTTACTTCCTGAATCTATGGGTTGGTTTGCTGAAAAAATTCATACTGGTTTGGATGCAATCATTTTAGGAATGCATGCAAAAGCCGATAATCCTGAATTAATAAAGGCACAGGAACTGGGAATAACTATTTATTCATATCCAGAATTTTTATATGAGCACGCAAAGAATAAAACAAGAGTGGTTATTGGAGGGTCACATGGTAAAACTACCATAACCTCTATGATATTACACGTTTTAAAATACCATGGTGTTGAAGTTGATTTTATGGTTGGGGCACAATTAGACGGTTTTGATAGAATGGTCCATTTGACAGATGAGAATGAGGTGATTGTTCTTGAAGGAGATGAGTATCTGTCGTCTCCAATAGATCTCAGGCCAAAATTTCATTTGTATAAAGCCAATATTGCCCTTTTAAGTGGTATTGCCTGGGATCATATTAATGTCTTCCCAACTTTTGAAAATTATGTTGAACAGTTCAGCATCTTTGTCGATACTATGGTGAAAGGCGGTATGATGGTTTATAATCAGGAGGATGAAGTGGTGAAAAAAGTTGTGGAGGAAACCTCAAATCAAATCAAAAAATACCCATACAAGACTCCCGATTACACTATTGAAAATGGAGCAACCATACTTGATACTATTGAGGGAGACATTCCTCTGGAAATTTTTGGAAAACATAATTTACAAAATTTAGAAGGGGCCAGGAGTATTTGTTTCCATTTAGGAATTGGTGAGGAAGCCTTTTATGAAGCCATTGCTGATTTTAAAGGAGCCAGCAAAAGATTAGAAAAGATCGCTGAAAATGATCAGACAGTAGTTTATAAAGATTTTGCTCATTCACCCTCTAAAGTAGGTGCAACAACTGATGCCGTTAGAGAACAATATCCAAACAGAAAGCTATTAGCTTGTCTTGAATTGCATACTTATAGTAGCCTAAATGAAGATTTTCTAAAGGAATATGAAGCGACCTTAGATGGTGCCGATGAAGCAGTGGTATTTTATTCACCACATGCTGTTAAAATTAAGCGACTTAAGGAGGTGAGCGAAGCGCAAATTGCAAATGCATTTAAGCGTGAAGATCTTATAATATATACTGAACCTAAGGCTTTCAAGGAGTATTTATTTGATAAAGATTTAAAGGATACGGCTTTGCTATTGATGAGCTCCGGGAATTATGGAGGTCTTGATTTTGAGGAACTTAAAGATCTTCTTTAAATTAGTCCTTGTATCCAAATCTTTTTAATTGACTATTATTACTTCTCCAGTTTTTGTTGACTTTCACATAGAGTTCCATAAATATTTTTTTGCCAAAGAACTTTTCTAGGTCCTTTCTTGCTTCCGTCCCAACGCGCTTTAAAGCAGATCCTTTGTGACCAATAATGATTCCTTTTTGAGTATCTCTTTCCACCATAATCACAGAACGAATACGAATAATTTTATTCTCTTCCTTAAATTCTTCAGTCTCAATTTCTACTGAATATGGAATTTCTTTTTTATAATGCATAAGGATTTTCTCCCTAATAGTCTCATTGACAAAAAAACGTTCAGGTTTATCCGTTAATTGGTCTTTGGGATAAAACGGAGGTGATTCAGGAAGTAATTCAACTATCCTTTTCATCACGGTAGGGATATTAAAATTTTCAAGGGCAGATATCGGATGGATTTCCGCATTGGGAACCGTTTCTTTCCAATAAGCCACTTGTTGCTCCAAAAGGTCTTGAGAAGATTTGTCAATCTTATTTAATAAAAGTAATACTGGAATTTTTACTTGTTTAATTTTATCGAAAAAGGCCTCATTTTTTAAGTCTTTTTCTCCAGTTTCAACCATGTAAATAAGTACATCGGCATCCTCAAAAGCCGTCTTGACAAAATCCATCATGGATTCTTGTAATTCATAGGCCGGTTTTATGATTCCAGGAGTATCTGAAAACACTACTTGATAATCCTCTTCATTAACAATTCCTAAGATTCTATGTCTGGTAGTTTGTGCCTTAGAAGTAATGATTGATAGTTTTTCACCAATCAATACATTCATCAATGTTGATTTCCCAACATTTGGGTTTCCTATGATATTTACAAATCCTGCCTTATGTTTCATTTATTATCTTAATTGAGATGCAAAGGTAGGTCGTTTTCTTATGTATAGGATAGGGATTTCAAAATTTATGAAAATTTTCAGATCATTGTAAAACCTAAAATTAAATATAAAATAGTAGTAATTAGACCACCTAAGAGGGCATATGGCAACTGGGTTCTGACGTGATCAATATGATCACTTGCCGAGGCCATAGATGAAATGATCGAAGTATCTGAAATTGGAGAACAATGATCTCCAAAGATTCCACCACCTAAAGTCGCGGCAATAATCAGGGTAAGTTCTACTCCATGAATATTGGCCATCGGGATAGATATAGCCAGCATGATGGCAAAGGTTCCCCAAGATGTTCCTGTTGAGAAGGCAATAAAAGAACTAATTATAAAAACTACAGCAGGTAAAAATTCTGGCGAAAGCCAATCCTTAGACCAATTAGCCACAAATTGACCTGTTCCAAGCTGATTACAAGCATCTCCGATCGCAAAGGCTAACAACATTAAGAGTGCTAGCGGCATTAATTCACTAATTCCTTTTAGAATTAAATCAACCATTTCTTTTAGCTTCATTATTCCTTGCGACCGGTATAAGATCATGGCTACTAGAATGGAAGTAATGACGGCATATAATACAGATGACGATCCTGACCCGTTTCCTATAGCTTGATAAACATGATCCCAAAATGAATTATAATTTTCAACTTTTGACCATCCGGTATAAGAAAGATTTATGGGCATCATTACTACCATTGTTAGTAAAGGGATCACCATATTGTATGATTTGGCTTTAATTCCTTCTTTAGGAGCATAAGATGTGATGACGTCTGATATCAAAGGTTTAGAACCTTCGTTCATAAGTTTTCCGGTAGTTTGGGTTCGTTTCTCGGCTTTTTTCATTGATCCAATATCCTTTTTAGAGACAATGACAATAAATAAAATAATCAAAGCTAAAATAGGGTAGAAGTTATATACAATTGAAGATAGCATGACACTGAAAGGCTTTTCAATACCCTGAGTGATAAGAAGCCCCATGATAAACGCTCCCCAAGCATTAAATGGTATTAGAATAGAGGTGGGAGCAGAGCTTGAATCCGCAATATAAGCCAGTTTTTCTCTTGGAATCTTTAATTTGTCAAAAACGGGTCTGTATAAAGTTCCCACAGTAAGTGAGCTTATACTCGTTTCAACAAATAGAACAATTCCGGTAAGCATTGCTAGTAATTGAATAATGATCCTGCTATATCCAGTATGTTTTTTTTCGAAGTATTGAATTAATTTATTCAATTGATTTACGAACCCTTCGACTCCTCTTGAATATTGAATAAACAATAGCAAAGAACCTACAAGCGCACTAAACATAATGGTTCTGGTATTCCCCTCAGACTTGAAGACATTTACCATGCCTTCTATGGTTGCCAAGGTTCCTTCCAAGACGTTCCAATCACTCATGATGAGCCAAGAAAACCAGATTCCAAAAACGAGGGCTACATATACCTGTTTGGTTCTTAAAGCGAATATAATGGCAATTACTGGGGGAAGAACGGATAAAAAACCGTAGTCATTCATATCTAAAAAGAGTTTTGCGTAAATATAGGAAAACTATGTTTAGATGGGTAAAATCATCAGAAAATGTATTGGGTTATGAAGGAATAAAGACAGTTTTTTCTAGTAGCGGGAGCTGGATTAACTCCTTTTAGTCGTTGGTCTAAAAGAGGGACGCTTTACAAGTAAAACCAAATTGCAATTAGTTATTTAAGAAAAGCTGGATTAACTCCTTTCAGTCGTTGGTCCAAAAGAGGGATGCCTTACTAGGAACCTGTCCGCCTTTGGAGGAAACCATATTGCTTCGCAATGTCTTTTTTTGCTGATCAAAATTCTTAAATGCAAGCATTACAAATTTCCCCAATAAAAAAACCTTTCAGTTTCCTGAAAGGTTTTACTAGTAGCGGGAGCTGGACTCGAACCAGCGACCTTTGGGTTATGAGCCCAACGAGCTACCTACTGCTCTATCCCGCGATGTGGGTGCAA
>RCND010002054.1_pt1 | contig 11291 bp, 7 predicted proteins | sample 2041351 | NCBI WGS metagenome assembly RCND01 (sample SAMN09708230, study PRJNA481090) | Marine sediment metagenome, whole genome shotgun sequencing project. | biome: marine sediment; feature: ocean; material: sediment; isolation source: Sewage treatment plant 12B marine sediment (STP12B) ...
TCTTCCTTTTATCTGTTTTTAATTCTGTCAAGTACCATTTTATAGGCTTCTGTAAGTCCACCAAGTCCTTGTCTAAATCTGTCTTTGTCGAGCTTTTCATCTGTTTTAGCATCCCAGAGTCTGAAGTTATCCGGACTAAGCTCATCGATCAAAATGATGTTACCATTACTGTCTCTACCAAATTCCAATTTGAAATCTACCACTTTAATATCAAGCCCTGCATAGAATTCTGAAAGGATCGTGTTGATCCTTCTTGCCATGTATCTGATGTAGTCAAGTTCAGAGGTATCTTTTACAAGATCAAGAAGAAGACAATGCTGATCATTGAGTTTGGGGTCACCCAGCGCATCATTTTTATAGTCAAACTCTACCAAGGTAAAAGGAAGTACAGTTTTATCTGCTATACCAAGATTTCTAGTTAAAGACCCTGTCGCAATGTTTCTTACGATCACTTCAATGTAGATCACTTCTGCTTTTTTATGAAGCATGTGGTTGGGATCTATCATCTCAACAAAGTGTGTAGCTATACCTTGCTCATTCAAATATTTAAAAAGTTCTGTAGATATTTCGTTATTAAGAGCACCTTTGCCTGATTCACTTGATTTTTTTTCACCATTAAAGGCAGTAAGGTCATCTTTGAATTCAGAAATATAAAGATCAGGAGATTCCGTAGACCAAATTTTTTTTGCTTTGCCTTCATAGATCAATGTCTCTTTGACCAGTGTATCATGCACCATTATTTTTTTCCTTTGTTTGTGATGATAAGTGCTTTTAAAATGTCTACAGCCGATTTAAGCTGTGCATCATTGTAGATTTGTTCTTCTGTGATGATAGTGTCATCAACGACAGTTCCATTACTGTCCAAAGTGAGATTACCTTCATTGCTTTTTGGTGTATTTACTTCGATCTTTGCCAATTCACCTTGAAGGTGTTTTTTAAGATCTTTTTCTTTTAGTAAGACTGGGTCACCGATATAATCTATTTTCCCAATATGTACAAGGATATCAGGTGTAACACCTATGGCCTGAATAGTACGTCCACTTGGAAGATAATAGCGTGCTACAGTAAGCTTCAATGCTTCATCATTACCGACTGGCATCACAACCTGTACAGACCCTTTACCAAATGTTTTTTCACCTATTACAATACTTCGGTTGAAGTCTTGAAGTGCACCTGCTACGATCTCAGAGGCAGAGGCAGAACCACCATTTACAAGTACAACAATAGGTGTTGTGGTGTCTGTATCTTCTTTGTTCGCATTGTAACTTAGGTTTTCACTTTTGAGTTTACCTTTTTGACTTACAATGGCACCCTCTTCAACAAATAGATCAACAACGCCTACAGCCTGGTCGAGTAATCCTCCAGGATTGTTTCGGAGGTCAAGGATCAACCCTTGGGTTGCATTGTTCTCTTGCATGGCATTTTTGATCCCATCAACTACTTTCTGGTCAAAAGAAGTGACATGGACGTAGAGCAGTTTCTCTTCTATGGTCTTCACATAGACGGATTGTATCTTGATGATATCTCTGACGATCTTGATCTCAAGCGGTTTAGGCTCGTGTTTTCGGATGATGGTCAAAACCAAAGAGGTCTTAGGTTTACCCCTCATCAATTTTACAGACTCATCGATATTCATCCCGATGGTAGCCACTTCATTGATCTTTAAAATGATATCACCCGCTTTAACACCTGCTTTAAATGCAGGCGTACCGTCTATAGGAGCAATGACGGTAAGGGCACCATCTTTCATACCGATAGAGATACCCAGTCCACCAAATTCACCTTTGGTTTGCACAGTGAGGTCTTTATAGTCTTTGGTATCCATAAAGGTAGAGTGGGCATCAAGGTTGACCAGAAGGCCTTTGAGTGCTTTATCTACTAGGTCTGTTGTGTTTATATCATCTACATATTGACTCTCTATGACGTTTAGAATCTGTGTAAACTTGATGTAGGCTTCAAGTTTTTCTTTTGCTGTAGAAGGCGTATATTTTGTTGTATTCGTATCTTCTGCCTGAGCAAATGATCCAAAAATGTAAGCAGCAGCAATCGCTGATGTCAGTCCTGCAAGTATAATTTTTTTACTTTTTTTTATCATAATATTCTTTCTAGAATTAAGTTCATTATTTTATTTAAAAACATCTAAGAGGTTGCTTTTATGTGAAGCATAACTATATCAAGCGTGGGTTAACCATTTTTCTGTTTGAGAAATTTTTTTATCAGGGTTCTCAGCTCTTTTTCTCTCTTTTTTGAACTTTTGTCTGCATAGATGATCTGTTCATAGAAGGCATCTATTTCCCTGATGAATAATTTTTGGGGATAAGCATTGCTATAGCGAAGAAGGTACTGATGTAAAGTCTCTTCCTCCTCTCTAAAATATGCTTCTTTTTTTAATCTTTTCAATAAGGGTTGCATAATGGCTAAAGTTTCACTGCCGTACTGTGGTCTCTTGAAGTAGGCAATAATAATAAAGGTAAGCAAGATAAGTGCAATGAGACTCAGTACAAAGCTAACGATGAAAGCAGGGTTCTTTTTAGCATACTCTAGGAGCTGAAGCTGTCTTATGTGAGAGTAGTAGAGTATCCATGTTTCAACCTGGTACTTCGCGTACATAAGATAGAGATTGATATCTTTAGAAAGAGAGCTTGATGCACTTTGTTCGTTTTGATTAGGATCATTGATCTCTCCATTGTTCTCTACCTTACTCGCTGTTGCAGTTGTTTCAAAACGTACCCAGTGTGCATCGATGTAGAGCTCTGCCCAGGCATGTGCATCTTCTTCTTTCACTGCAAGATAGTTCTTTAATCCATTGGCAGGATCAGCTTTATACCCTGTAACAATACGCGCAGGAATGCCGGACATACGTGCCATGGTGACAAAAGAAGAAGCAAAATGAACACAGTACCCGCGATGGGTATCAAAGAGAAAGCTGTCAGTAGTATGGTTAATATCAAGGGCATCGGGTTGAAGTGTATAAGTAAGCGACTGTGCCTTAAAAAAATGATTGAGTGCTTCTGCTCGTTGTGGAATGGAAACATAGGTTTCTTTTATTTTCTGTGCTTCTATATAAGTTTGTGGATTATGTTCAGAGTCAAAATAAGAAGCTGCCTCTAGGGTTTTCTTATCTAAAAGATCATAAAAACGCGGACTGAGTGAAGAACTGGCTTCATAATGTATGGGCTCTTTTATGGGTTTTTTGACTGTCGTTATAAGATCACGATCAAGCGAGGAATCTGCTACCCATCTTGAGGGCATATCCAGTGTATAGAGCCATTGTTTTTGCGTAGGGTAGAGGGTTATTTGGTATTTAATGGGTATCCCATTGGTAGTATAAAAAGGTTTTGTGTCACGTTTGACATAGCTAGGGAGGCCTTCCCAGTGGTTCTTTTTATCGGTGTAGAGTATGCTTCCTCTAAAATAAAGTGTGTGTGAAGGGGGTACTTTATTCTCAAACCCAACCTCCATAACGATGCGCTCTGAGGGTACAAGCAAGGCTTTACTGTCAAGGTACATCGTGCCATCATGTCCCATACGCTGTGTGGTCTCACCTTTAAAACCGTAATTTGCATGTTCAAAAGAGATACGGGGAAAGAAAATAAAAAGTACCACCACCCATGGCAGAGAATACATAAACATGACCATACTTGAAGCAAATCCGTCTTTGATGTTTCCTTCCATACGATGAGAAAGAATCATCCAGAGTAAAAAGAAAAGTTCAAATACCACATAGATGAGCATAAGCATACCATGATAGAAAAACAAAGAGAGTGCAAGAAATAAAAATGGAGATATGAGCAGGTAAAAGTTTATCTCTCGTGTAAGTCTCTGCATGGCCACTACAATGATGAGTATATAGACTAAAAGTTCAAGAAAGAGTTTTAAGCGTGAGAGACCTCTAAAAGAAAAAGCCCCATATAAAGACAAATAAAGTGCAAGTATCCCCAGTATAAAAGTAAAGATCACCCAAATATATTTTACAGGTGTGCGTTTAAAGATCAATATGCTCACAACTATCAGAACAAAAGCAAGCATAGGTATTTTGAGTATAAAGAGCAGGGGTAAAAGTACTACCACATAGGTAAGATCCAAAAGTGCCAGTGGAGAGAATTTAGTATCTTGCAAGTATTTCAAGAATTTCATCAATGCTCTCCCTGTTTGAACTGAGTTGTTTATGTGGCATGTGTATGCTAAATGCTAAATGCTGTCTTTCGCACTCCAAGACCCACAAGCATAGCTGTGAAAGTCTACTCTCTTTGTCTCCTGGCAAAGTATTATAGATAAAGGTAAGATTGTGTATTTTTGTCTCTTTAGTAAAGACTTTTACAGACATTTCACCTTTGGCCACAGAGGCCCAGTGAATGTGTGAGATCTTTTGAGAACCATCATATTCACGTAATCCGTCAAACTCTTTTTCTTCACCGTAAAAAGTCTCCTGCTCATGCAAAAAAGTATCTAAGGATTTCCCTTTGGGTTCAGGATAAACGATACCCTGATAAACGTCATCTATAGGCTTGGTCAATCGTGCTGTAGAGAGCGGGTATTTGCTCTCAAGATAACAATCCTCGTAAGAAAAGGTACCACGCCTATTTGAAAGAAAAGGTAGGGCTACAATTTTTGAAGATTCACCTTTGACTTGAGCCAGAGGTACTGAGGTATCATCGGCACTATGGAGGCTAATTGACCAGGAAGGAGTAGGTGAAGTATTTTTAATACTAACTAATATCTTTGATTCTTTATGAACAAAGATACGTCCTTGTTTTTTAAAGTTCGCTTCAAGATTTCCGAGGTTCAATATACCAATCGGACCTGCAGAGAAGGCAAGAGAAAATACAAAGAAGAAGGTGATATAGACAAGGTTGAAGTCATGCATATAGGCTTCCATAAAAAGTCCAAAAAGCATAATAACCACGACCAGACTAAAACGTGTGGCGTGTTGGTTTATACTTCTATGTATCTGAATGAATTTTTGTAAAGATTTCATGGTTGATTCTAAGTGTGGTAGTGTTACCTTCTTTAAAACGTAAACGATGGGCACAGACTATGCCTGTAACCATCTGAACATCATCTGCTATGGCATACGTTCGTCCTTGTAACATGGCCCAGGACTTTAGCATGGCGGTCAGTGATAAAGCACCCCGTGTTGATAACCCATATTCAAAGAGACCGCTTTCTCTTGTAAAAGCTATGATATCTTGAAGGAAATCAAGTAGGACTTCACTTAATGTTACTACGGAAGCTTTTTGCATATAGCTTTCTATCTGTGCTGTGCTGAACATAACTTCTGTTTTGTTTGATCTGTGTTTGGTCTCTCCTTTTAGGACAGATCTCTCTGATACTTTATCGGGGTAACCAATACCAAAAGAACACATAAAGCGGTCTAACTGTGAAGAAGGTAAGGGAAAGGTACCCACTTCTTCATGTGGATTTTGTGTTGCCATTACAAAAAAATGTTTGTCGAGCTTGTAGGCAGTTTTATCGATGGTGACGATGCCTTCTTCCATACCCTGAAGTAGAGCAGACTGTGTTTTTGGCATGGAGCGGTTGATCTCGTCTGCAAGTAAAAAAGAAGTAAATATTGGTCCTTTTTTAAAGATGAATTCACCTTCTTTTTGGTTGTAGTAGTTCACTCCCAGTATGTCTGAGGGCAGCATGTCAGAAGTAAACTGTATACGACCAAAGTCAAGTCCTAAGACTTCAGAAACCTGTTTGGCAAGTGTCGTTTTTCCTACCCCTGGGATATCTTCCAAAAGTAAGTGACCTCCTGCAAAAAAAGTTGCTAAAGACAAGGCAATGGTTTCTCTTTTTCCAACCAAGTGGGCTTCTATAGCATCGATAATGGGTGTAAATTCAGGGGAGATTGTATAATTCATAAAAGTATATTAGCGTAATTTTTATGTAACTTGTGTGTATTGTCTCTATGTACGATGATTACTCTGAATGATCTATGGAAGCATTCCCGGTTTGACCTTCATTAAAGGTAGGTTTTTGCCATTGAGGTTTACGCTTTCATTTTTTTAATAGTATAGTCTAGTAACCCAAATTTAGGATTTGTTCTTCCTAAAAATGAGTCTCTGATCAACTTACTGAAAAGTTCTGTAATGCCTTTGCTTTCTTTTCGTACGCTGCACTTTTTTCTACATTGCCAATGGCTTTATAATAGTAGGAAAGTGCAGAGATGATACCTATATCTCCTTGATGCAGTGCGTATGCCTTCTCAAGTATCTTTATGGCTTCTTTTGGACTTTTTTCGCCTACGGACACTGCATATACATAGGAGAAACGTGCATTATTCTTATCTAAGTCTACTGCTTTTTTAAGCGACGCTTCTGCTTTAACAGGCTCTTTTGCCCTTACATACCAAAGTCCAAGACTATGGTGAAGCATCGCCATTTCCGGTAAAACCTTGATACCTCGTTCCAAAACCTCTTTTGCTTCTTGCACCTTGCCTTCATTTTTAAAGAAGTTACTGTAGTTAATATACGCCGGTATAAATTGAGGTTGTAAACGCAAAGCTTCTTCATACGCTTTTTGCGCTTCTGGCATCTTCTTTTTCAACTCATAAAATCTGGCTAAAGAAAGCTGTGTTTCGGGACGATCTGCCGTGAAAATGAGTGTATTTTTGTACTCTAAAAGTACTTTTCCATACGCTTTTTTACGCGTCTCATCTAAGTCCCCCATAGGTATAGACATGAGCTGTCTTGCCGCTTCTATCCGCACTATCTTCACAGAATCTTCCAACATTTCAAATGTCTGTTTTATACGCATTTTCAAAGGAAAAGACTCCAAAGCAAAAAGTGCAGAACGTCTTATCATCGGATCAGAGTTTCTTAACATTTGCAGTGTTGTGACATAGGTCTGCTTGGAAGGGTAGTTCCCCAGATACTCTGTGACTGTAGCTTTTGCCAAAGTGGGTGCATCTGAGGTAAGCACTGCGTAAAGTGACTTAGGTGCATCAGGAGCATTACTTCGTAAAGACTGCAGTGCATGAGAAAAGTTTTGATGTCCCACTGGTACTTTCCCGTACCACTTCGTCATAGCCTCTACTGACCAGGAAGCTTCCTTGTCTGTATGACATAGGTTACAGGCATTAGGTATCTCTTTTGACTCTACAGAAATGTCTGGTCTAGGCACTCTGAAACTATGGTCATTACGGCTGTCTACACCCATATAGGTACGTGCAGGCATATGACAGGATATACAGGAGCTACCTGTACTTCCCTCTTGGTGTTTATGATGAGATGTTGCAGTATAGGTATCACTCTGATGACAGGAAAAACATACTTTGTCTCCTACACCTTTACGTTCCAGTGAATGTGCATCATGACAGTCTGTACAGGTTACGCCTTCTGCATACATTTTACTTTGTACAAATGAATTATAGACGTAAACCTCATCATCTATCTTACCATCTGAAAAATAGAGTCCATCATCTAGCTTAACAGGCAGGTAGTGGTCATGAAAAGTATCTCCAGGTACATAGTCATCATCAAGCTGTGAACGTCTTGAGTGACACTTGGCACAGATATTAAGTTCTTTTTCCTGAATAAATGACTTTAAGGTATCACTTTTCTCTCTCCATGGCTTTTTATCTGATTTAAAAGATACAGGAAAACCTTTAGCGCTTACATTCTCATCTTGATTCTTTGTCCATTCTATATGTTTAGAAGCAGGACCGTGACAGGCTTCACAAGAGACATTGATGACATCATAAGATGTATGATACTGCTTTGTCTCCGTATCATAGTTCTTCTTCAAATTTGTAGAGTGACAGTCTGCACACATATAGTTCCAGTTCATGTTGGGACCCGTCCAGTGCAAAGGGTCACCTGCAGTGACATTGTCATCTTTATGGATGTGGTACCAGCGTTGTCCACCATCTTCTTTGCTTCTGCTGTCCCATGTAGGATCAAGCACTTGTATCTTTCCATCGGGGAACTTTATCATATACTGTTGCAGAGGGTAGACACCAAAGGTATAACTTATCTCATAGTCATGCAGTTTTCCATCAGAGCCATCAGTCTGTACCATGAATTTACCGTCTTTTTTGTAAAAGGTAGAGATGATACCATTGTAGTTAAAGGTACTGTTGTTAAAGTCTGCTTTAACTGATTTTTCATCTGCTTCCATCATCGCCAAGTCATGGTGTGAGCCTTGCCATGCATGCATCTCATTACTATGACACTGAACACAGGACTTTTCACCTACATAGCTTGCTTCGCTTGCAAACACTGAAGATATAAAGCTTAAAACTATAACTATTTTTTTACTTAAGTACAAATTGAACTACCTTTTAATGACATTGAAAAAATTTTACTTTCCAGATTTTACGCTCATATTTTACCTTAATATATCTATGTTAAACGTGAAAAAACAATCTTACTGAGAACCTGATATATCATAATATACACTATCTTTATGCTAAAGACTAGATCCCGGAAAGCATTTCTTTAATAGCATAAGCTAAGCGTTCTTTAGCTTCTTTCGCGGGTAAGTTTTTAGCTTCACCTTCTGCTGTTGACATACCTATAATGACTCCGGTATTCGCATCCATAAGAATCAACAACATACCAGATGTACGTCTGTCCTGTAGTGTATTTTGTCCATCTTTATTTATTTTCTCTTCAACAGCATCGATATCAGTACCTGCCATATAAGCTACATAAAAATCTGGGTCTTTCACGACTGGAATTTTACCTTTTTTAGCCAATTCAGCATTGATCATCTGTTGCATTTCTACATTAATGTCCAGATTATCACTGCGCTGTGTATTATCAACAATACCACTGCCCTCAATGATCTCATACGTTTTGTATCCATCTAAATTGCCTTTTTCTGATGTTAATGCTTCAACCTTGATATCTCTTATGCTGGTACATCCGGAAAACCCTGTGATCACCAAAGTAATCATTAGACTTTTTAATACATTTAATCTTGACATTTTATTTCCTTACTCTATGTCTTTTAATTATAGCAGGGGGAATGTGAGTTACCTATCTCTTTTCGGAAATAGACAGAGTTTGACCCAAACTATTCTCAAACGGGCTTCAATGTCCGTACCCCCTATGTTGATCAATCTACATTATTATAGTATCCACTCAGTAGAACAAACTCTAATTTACATTATTAACTAAATAAACTTGACAAGAAGTGACTAAAGGTTGTATAATAATGCATAACTAAATAATTTTAAGGAGTTAATCTATGAGTATATTAGAAAAATTAACAAACCAAATGCAAGGAACGATCGAGTCAGGTGTATCCCTTGCACTGCATAATAAAAATCAGGAAGTAGACCCTATACACCTTGTATGGGCATTATTGACAAATTCCGGCTCTATTTTACATCAGGCACTTAATAAAATGAATGTCGATAAAGCAGCCATTGAACTTGAGACAAAAAGCATAGCCAATAAGTTACCAACAGTCTCTTCTGTGACTAAAGAGAACATTAAACTCTCTCAAAACCTTGTACGAACTCTTCAAAATGCTGAAGGTGTGATGACAGCAAACGGTGATCAGTATCTTGCTGTAGATGCATGGCTTATGGCCAATGTGGGAGAAAGTTTTATCCGTGATACGATGTCAAAATACCTTGATATCTCTGAGTTTGAAAAGACCTTAGAGAGCATTCGTGGAGGTAAACAGATAGACTCACAATCTGGGGATGAAACCTTAGAAGCGTTAGCGCAATACGCTGATGATCTAAACCAAAAGGCTCTCGACGGTAAGCTTGACCCTGTTATTGGACGTGATGAAGAAGTACAGCGTATGATGCAGATCCTCATTCGTAAGACAAAAAATAATCCTATTCTCATTGGTGAACCGGGTACGGGTAAAACAGCCATTGTTGAAGGATTGGCACAACGTATTGTAAACAAAGAAGTACCACTGAGCTTACAAAACATGCGTGTGATGAGTTTAGATATGAATAGACTTATCGCAGGTGCTAAGTATAGAGGTGAGTTTGAAGATAGACTCAAATCTGTTATAGATGAAGTGAAAGAGTCGGGTAATGTCATTTTGTTCATAGATGAAATCCATACCATCGTAGGTGCTGGAGCATCTGAAGGTGGAAATGATGCTGCGAACATTTTAAAACCGGCACTTGCTCGTGGTGAGTTGCATACCATCGGGGCAACTACACTTAAAGAGTACAGAAAGTACTTTGAAAAAGACACTGCATTACAGCGTCGTTTCCAGCCTGTTAAAGTTGAAGAGCCCAGTATCAATGAAGCGCTACAGATACTTAGAGGTATCAAAGGCAAGTTAGAAACACACCATAATGTTAACATCACTGATTCGGCTTTGATCGCAGCTGCAAAATTGTCTGACAGATACATCACCGATAGGTTTTTGCCAGATAAAGCGATCGACCTTATAGATGAGGCAGCAGCAGAGCTAAAAATGCAAATAGAGTCTGAACCAACAGACCTTGCCAAAGCAAAGCGTCAGATAAGTACACTTCAGGTTGAAAAAGAAGCACTCAAGATGGAAGAGAGTGAAAAAAACACCTCACGTCTTGAAGAGATAGAAAAAGAGATAGCAGACCTAGAAGAAAATCGTGTATCACTTCAAAGTCAGTTTGACAATGAGAAGAATGTCTTTAATGAGATAGCAGAGAGCAAATCTGCCATTGACTCTCTAAAAACTCAAGCGGAACTCGTGAAACGTGAAGGTGAATTCAACAAAGCAGCTGAAATAGAGTATGGACAAATCCCAGCAGAAGAGACAAAACTAGCTGGACTTGAAGAAAAATGGACACAGATGCTGTCTGAAGGCACACTGCTTAAAAACTCTGTAGATGAAGATATGATAGCAAGTATTGTGAGCCGTTGGACAGGTATATCAGTCGCTAAGATGCTTCAAGGCGAAAAAGAGAAAATCTTAGCGATTGAAAGCATACTTAGAGAAGAGGTTATAGGGCAGGATGAAGCGCTTAAAGCTGTAGCGCGTGCCATTAAACGTAACAAAGCAGGGCTTAGTGATCTGAACCGTCCTATAGGAAGTTTCATGTTCCTTGGGCCAACAGGTGTGGGTAAAACACAAGTGGCTAAGACACTTGCGAAGTTTTTGTTTGACTCTGAGAAGTCACTTATACGTATAGATATGTCAGAGTATATGGAGAAACATGCAGCGAGCCGTTTGGTGGGTGCACCTCCAGGGTATGTTGGTTATGATGAAGGTGGACAGCTTACAGAAGCAGTGCGTCGTAAACCATACTCAGTGGTACTTTTTGATGAGATAGAAAAAGCACATCCAGACGTGTTTAACACACTGTTACAAGTGCTTGATGA
>RCND010002056.1_pt1 | contig 11284 bp, 7 predicted proteins | sample 2041351 | NCBI WGS metagenome assembly RCND01 (sample SAMN09708230, study PRJNA481090) | Marine sediment metagenome, whole genome shotgun sequencing project. | biome: marine sediment; feature: ocean; material: sediment; isolation source: Sewage treatment plant 12B marine sediment (STP12B) ...
CGGGTACCTGTATTTAAGACTCAGATCTTCCAATTCGGATTTAACCCTGTAGAGACCAAGTCTGTGAGCCAGCGGGGCGTAAAGGTAGATGGTTTCACCTGCAATCTTAATCTGCTTATTACGGGGAAGAGAACCCAGGGTCCTCATGTTATGCAGGCGGTCGGCCAGTTTTATAAAGATCACCCGTACGTCATCGGAAAGCGTAAGCAGCATTTTGCGGAAGTTCTCTGCTTGCAGGGAGTTGGATTCTTTATCAAACACCCCGGAAATTTTAGTCAGTCCGTCCACAATCGAGGCAATCTTTTTCCCAAAAGAATTCTCTATATCCTCAATGGTCAGATCGGTATCTTCTACCACATCGTGCAGAATGGCCGATACGGTACTGGTAACTCCCAGGCCAATTTCCTCGCTTACAATAACTGCAACTTCCAGTGGGTGAATAATATAGGGTTCTCCGGATTTTCTACGGGTACCCCTATGGGCCTCATTGGCCATCTTAAAAGCTTTTCTGATCAGCTTCTCATCTTTGGGCGACTTACAATAGGAACAATTTTCAATAAGCTTTTCAAGAAGGTTATTGACTGTCTGTTCTTCTGTGATTACCTTTTCTGCCATATTTTACCTCCTGTCCAACCGGACCTTCGCCACAAAATTAATGTTTTAGAAGAAAGAGATGCTATCGGGCAAATATTTTTTGGGGTCAGGGATATAATACGGTCACATTTCCAGTAAAGGTTCTGAAAAGACCGGTGTAATCGGTGTATTGGATATAGTATACGTAGACAGCTTCATTCACAAACTCGCCACCCTGGAATCGACCATTCCATCCCTCTCCGGGATCGCTTGTCTCAAACATTTTGCGGCCCCCTCTATCCATCACAAACATCACATACTTCTCCGGAGCAAAATCCATCTGAGGTTTGAATTCAAAGTTCATATCATTACTGCCCGGGGTAAAAGCATTGGGAACCTGCATGTGAGTTTCTACAGTTGCAGCAGTAATATTGGAGTAGCTGTTCCCTTCCACCCCTTCTCCATTGGTTTTTCCAAGTGCCATCACCCTGTATTGGATCTCTCCGGCCTGATATCCGTTTATTACCGATAATATGGGTTCCTGCCATTGGGTGGTGTGAGGTCCCACCGATCCAACATCGGAGAAGACACCTGAGCCGGTTTTTCGCTGAACGATATAGATGTCAAGCCCTGGTTCATAAGTTTCGTACGGGGTCCAGCTAAGGGTAAGCATCTGGTCATGCATCTCATTCACCAGCAGTATATTGTTTCCTGTGTTGGACTCAGATATCACAAGAGGTGTTGTGCATTGAGCAGGTTGGAAGAGGGACTGTATCAGGTACTGGTAACTGATACTACCTGTTGGAAACTGGTCCATGACCACCTGTGAGGATTCGCTTACGTTCCAGCGAGTCTCTACCTCGGTAAAGGGAGTATCTGGGTTGCCTCTTCGAAGTATCCTGAAACTGGTGACTGGTCCTGCAATATCTGCTGAAAATCGAAGCTCTGAAGTATTCTGATCCACAACTGAAACCTGATCAATGCTTAGGTAGGAGGGTGCTTCCGGGAAGGTTGTGGCAACTGTATCAACAGCCGACAGGGAAACAATTCCGTTGTTGTGAACAGTCTCAATATAGTAGCAATACTGCGAAGCAACATCAACTTCATTCTGTATAAAGGATGTGCTTGAAGCCTGAACAAATCTAAGGAGCTCAAGCGGAGCCCCTGCAAGGCCTCCGAATATTTTGTATCCGGATATTTGTCCTTCCCAGCCCTCATAGGCTGTCCATTGAAGGATGTTGGATTGAGTACAAAGATCAAATTCAACTGAAAGGTCCACAGCCCGGTGAACATTCTTGCCCAACAGGCTCTCATTATAGGGATCAGCGTTGTCTATTGCAGTCACAGTGTAGGCCAGATTTTTCAGCTCACTGTTCATATGTTTATACTCCAGTTGATTGGACGGAACACCGAAAAGCTTTGTGCCGGCACCTTCTTCATTCATTTTGTAAATATTGTATTCCACTATATTGGTGTCGGTGCTCGGGTTCCATTGAATAAGGACCCCATTATCGGAATGATCTACTGTTACCCTTATAATGTCAGGAATATCAGGGAGTTCCTGGGCTTTTATGCTCACAGGAAACACAAGCAGGACCACCAGTAGAATTAGTGGGTATATGCGATCCGGATATTTATTGTTGCTTGACATCGTTTCAATTAAACGTATTTTCCTGGTCAATATTTCAGGCAGCCTTATACAAAGATAATAGTTCTAAATTGAGCATTCCCCATTGTTCTGCAGGCTAAAATGTTAATTTTGTCCATCGATGTCCGAAAACAGGATCATAACGAGGGTCAATAATTTAAGGATCAAATACTTATCCGGCCACAGCTTTCTATATATTCTTTCTGGTTTTGTGGGTCTCGCTGTGGGTCTTGCTGCCGTGATTATCAAGAATCTGGTTCACTTTATACGCGTAAGCCTGCAAAATGGGTTTCAGGGCGATCATACCAGGTATTTCGTCTTCATCCTTCCGGTCATTGGAATTGCTCTGACCGTGGTTTTTATCAAGTACATTAACAAGCGTCCTGTAAGTCATGGCATACCCGGAGTGCTTTTCGCCATTTCAAAGAATAATGGCATTATCCGGTCACATAACCTCTTCTCAAGTATTGTAACCAGTGCGCTGACAGTTGGTTTTGGTGGATCGGTGGGGCTGGAGGGTCCGACTGTGGCAACCGGAGGTGCTGTTGGCTCCTATATTGGAAGGGTAATGAAGCTGAATTACAAGGAGGTGGCGCTGCTTGTATCGTGTGCCTGTGCCGGAGCTCTTTCGGCCATCTTCAAGGCGCCCATTGCAGGAATAGTTTTTGCGCTTGAGGTGATTATGCTCGATCTGACCATGTGGGCAGTAATCCCCCTGCTAATCGCTTCAGCCACTGCAGCGGTAACCTCCTATCTCTTTCTTGGACAGAACGTTCTCTACCAGTTTACCTTGACGGAGAAATTCGATATGGGACAGATCCACTGGTACCTCTTACTGGGAGTTGTGGTTGGCTTGTTATCGGTATATTTCACTAAGACCTACATACGTATCACCGAAATATTTGAGAAATTTGAGAGTCCATGGAAGCGACTCCTGGTGGCAGGTGGATTGCTGGGTGTGATTATTCTAATTTTCCCTCCCCTTTACGGAGAAGGTTATGAGGTTGTTAACCAGGAGCTTCGTGGGGAATTTTACCATCTTTTTGAGAATAGCTTTTTTGAAGGGTGGCACCAGAGTTTTGCACTGCTAGTGGTGTATATGTTGCTTATCATCGGATTAAAGGTGGTCGCAACCACACTTACTTTTTCGGCAGGAGGTATAGGGGGAATCTTTGCCCCAACACTGTTTATGGGAGCCAATACCGGCTTGCTTTTTGGACTGGTGTTGAATCAGCTGGGTGTGGATGTATCTGTGAGTAACATGGCCCTGGTTGGGATGGCCGGAATGATTGCCGGCGTGGTGCATGCACCTCTGACTGCCATTTTTCTAATTGCAGAAATTACAGGGGGGTATGAGCTTTTTCTTCCCCTGATGCTGGCATCCACCATCTCTTATGGCACGACGCGATACTTTGTGAAGAACTCTGTTTATACGGTGCAGCTGGCCAAACGGGGTGAGCTGATGACCCATCATAAGGACCGCAATATTCTTTTGATGATGAAGATTTCGGATCTTATCGAAACCAACTTTAAAACAGTCCGTTCAGACCAGACACTAAGGGACCTGGTTCAGGTGATAACCCAGTCCAGCCGGAATATATACCCGGTGGTGGATGAGCAGAACTATCTGAAGGGAATCGTAAAACTGGATGATATCCGCCATATCATGTTCAACCAGGAGATGTATGATACTACCCTTATCAGCGATCTGATGATTACTCCCGAGTGGACCATTGAAACCACCGACCAGATGGAGGAAGTTGCCCGTCAGTTTTCGGAAAGCGGCCGCTACAACATTCCGGTCCTCCAGAATGGAAAGTACCTGGGATTTGTCTCCCGGGCCCGCGTCTTCTCTTCCTACAGGGAAATGCTGAAGCATTTTTCAGACGACTAAACAAGCCCGATTTTAAATCAATTCTAAAGTATTATTTAATTATGTTTGTGTGGATCACAAACCAACTGATTATGCCAAGTTTTGTAATAACTGATAAGTGCGATGGCTGCAAGGCGCAGGACCGTACAGCCTGTCAATATATTTGTCCAAACGACCTGATGGTTCTTGATACGACAAGCAATAAGGCCTATAACCGGGCTGTGGATATGTGCTGGGAGTGCTACAGTTGTGTGAAGATTTGTCCCACACAGGCCATAGAAGTCAGGGGCTATGCTGATTTCATGCCTCTGGGAGGAGTGGTTCAGCCCTTAAGGAGTACGGACTCCATCATGTGGTCGGTCAGGTTTCGGAATAAAATGGTGAAGCGCTTCAAATTCCCCATTCGTACAACACCCGAAGGAACCATCGAACCCGATGCGGGTTTTTCAACGGGCACAGATGATTTAAAATCAACTGTGTTGAGAACCGAACCCGATTCACTTTAATAATAAAGTAAGAGAAATGAACGTAGATAGTTTTGAAACGGTTCTCGTGGAGACCGATCTGTTAATTCTTGGGGGCGGTATGGCGGCTTGTGGAGCGGCTTTTGAGGCTGCCCACTGGGCAAAAAAACATAATCAGCGTGTATGCCTTGTGGATAAGGCATCCATGGAACGCAGTGGTGCAGTGGCCATGGGATTGTCGGCCATTAACCTCTACCTGGGAGTGAGCAAAGGGAACAACACGGTGGATGAGTATGTGAATTATGTGAAGAACGACCTGATGGGGATTGCTCGAAAGGATCTGGTGGCAAATATTGCACGCCACGTGGATTCATCGGTGCATCTTTTTGAGAAGTGGGGACTGCCCATCTGGAAGGACGATGAAGGCAATTATGTGAATGAAGGGCGTTGGCAGATTATGATCCATGGCGAATCCTATAAAAATATTGTTTCAGAGGGGGCAAAGAATGCCCTGAAAGAACTGGGCGAGAACGGCAGCTATCATGAGCGGATCTTTATAACCGAACCCATCATGTTCGGAGACCGCTGTGTGGGCGCTGTGGGTTTTAGTGTCCGGGAGAATAAGTTTTATGTATTCAAGGCAAAGGCGGTACTCGACTCCATGGGCGGTGCAGTTCATATCTTCCGTCCTCGTTCGGTAGGTGAGGGACTGGGAAGATCCTGGTATCCACCATTTAATAGTGGTGCCAGCACCTATTTCACCCTCAAGGCAGGTGCTGAAATGACCTGCCAGGAGGTGCGTTTTGTACCTGTACGTTTTAAGGACTCCTACGGTCCGGTGGGTGCCTGGTTCCTGCTCTTCAAATCCAAAGCCACCAATGCAAAGGGTGAGGATTATATGGAGACACGGGCAGGTGAATTGGAGAAATGGGCGCCCTATGGGACTTCCAAGCCAACTCCGACCAACCTGCGTAACTATCTGATGCTGCTTGAGCTTGAGGAGGGGAACGGACCCATCTACATGCGAACCGATGAGGCCATTAAGAAACTGGTTGCTGAGATACCCGATGAGAAGGAAGCAAAGCGCAAGATGAAAGCGCTGGAGTCGGAAGCATGGGAAGATTTTCTGGATATGACCGTTAGTCAGGCGCTTAATTGGGCCTCTCATAATATTATGCCCGAAGAGACTCCTTCGGAGATCTCTGCCACTGAGCCCTACTTTATAAGCTCGCACTCTGGAGCATCCGGCGCATGGGTCAGTGGTCCCGGCGATCTGGCACCAGATGAACATCAATGGGGCTATGATAACATGACCACAGCAAAGGGGCTCTTTGCAGCCGGGGATGCATCAGGTGCATCTTCCCATAAGTTCTCGTCTGGATCTTTTACCGAGGGACGAATTGCCGGGAAGGCTGCCATAGCCTTTTGTATGGACCATCCGGAAGCCGTGGAAATCAGCGATGAGCAGATAGCGGCCATGAAGGAGAAGGCATTGCAGCCACTAAAAATCTTCGAGGAGCACAGCGGATACACCAACGATGTGGATGTGAACCCCAATTATATCAAGCCAAAGATGTTTATGTTCCGTCTGCAGAAGATCATGGATGAATATGCCGGGGGTGCTTCGATGGGCTTTAAAACCTCGGAAGCCCTGCTTAGCAAAGGACTGGAATACCTGGAGTTTATGAAGGAGGATGCGGAAAAATTGGCAGCAGGAGATCTGAATGAACTGATGCGCTGCTGGGAGAATGTGCACAGGATGTGGCAGGCCGAGTCTCATATCAGAACCGTGCTATTCCGTAAGGAGACCCGTTGGCCGGGATACTATTTCCGAACCGACTATCCTGAGATGAAGAAGGATTGGGAGGCCTTTGCCAATTGCCGCTGGGATCCGGAAACTGGTGAATGGGAGATGATTAAACGCGAACTACTTTAGATTTTACTGACTTTATGGACTTCCCGACTTTAGTCATAGGAGGAGGAATCAGCGGGATCACTGCTGCAGTGGAACTGGCCGAAGCGGGAAAGCAGGTGGTGCTTGTTGAGAAGGAAAACTACCTGGGAGGAAATGTCTCCCGCTTCAATAACTACTTTCCCAAACTTTGTCCACCTGCATGCGGACTGGAAATTAATTATCGGCGCATCCGTTCCAATCCCCGTATTTCGTTCTACACCGGTGCCAGTGTGAAATCTGTTTGTGGAGGCAATGGCGATTACAGGGTAACAATTGATCTGAAACCCCGCTTGATAAATAATAATTGTACTTCCTGTGGCAAATGTGCGGAGGTGTGTCCGGAGGAGCGGCCATTCAAACTTGGAAGAACAGCAGGGGAGAAGGCAGCCTTTATTAACAACGGATTGGCCTTTCCCATGAAATACTGTATTGATCCCGCAGTTTGTAAAGGAGAGGCCTGTGGGAAGTGCCTGGAGGTTTGTGATTATGATGCCATCCAGTTAAATGCATCGTCTGCCGAGGTGGAAATTCTGGCCGGAAAGATTATTGTGGCCACCGGTTGGATCCTCTATGATGCTGGAAATATAAAGGAATACCATTATAAAGAAGAGCCAGATGTGGTCACAAACCAGGAATTTGAAAGGATGTTGGCTGCCTGTACCAGGGATAAAACCAAATTAGGCAGACCATCTGATGGAAAAGTACCGGGCCGCATTGCCTTTATCCAGTGTGCCGGTTCCCGGGATGTGCATCATCTCCCGTATTGCTCAACAGTCTGCTGTTCTACCTCGCTGAAACATGCACTAACGCTTTCTGAACACTATCCGGAGAGTGAATCCGAGATATTTTATATTGACCTGCGCCTGGCAGGCAGGAACGAGAACCTACTGAACAGGGCTCAATCGGCCCGGGGAATTACCCTGACCAAGGGAAAGGTGGGTAGGGTACTGCCTGCCGAGGATGGGAAAGGCTTGCTTTTGGAAGTGGAGGATATAGAAAAAGCTACCAGGCGCCAGGATAGCTTTGATATGGTGGTTCTGGCCATGGGAATGACTCCTGCTCCCCTTGCAGTTGATCTGCAGGTGAATGAATATGGATATTATTTGCCCGACCAGTCGTCCGGACTCATCCCCACAGCCACCTGCAAGCGACCCATGGATGTATCATCGTCGGTGAAGGATGCCACCGCTTCGGCACTAAAAGCGATGCAGAGATGATGGAAGTAGGAAAAAAGCATATGGCCCTTGCGCTGTGTACAGGCTGCAGTATTGGCAGCTGTATAGATGCAGATAGCCTTTTGAAAAGCTCGGGTGAGATGATATCGGGGATAAGCTGTATCAAGCACGAATCGCTTTGTTCGGAAGCCGGCCTGGCAGCCCTGAAGAATCTGGTCACGGAAAACAAGGTGGATCACCTGGCCATAGCCGCATGCTCACCCAGGGTGAAGAGCAAGGAGTTTGAACTGGAAGGTGTCCATGTGGAACGGATCAATTTGCGTGAGCAGGTGGCCTGGGTAATGGAACCCGGCCAGGAGGACACCCAGATGTGTGCAGAGGATCAGACCAGGATGGTTTTGGCAAAACTTCTTGCTATTAAAGAGAATACGCCCTATGTTCCCCAACAACTATCTTCAGAAATCCTTGTGGTAGGAGGTGGTATTGCGGGACTCACTTCGGCGCTGGAGGGCGCCAGGGCAGGTTATCGCGTTCACCTTATAGAGCGGTCCGACCGGCTGGGGGGATATACAGGGAGAATATATAAAATGCTCCCGGATCATAATACCCTCACATTAAAGGAACCAGATCTTCCCATACTGGTAGACAAAGTGCTTAAACATCCCGGCATTGAAGTTCATAAGGAGAGCACCATTGAATCAATATCGGGAGAGCCCGGAAATTTCACTGTTGCCATCAGCAACAAGCAGTCAAGCGAAATAAAGGTAGGTGCTGTGGTGACAGCAACCGGTTGGAAACCATATAACACTGAGAAGCTGTCTCCCTTGGGATATGGTTCTCCCAGGGTCAAAACATTGGAAGAGTTTGAACAGTATGTTCAGGAGGAGCAGGTACCCGACCGCATCCTGTTTATATTGTGTGCCGGTTCCAGGGACAAGAATCATCTATCGTATTGCTCATCTTACTGTTGTGGAGCTGCTTTGAAGCAAGCCCTCTATGTACGTGAGCTTAATCCCAATGCAGAGGTCTATATTATTTACAGGGATATCCGCACACCGGGATTTCAGGAGGAGTTTTATAAATTGGTTCAGGCCGATGATGCCATTTTTATGACCAAGGGTGTGATTGAAAGTGTAACAGACACAGGAGATGCCATGGAAGTTATAGTAAGCGAATCCTTGCTGGATAGCAGGATAAGCATTGCTTCCGATATGGTGGTACTGGCCACCGGCATGGTGCCAAATACCTCGGCCGATCTGAAACTTCAATACCGGCTTGGAGATGGTTTGCCAGAATTGGAATATGATTTCTCCGATTCACATTTTATCTGTTTCCCCTATGAAACCAGGCGAACAGGAATTTTTGCTGCAGGAACAGCAAGAGCGCCCATGGATATGGAGATGAGTGCAGAGGATGGTACTGGTGCCATGATGAAGGCCATTCAGACAGTGGAGTGTGTGAAGCGTGGAGAGGCGGTTCATCCCAGGTCAGGCGATATGAGCTGGCCCGAGCTATATATGGAGCGATGCACCGACTGCAAACGCTGTACAGAGGAGTGTCCCTTCGGGGCCTATGATGAGACTGAGAAGGGGACGCCCTTATCCAATCCGGCACGCTGTCGCAGGTGTGGGATCTGTGTGGGCTCCTGCCCGGAACGGGTTATTGGTTTTGCCGACTTCAATATCAATAGTGTTTCGGCCATGATCAAGGCAGTTCATGTGCCTGATGAGTTTGAAGAGAAACCGCGGATACTGGTATTTGTCTGTGAGAATGATGCGTATCCGGCACTTGATGCTGCAGGCGTACATCGCCTGAAATTCAGTTCATTCGTCCGGATCATACCCGTACGTTGCCTGGGCTCCATTAATAAGGTATGGATCTCCGATGCCCTGTCGCACGGCTATGATGGAATCCTACAGATAGGCTGCAAGCCCGGAGATGACTACCAGTGTCACTTTATCCATGGTAGTGAGCTCAACGAACAACGAGGTGCGAACCTGCAGGAGACTTTGCAAACCATGATGCTTGAGCCCGAAAGGATCAAGACTGAATTCGTTGAGATAACAGAACACAACGAGATACAGCAGATTATAAACGATTATGTGGAGGAGATCGAGCTCATTGGTCCCAATCCCTTCAAAAGCATGTAGGGAAATAGGGAAGTAGGGAAATAGGGAAATAGTTAGAGAGTTGATGTTAGAAGTTAAACCAGATATTGAGTTTAAGAGGGAGCTGAGCAAGCTGAGCGGCTCGCAGCTGAACCAATGTATGCAGTGTGGGAATTGTTCCGCTGTATGTTCTCTGGCTCCTGCCGAGAGGCCCTTTCCCCGTAAGGAAATGATCTGGGCCGGTTGGGGACTAAAAGAAAAGCTGATCGGGAATGTGGATATCTGGCTCTGTCACCAGTGTGGCGATTGCAGTTCATCCTGCCCCAGGGATGTAAAACCCGCCGATGTTCTGGCTGCCATACGTCAGAAGACCTATGCCAGTTATGCACGACCCCGTTTCCTGGGTAAAATGCTCAGTAAACCGGCCTGGCTTCCTGTGGCCATAGCCATTCCTGTTGTAGTGCTGATTACAATACTGTCCCTGGCAGGAACCTTCAGGATTCCCGAAGGGCCGGTGGATTATTCAGCTTTTTTTCCACATGGATTGTTGAATGGAAGCTTTTCGGCCATTACGCTTTTCTTTTATCTTTTAGCATCCTTTGGTATTGTCCGATTCTGGAAGGATATGAAACAGCAGACCCCACCAGGAGAATCAGGTATGCAAAGGCTTCCCATAGGCAAGGTCCTTCGTGAGATTCTTTCCCATTCCAATTTTTCCGGTTGCGGATCCAGGAAGCCAGGGAAACTGGCCCATATGCTGCTCTTTTTTGGATTTACCATCTTAATCCTGGTGACCATCTATGCCATTTTTGCCACCATCACCCATAACTACCCGCTTCCCTTTAGCAATCCGTTTAAACTTATGGGGAATCTTGCCTCTTTGATGATTTATACGGGATTGGGTATAATGATCGGACAAAGGCTTTTTAACAGGGAAGTCTTTGGAAAGAGCGGGTATTCAGATTGGCTTCTGCTTGTTTCTATCGGACTATTGACCCTTTCAGGAACCCTTGTGGAGGCCGCCCGTTTTGGCAACTGGGCCTGTGCCTATCACCTCTACTTTTTCCACCTGGTGGCTGTTTGGTTCGTGATTATGTACCTGCCTTTTACAAAGCTGGGTCATATTTCCTATCGTACAACAGCCCTGCTATATGCACGCTCAATAGGCAGAAAGTGATTACTTCTTAAAAGTATCAAGGACATTCCGAACCGATCCGTGCAGCAGAAGGAGTCGTTTGGACTCATCCATCTCCAGTCCCAGTTCTTCGCTGATCATTCTTGAGCCGCGTTCCACCAGTTTGGCATTGGTTAGCTGCATATCCACCATCTTATTTCCTTTGACCCGTCCCAGCTTGATCATGGTGGAGGTCGTAATCATATTGAGAATCAGCTTCTGAGAGGTTCCTGATTTCATGCGGGTGCTTCCGGTAATAAATTCAGGTCCAACCAGTGCCTCCAGGGGGAAATCTACAGCTGCTGCCAGTTCTGT
>RCND010002183.1_pt1 | contig 11282 bp, 11 predicted proteins | sample 2041351 | NCBI WGS metagenome assembly RCND01 (sample SAMN09708230, study PRJNA481090) | Marine sediment metagenome, whole genome shotgun sequencing project. | biome: marine sediment; feature: ocean; material: sediment; isolation source: Sewage treatment plant 12B marine sediment (STP12B) ...
GAGGAATTCGTTCTCAGATTCATCATTTCCTTAAACTCCGAATGATTTTTTTGTTTGGTTCTGATAAAAGACTGTTGAAGTGCAGTAACAGGCTTCCACATTAAAGCCGTAGCCACCCATTTATCCTGATTAGAATGGGTGATGGGCCCATGATGAGATCTATAGCCTATAAAGAATTTTTCTATGATGCTATCCCCTGATTTATAATTTAATTTTATGGGAACCTCTTCTAATTTGCGTTTTTCATCCCCATAAATATAGCTTAGGCCTTCAGTGGTTTCAATAATTGTTTCTTCAAATTCATCTATGATATCTGTCCCTGTTGAGGTATGCATCCATCCTGTAGATTCATTAAATCCTTGGTATACGAAAAATTGACCCCAAGTAACGGCACCATAGGCATTAAGTCCTTCCTCACTCACCACGTGTACCTCACCTCGGAAAAAGAATGATGTATGCGGATTGATCAGCAACATTGCGTTTTTAGATTTGGTTAATTTCCCTGAAATTGCCAAACCATTTGATCCTTGAAGGTCTCCATAATTCAAACGCAACATTCCGTCATATACTGTGGCAAGCTCCTTCTCATTTTCATAGAATTTTTTGATCTTTTTGGTAGAGACACTTTCAATATCACCTCCAATTGATCCTTCACTAAAATAGTAGGGCATCCAAGGCTCAAAACGATCCAATAGTTTAGGTTGAACTTCAGTATGAGTCTCCAAATAATAGTTTATACCATCCGCAAAGGCGATACAAAGTTTTTGTAACCATTCAGGACTGGTTTCAAAATTACGAATAGCCTCCTCTTGGGTCATATATAGCCGAGCACGAAGATCACTATAAATGGCCTTCTCACCTTGAACTTCAGCCAAACGTCCAATGGCCCATATATAATTTTGCTCTACCCGATTAAAATCATCTTCACATTGTGCATATAGCAAACCAAAAACGGCATCCGCATCGGATTTTCCATAAATATGAGGAACCCCAAAATCATCTCTAATGATTTGTACATTTTTAGCCTGTTGCTTCCAACGGGCCAGATCTTTATTTTCAGAACTGTCCACTTGACTGTGAGCACAACTCCATATGCCTAAGAATAATAGAATAAATAATTTTTTCATATAGTAGAAGAGGTTTGGGTTTGTTGTATAACAACAAAGATAATTTTTTTAATCTTCCATTGCTCAGTAGATGCTTTAGTTAAATTTAGTCTGCGAATAGCATATCATATGAGAGAGTCGTTGGGATTAATTCAGTATTTTTATAGGACTTAATCACGCAGAAGAATTTAAGCAAATGGTTTTGGATCAGAGAGAGTTGCTGGTAAGGAAACCCAATAAAAAAGGCATAGCAGATGATAAAAATGAATATTTAGAGGTTCTTCGTGAAATTTGTGAATTACTGAAAGATATTAAGGCTTTAAATTAAAAAAAAATATACATGAGGATACTTCTTACAGGAGCAACTGGTTATATAGGAAAGAGATTACTGCCAGTTTTAGTGGAAAAAGGACATGAAGTGATTTGTTGTGTTCGAGATCTAAATCGTTTTAACCCACCGGAGTCACTAAAATCTAAGATCAGAATCATTGAATTAGATCTATTAGACAAATCGACCATGGCAAATATTCCGGATAACATAGATGGTGCTTATTACCTTGTTCATTCTATGTCTTCGTCAAAAGACTATGAAAAGTTGGAGCATGAGTCGGCCCTCAACTTTAAGGAAGCTATGAATACCACTAAAGTAAAACATGTGGTTTATTTGAGTGGTATTGTGAATGCAGAAGGCTTGTCAAAACACCTAATATCAAGAAAAAATGTTGAAGAAGAATTGTCAAAGGGGAATTATAAATTAACCACATTAAGGGCTGGAATTATAATCGGTTCAGGGAGTGCTTCTTTCGAAATCATTAGAGATCTGGTTGAAAAATTACCGGTCATGGTAACTCCAAAATGGCTTGAAACTAAATGCCAACCCATTGGCGTAACGGATGTGATAAAATTTCTTGTAAAGACTTTGTTTAATGAAAATGGATATGATAAAGATTTTGATATTGGAGGCCCTGACATATTAAGTTATAAGGAGATGTTGCTTGAATTTGCCAGTGTTAGAAATTTGAAAAGACATATTTATATAGTGCCGGTAATGACACCTAGACTTTCTTCTTATTGGTTATATTTTGTTACATCGACTTCATATAATTTAGCAATCGCTCTGGTTAACAGCATGAAAATAGAAGTGATATGCAGGAATAATGAATGGGCAAAAACTCTAGGTATTAAGCCGATAAGTTATAGGGAATCATTACAAAAGGCTTTTAATAAAATAGAGAGCAATGAGATAGTATCGAGTTGGAAGGATGCCATGAGTAGTGGTACGCTGGAAATGGATATTTCAGATTTTATAAATGTTCCAACATTTGGATGTTTTAAAGATCAAAGAGAAATGTCATATGATGATTTTGAGGCTACGGTAAACAGAATCTGGAGAATTGGAGGGGAAAATGGTTGGTACTATGGCAATTGGTTATGGAAACTTCGGGGCTTTCTGGATAAGCTTGTAGGAGGAGTTGGGCTGAGAAGGGGAAGAACAAGTGAAATAGAATTAGGCTCAGGTGATGCAGTTGACTTTTGGAGGGTTTTATATGCTAATAAAAAGGAAGGAAGATTGCTCTTGTTTGCTGAAATGAAATTACCAGGAGAAGCATGGTTGGAATTTAAAGTAACAAATAAATCAGTGGTTCAAACGGCTACTTTCAGGCCCGTAGGGCTTCCTGGTCGCCTGTACTGGTATGCTGTTTATCCTTTCCATGGATTTATATTTAACGGTATGTTAAAACGGATCACTTCTTCTAATTAAAAATAACAAAGTTTGACTATGAATAAAGCGATTTTTTGGTTCCGTCGTGACCTAAGATTAAATGATAATACGGGATTACTAAAAGCAATTTCTGAAAATGATCAGGTCATGCCAATTTTTATATTTGACGAATTGATTCTTAATGAATTACCACAGAATGACCCCAGGATTTGCTTCATTTATGAAAGGTTGCGAAAAATAGATGAGGAGCTCAGAACTTATGGCAGTGGCCTTTCGATTCTAAAGGGAGATCCCTTAAAAGTTTGGAATGAATTATTGAAAAAAGAATCAATAACCGGAGTTTATTCGAATAGAGATTATGAGCCATACGCGAATGAAAGAGATACAGCGATTGAGGAATTATTGAAACAGCAGTCAGTCGGGTTTTATAATTTTAAGGATCAGGTAATCTTTGAAGGAGGTGAAATTCTTAAGGATAATGGGATGCCTTATCATATGTTTACTCCTTATAAAAATAAGTGGTTAAAGAAATACAGGTCAAACGATGTAGTCGAAAAGATTGATTTCGATAAATTTTATACTTATAAACCCGTTTTCCCTTCACTAGAATCTCTTGGGTTTGTTTCAAGCGATATTCAAGTCAAGGCCTATGATTTATCAGTTGTTCCATCATATCAGACCTTGCGAGATTACCCCAGTAAAAACGGAAGCACAAATCTTGGTCCTCATCTAAGATTTGGAACTGTAAGTATTCGAGAACTTACTTCAGAAATGATTTCTGTAAGCCCGGTATTTTTGAGTGAATTGATCTGGAGAGAGTTTTTCATGCAGATTCTTTTTCATTATCCAAAAGTAGTCTACGAGAATTTCAAATCGAAGTATGATAGCATTGTCTGGAGAAACGATAAGGCAGATTTCGAAAAATGGAAATCTGGTAAAACAGGATTCCCAATGGTGGATGCAGGCATGCGAGAATTAAACAGCACGGGACATATGCATAATAGAGTGCGTATGATAACTGCGGGTTTTTTATGTAAACATTTACTTATTGACTGGCGCTGGGGAGAGGCTTATTTTGCCACTAAGTTACTGGATTATGAATTGTCATCGAATAATGGCAACTGGCAGTGGGCTGCAGGAACGGGATGCGACGCGGCACCTTATTTTCGAATATTTAATCCAAGTGAGCAGTTAAAAAAATTTGATAAAGAACAATTTTATATAAGAAAATGGATACCAGAATATGACACTTCTGAATATGCAGAACCCATGGTAGATCACAAATTTGCAAGAGAAAGAGCTTTGAAAGTATATAAGTCTGGGCTTGGTTGAAAAATTTTCACAAAAGATTCCTGAAATCAATGATTAAACTATTAAGAACGGATTCCGAAAATAAAGATTTTATAAGCTTAGTGAGTTTACTTGATTTGGAGCTTGCTGAAAGAGATGGGGAGGATCATTCATTTTATCATCAATTCAATGCAATAAGAAATTTAAGGCAAGCTGTAATTGCGGTAAAGAATAATATTCCGGTTGGGTGTGGTGCAATTAAGAAATTGACCGACGAAGCTACTGAAGTGAAAAGAATGTATGTCTTACCTAATGTTAGAGGGACGGGAATTGCAGGGGTTATATTAACTGAATTAGAAAAATGGGCCTATGAATTGGGTTATGAAAGGTGTAGATTAGAAACTGGGAAAAGACAGCCAGAGGCCATTGCCTTGTATGCAAAAAACGGGTATTTGAAAATTTCTAATTACGGTCAATACAAAGGAGTTGAAAACAGTATTTGCTTTGAAAAGATACTGGAAGGAGTAGAGAAGACATGAGATGTCGCACAAATGTCATCGTTTTAGGTATAGATTTGAGCTATTATTATAATTTAATACTAGGAATGATGACAGAGATTTTCAAAAGTTTGATAGGCATGACCTTTATGATTGGTTTATTTTTAATACTTGAGACATTAATTCAGTTTCACGCACCAGAATTGGACTTAATTGCTTCTACGGCAAGGGGTTTTGTTTATATTATATTCTTAATGGGTATCGTAATTATTTCGAAGTCGAGTATCGATTTACTTCGAACTTCTAGTTTTAAAAAATAAAAAACAATTTTTTTATTGCTTCAAATTAGTGTCAATTAGCTCATTTTCAGTCATTTTTGTTTAAAACATTTAACAAGTAACCTAAAGGAACAATTTTATTATTCAGGATAAATTTTTACTTTTGAGCGGTTTGGTGAAATTAATCTTGATGCAATGAAAGAAAAAATTAGCGTAGTTTTTCTAATGTTCTTGTGGATTACGATGTTAGAAGCTCAGGAAAAAGTACATGTTTCGGATATAGAAGAAAGGAATGTTAATGGCAAAACAGTTCTTTATTCAAATGATACGAGGTACGAAGGGGTTGTTTATGAAAACTATGAGCTTCCTAAGCTCAAATACACGGTTAAGGCTGGTATCAAAGAAGGTCCATATGAACTTTATTATGAAAACGGCCAATTAAGGAGGAAGACCACTTTCAAGGACGATAAGTATAATGGCTTATATGAAGAGTATTATGAAGATGGACAAATGGCTATTAAAACAAGTTTTAAGGAAGGTAAGTACCACGGCCCATTGGTGATGTATTATAAAAATGGACAGAAAGAAGCTGAAGGAAGCCATATTGAAGGGAGTTTTGACGGCATACAAAAGAAGTACTATGAAAATGGAAAATCTAAATCGATTATCAACTATCGAAATGGATTAAAAGAAGGATCTTCGGTTAAGTACTATGAAAATGGGGATTTAAAAGAAAGTGCTACATATTTAAATGACTTGCTCACTGGTGCTTATGAGAATTACTATGAAGATATGCTGCTTTATGTGAAAACGGAGTACGAAAACGGTGAAAAAGAAGGGGAATTCTACATGTATCATGAAAATGGTCAATTAAAAAGAAAAGGACTTTATGCTCAAGGTAAGGAGAATGGACCTTTTCAAATTTTCCACGAAAATGGAAAATTGAAAAGAAAAGGTTATTTTAAAGAGGGCCGTTTAAGTGGTGAATTTGAAAGTTATGATGAGCAGGGACGATTGGTGAATAAAGCCACCTATAAAAACGGTCAGGAAGTCAGTTCATTATAAGCCCAATCAATTATTTAGAATCAATCTGTTATAGTCATTTAACCCTGGTTTTTCTCGAAAATCATTCGATTTATTCGTAACTTGATATATTAATTTTCTGAAAAACGGGTCTCATGGTAAAAAGTGATGAGGTTTTTTATAAAATTTGTTTTGACTCTCTTGTAGAAGGGATTTGTATAGCAAATCACGAAGGTAGAATTGTAATGATCAACTCCGCCATAGAAGAGATTTTTGGGTATAAAAAACGAGAATTACTCGAACAAAATATTCACATTCTTATCCCTAAACCCCAGCGAGAGACTCATCTCGGACATTTTAATACTTATCTTAAGTTTCCTAAAAAATATAAGAAAGGCAAAGGACGGGAGTTTTTTGGTTTACACAAGAATGGTACAATTCTCGACTTAGAGATTGGCCTAAATCATTTTATTCATGAGGGTAGTTTTTATGTAAAGGCCCTTATTTCTGAAATTAGTACTAGGAAGCGGAAAGAATTGATCATTAAAGAAAAGAATAGGGTTCTGGAAAGGGAAGTTCAGAAACAAACAGATCAATTACTTCAAGCAGTCAATGATCTTGAAAGTTCAAATTTGAAATTAAAAGAGGAAATTCAAGAAAGAATTTTTGCCGAAAACAATGCCAAAAGAGCTTTTGAAAAGGAAAAGGAGCTCAATGCCATGCAAACAAAATTCATGTCATTGGCCTCTCATGAGTTTAAAACTCCATTAAGTGGGATCTTGACATCTGCAAGTCTCATCGAAAAGTATAATGAGATCAACTCGAAAGAAAAAATTCACTCACATGTCTTAACAATAAAGACTCTGGTGAATCAATTGAATAGTATACTAGATGATTTTCTATTTCTTGAAAAGACTGAAAGTGACAATTATTCTTTTCAATTGTCGAAGGTTAAAATATGTGAACTGGTCAATAGACTTATTGCAGATGCAAGTGGAATTCTGAAAGAAGGGCAAAGAATCGATTTTGAACCATGTCTTGAAGCTATTGAAGTATGGCAGGATAGAAAAGTAATAGATATTATTATTCGCAATGTTCTTTACAACGCAATTAAATATTCTGAAAAGGATTCAATTATTAAGATGAATGTTCAAAAGAATGGTTATTTGAAAATATCTATTCAGGATCAGGGAATTGGAATTCCAAAAGAGGCACAGAAACATATTTTCGATAGGTTTTTCAGAGCTAAAAATGCACTTCACATCAAGGGAACAGGAATTGGTCTGAATATTGTAAAAAAGCATATGGAAAAACTAAATGGATCAATTGAATTGAAAAGTGAAGAATTTAAAGGGACAACGGTAACAATCAAACTTCCTTTGGTCCATAAAAATGAATAGTTACAAAGGGGTGGTATTTTTAATGTTTGGTTTATGAGCAGTTATTATGAAAAAAAAGATTTTAATAATTGAAGATGATAAGATTGTTAGGGAAAATACGGCTGAAATATTGCAATTAGCTAATTATGAAGTAATTACATCTGAGAATGGTAGAATCGGAATTGAAAAAGCGAATTTCTTTAAACCAGATCTCATTATTTGTGACATCTTGATGCCAGAACTTGATGGTTATGGCGTATTACAGATCATCATGAGAAATAATTCATTGCAGAAAATTCCCGTGATTTTTATGTCTGCAAAAACCAAACATGCTGATATAAGAAGAGGTATGGACCTCGGAGCTAGCGACTATATTACCAAGCCATTTGAGGAATCCGAATTACTCAGTGCTGTCGCATCCAGGCTGAAGAGGCGTGATTTAATGACCACTGAACAAACTAAGGAATCAGAGGTGATAAAAAAGTGGCGTATCGATGAGATTGAGAAAGCATTTCTTCACAAGGGAATCATGGAATACAAGCTTGGAACTACAATTTATTGCGAAGGAAACATCAGTAACCATATTTTTTACATTCTGAAGGGAGAAGTAAAAACTTTTAAAATTAATCAGGAAGGGAAAGAATTGATTACTGAGATTTTCTCAGATAAAAGTTTTTTTGGCTTCACCTCTTTGTTAGAGAACAAACCTTATATAGAAAATGCAGAAGCGATTAAAGACACTTCTCTTATCAGGATTCCTAAGCTTGAATTGCTAGATTTAATAAAAACAAATCCCAAATTGGGCTTGAACTTCATGGATCTTCTTTCTGCTGACCTCGAGCATGTTAAAGATCATTTGATGCATTTGGCATATGATTCGGTTCGGAGTAAGACGGCAGATGCCATTTTGCATTTGCATAGAAAAAGAGAACCAGAAAACAAAGTTGACATTAGTAGATCAGATTTAGCGAGCTTTCTTGGAATAGCAAAGGAAACATTAACCAGAACTTTGACTGATTTTAAAGAAGAGAAGCTAATTAAAACCTTTAAAAATGAGATTCAAATACTTGACTATAAAGGCTTAAAAAAAATTCACTGATCTTAATCAACGATGCTCTTGACCGATGTCAATGATAAAAAATTAGTAAATGATTAGCTTTATTTGGATTTAAAAATATTGATCATGAAAAAAATACTTTTGCCCACCGATTTTTCACCGATTTCTATTAATGCAATTCAATATGCAACAAGACTCTTTAAAGACATTTCCTGTGATTTTTATTTATTGAATGTTTTTAGGATTCCTTATTTGACTAATGAAGAGTTGATGGATCAGAATGCATCTAACTTGGCTTTATTTGAGGATGAAATGTATGATAGTTCTAGGGTAGAAATGGAGAAGCTCATTGAAAGAATTCCAAAAAATGAAAACCATAATTTTCAAACCATAAGTGATTACAATCTTTTCAGCTTGGCGGTAGAACAAGTAGTTAAAGAAAAAAGGATAGAGCTCATTATTATGGGCACAAAAGGCGCTACAGGTGCCACAGAAATTTTTATGGGAAGTAATGCAAGCGATGTCATTATGAGAAATTCTTGCCATGTGATTGCTGTTCCAGAACATAATGAGTTCAAGCCACCTAAGGAGATTGTATTCCCTACCGATTATCTTATAGATTATGATTTTAAAGATATGGAGCCTATAATAAACCTGGCCGAACTGAATGATTCCACTATTAGAATAGTTCATTTTTCTGAAAACGATGAATTTGAAGAAAATCAGGTTCAAAATAAAGGAAAACTTGATTCGTATTTGGTAAATGTTAAGCATAGTTACCATACACTAACCAATAGTGATTTTGAAGAAGGGCTTAATTGCTTTACCCAAAGTCGGGGGAATATAGATTTGATAGTCATTATCTCCAGGCATTATGGCTTTTTTGAGAGATTATTTTTTAAACCGAAAGTAAGGGCACTGAGTTTTCACTCTAAAATCCCTCTATTTGTTATCCATCATTTAAATGATTAATCATGATTAGCTCTATATTTTTAGCCAAATTTTGGGGATGGTTCTTTATTCTATTCTTTTTCCTTTTTATACTCTATCCTAAAAGAATCAAACAAATGTTTTCTTTTGCTAAAGACGATAAGTTTATGATCATATTATCGATTCTAGGTATTCTTATAGGATTATTAAATATTCTCGCTCATAATTTATGGGTTAAAGATTGGAGAGTCATAATTACTTTATTCGGGTGGTTTAGTTTAATTAAGGGAGTGAGTATATTTGCCTTTCCAGGTTTTGCCAACAAATGGATCGAGCAAATTGATTTTAAATGGTTCCAATTTTTTCTCTTTTTACTATTTATTGTCGGCTTGATATTGTTAAATCAAGCTTATCAATGGGTTCCCTATTGAAGGTATGGCTTCAATGATCAGAATCAATGAATTCATTGATTCTGATCATTGTTTTACTTTTTATTCTATTATACTTTTGATGTATTAAATGAGAGAATGATTTACTCAGACATTTAATGAAACAAATTCTATGAAGCATTAAGAAAGGCAGCTCAAGTTAAAACTTGTAGGGCCCTTAAAATCAAGATAGGTTTTATAGCTTGTCGAATACCTGAATTCTGATTATAATCTGATAAGGAATTAGTGAAAGGTATTTTTAACTTATAAAAGGTATTTTGATTTGAGAGAGAACAGGAAGTTTGTGCTTCCTGTTCTTTTTTTTTCCTTATTTTTTCTCTTTTATGACTTCTCCAATGCTTATTGGTTTTTTATTAGAAATACCTAATCTCTTAAATATGATAAGAATCATTGATTCCTTTGAGCCCTGTCATTGTGTATTGAAAGGCCTAGACGTAATTTTACTACTAATAACGAGTAACAGTATTAATTAAAACCAAAGCACCATGAAAAAATTATTATTAGCATTATTAGCAATTGGTTTAACGACCCAATTCTACGCTCAGGTTATTAATGATGGCATGTTACCAGAAGTAGAGGTTCGTGCCACAAATTATAAATACCTTAACAGCATAGATAATTCGGAAGCCCCATTTCCAGCTAAATTACTTGAGGACAAGGTGGCAAAATTTGACGTTAGAAGTTCAGAGTTTTATGAAGACGGAAGTGATTTCTACAGGGTTTATTTCTATATACCTGATGGATATATTACAGCCGCTTATGACAGGAATGGTAAAATTCTTTATACCATTGAAAAATTTAAGAACGTGGCCTTACCACATGATGTAGCATCATCAGTTGCTGAAAGATTCCCTGGATGGAAAATTGCCAAGGATGTTTATAAGGTGAATTATGAGGCTAAATCAGGAGCCAAAAAAGAGTACAAAATTGTACTGGAGAATGGTAAAAAAACAATAAGGGTGAAAGTTAGCGAAGAAGGCGTATTCCTATAAATGGGAATATTATGAATCGATATTTAGTTGCCCTTCGGGGCAACTTTTTTGACGAGTATCATTGTTTTGCTTGACCTTAATCATTGCAGAAAAAAGACTGAAATAATAGCTTTGATATGTTATTAATTTAAATGTTTTGTCATGACGCTTGTAAAATTTAAAAAACCCAGATTACCATGGTATGACAGTATGTTCACAGACCTTCTCTTCTAGGGTCTGACAGGCTGCTTACCGATGACTTTTTAATGGAAAACAAATGGATCCCAGCTATGAATGTCAAAGAAACTGAAGACCTCTTTGAAATTGATATTGCTGCGCCAGGTTTTACCAAACAAGATTTTGAAATTTCCATTGAAAATGGATTTTTAAAAATATCCGCTGAGAACAGTGAAGAGATGAATAAGGAAGAAGGAGATTTTACTCGTAGAGAGTTTAATTACAATTCATTCTTAAGATCATTTACATTACCAGAAAATGTAAATGAAGAAGAAATGATCGATGCAACTTACAATCGTGGTATCTTGAAATTAGTTTTGAATAAAGTTCATGTAGATGAAA
>RCND010002057.1_pt1 | contig 11280 bp, 7 predicted proteins | sample 2041351 | NCBI WGS metagenome assembly RCND01 (sample SAMN09708230, study PRJNA481090) | Marine sediment metagenome, whole genome shotgun sequencing project. | biome: marine sediment; feature: ocean; material: sediment; isolation source: Sewage treatment plant 12B marine sediment (STP12B) ...
GAGGAAGTTAACACTTTAAATTAAATAGCGAATTTGAAAAGTATTTATTAAATATTAAACTATTATTTAAACGAAGTATGCTTTATGGGTATTTATCAAACACTTGCCCCAATCACTTATTTGTCATTTATAAAATTTAGGAAATTACTTTTGTACAAATATATGGCAATGTTGTAAACTATTCTTTTTATTGAGCGATCAGTTAAATAAATAATTATTTAAAGAAAAAGGAAACTAAAATGATAAAAAGAAAAATAACAAAAAGAAGCTGGGCAGAGCCTTATAAAATTAAAGTAGTAGAACCCATTAAAATGACTACTCGTGGAGAAAGAGAGAAAGCTGCAAAACAAGCAGGTTACAATACCTTTTTACTAAAATCTGAAGACGTTTATATTGACTTGCTAACTGATAGCGGTACAAATGCTATGAGTGATAATCAGTGGGCAGGTATGATGCTTGGTGACGAAGCATACGCTGGCAGCAAAAACTTTTATCATTTGTGGGATAATATTAAAAAGTACTACGGCTTTCCTTATTTTGTCCCTACTCATCAAGGCAGAGCTGCAGAACATATGATTTCTCAAATACTTATTAAACCCGGAGACTATATTCCTGGTAATATGTATTTTACGACTACTAAACTTCATCAAGAACTAGCCGGCGCTACTTTTGTTGATGTAATTATTGATGAAGCACATGATCCTAAAAATGAGCATCCTTTTAAAGGGAACATAGATATTCAGAAACTCAAAGATCTGATTAAGAAAGTTGGTGCGAAAAAAATTCCTTACGTAAGTATGGCAGGTCCAGTAAACATGGCAGGTGGTCAGCCTTTCTCAATGAAAAACCTTAAGGAAGTAAAAAAGGTCTGTGATGATAATGGAATTCAACTTTGGTTCGATGCAACAAGAGCAGCCGAAAATGCTTACTTTGTTCAAGAGAGAGAAAAAGGATATAAAACAAAATCATTAAAAGCTATATTTTTAGAGATGTGTTCTTATTTTGAGGGAGTTTGGGTTAGTGCAAAAAAAGACTTGATGGTAAATATTGGCGGTATTATTGCAACCAAGAATAAGAAGGTTTACGAAGAATCTCGTAACATGGTGGTAATTTATGAAGGACTTCATACTTATGGCGGACTAGCGGGAAGAGATATGGAAGCAATGGCTAGAGGAATTGAGGAAATGTTAGATTATAATAATATGCATGCAAGAATTGGACAGGTAAGATATTTTGGTGAAGAGCTTGAAAAATATGGTGTTCCTTTCGTTAGACCAATTGGTGGTCACGCAATTTTCTTGGATGCAAAAAGAATATTATCGCACTTAAAACAAGATCAGTTTCCGGCACAAACTTTGGCTGCGGAAATTTATCTGGATTCCGGTGTAAGAAATATGGAAAGAGGAATTGTATCTGCAGGACGTAATAAAGAAACCGGCAAGCACAATTATCCTAAGTTAGAACTTGTAAGATGTACTTTCCCAAGAAGGGTTTATACACAGGCACATATTGACGTTACTGTAGAATCTATTGCAAACGTTTTTCAAAATAAAAAATCAGTCACTGGGTTGAAGATGGTCTATGAGCCAAAGTATCTAAGGTTCTTCCAAGCCAGATTTAAAAAAATATAGTATAGCATTAACCAAAAACATACTTTAATTTTAAATTCCTGCAAACCTTATTTGTTTTGTTTGCGGGAATTTAAATATTATTAACTAATGTTCAGAAAATGAATATTTCTTCGGGCATAAAAGAACAATTTTTGAAAGAGCGTGATAAGTTATTTAGAAATGAAGAACTCTATCATGATTCGTTTCAATTTTGTATACAACATTGTCTTTTAGTCGAGGAATTGATTATTGCTTTAATTAAACCTCAGAATTTTAGCTGTGTTATGGCTGCTGTTGGTGGTTTCAGCAGAAGAGAACTCTCACCCTATTCTGATATCGATTTAATGTTCATTTTGCCGAATTTAGAGGGCCATGAAGCAGAAATACAATACTGTATAACAACTCTTTCGGATGCAGGGATAAAGGTTTCACACACCGTCCGAACATTTTCCGATATTGAAAAGTTTTTAAAGGAAGATCTGCATGCATTTACTCAATTCTTTGAAACAAGATTTTTATTAGGTAATAAAAATTTTTACGATGAGTGGAATGCAAAACTTTTTCAGACTATTGAAAATTCTAATAAAGAAAAATTGATTTACGAACTTTTTGCCGATCTTGAAGCCAGATATACAAAATATGGAAGTTCCCCAAAATTATTGGAGCCTAATGTAAAATTTACAGGGGGCGGCTTAAGGGACATCCATTCCGTTGAATGGATGTATTCAATTAAGAATCAAAAATTACTCTCAGTTCAAGATGAAATTACACAAACGGAAATTTTCTTAAAGGAACTTTTAGAAAAAAGAATAATAAACAGAAAAGCTTATAAACGATTATATGATAGTTATAAAACTGTTTTAAGAGCAAGAAACCTACTTCATTTAGTTGAAGGCAGAAAAAACGATAGACTTGAATTTGAGCAGCAAGAAATAATTGCCATTAAGTTAGGATATTCAAAAGCTCTTTGGAAAGAATTTATGCAAGACTATTTCCGCGCCACTACTGTTCTTAACCGGTTTTCCAAAACAGTGATGAAGAGGTATATACAAGAATTTTCAACTAAGCTTTCCGATTATTTATCAATTGATCTTGATGATGATTTTGAAATTAAAAGTAACATTTTACGATTTAAGAATGATAGAATACTTTCGATTTCTGACATAATGCGTGCATTTTATTATAAATGTATGAATGATGCAAATTTTGAGCAGAATTTACGATCGTTGGTGATAGAAAGTATTCACCTTATTGAAGAAACTAACCCACTTGAAGCAACATCATCTGTATTTTTTAGGGAAATGCTCAAGCTGCCAAAAAACGTAGGAAAAACACTCAGTTCTATGAACGGATTTGGCTTCTTAGATATTCTGCTGCCTGAATTCCGAGATTTGAATGGGTTTTTTCAACCCGGTCTTTATCATTGTTACACAGCAGATGAACACTCTTTAATAGCACTTCAAAATCTTGAAAATTTGGCCAGGCAAGATAACAGTATTGCAAGGTTATTTAAGTCGCTGCCCTCCCACGACATACTTTACTTGGCAGTTATTCTTCATGATATTGGTAAACCCATTAGTGTTTCCGGACATGAAATAATTGGTGCTGAAATTGCTGCCGGTATTATGCAAAGTCTAGGTTACGGGCAAAGTGAAATTTTACAAGTTCAGTTTTTAGTAAGGAGCCATATTTTAATGGAGCAGATTGCTTTTAGGAGAGACCTTAAAGATCCGGCAACAATTGATAATTTCATTTCTATATTTCCATCAATAAATGCACTTGATCAACTATATTTATTGAGTGTTGCTGATTTGTCTGCCGTTAATCCTCAAGTATGGACGCAGTGGAAGGCTGATTTGTTAAATGAGCTTTATACTAATGCTAAAGCAATGCTTCAAGAGCAAATGTCGGGAGAGGAAGTTATTAATTCTCAATCAGATGACGATTTAAGTAATAATAATTATTCGAACAATTCAAAATTTACAGAACATTTGGACCAAATAGACGATATTACTTATGTAAATAATTTTTCTCAGAAGGAAATATTTCAGCATATTGAGGAGATTGAAAAAGCTTCTAAAGCTTCTGTTTTCTTTAAAGTTAATGATACGTTTACAAATATTACTGTTATTACAAAAGATGCTTCAAAGTTATTAGCAAAACTTTGCGGCGCTTTGGCTATTAACTATCTTAGTATTCACGATGCAAAAATCTTTACCAGAAAAGACGGAATTGTAATTGATAGTTTTAACGTATCTGATGTTCAAACCAATAAATATGTTAGTGAAGATAAATATGATATAATTAAAAAGGCAATTTTTAAAGCAATTAGCGGTGAGTTAAATATTGAGAAAGAATTTCAAAAGGTAAAGACCAAATGGAAAAAATCATTAAATAATTATGTAGGTGCGCCAAAAGAAGTAGAAGTTGAATTTGAAGAGCATGATAAATACTCCATCATTGATGTTTACAGTTCTGATAAAATTGGACTTCTTTATACAATAACAAATAAAATGGCAGAACTAGGTTTAACAGTTGTATTTGCAAAAATTTCATCAAAAGGTGATAGTTTAATTAATGCATTTTACATTCAAAAAAATAATGGACTTAAACTAAGAAAAAGTGAATATGAGTTTATAAGTTCAGAACTTATCAACGAAATTAAAAAAATAATGTAGTCTTTATGAACTTCATGAATTATTCAAATCCAATTGGGATTTTTGATTCCGGTATTGGCGGCTTAACTGTTGTGAAAAGTTTGGATTCTACTTTAGCAAACGAGAGTATTATTTATTTTGGTGATACCGCTAGAGTTCCTTATGGCTCAAAATCTAATGAAACGGTTATTGAGTATTCAATTCAAGATGCAAAATTTTTATTGAGTAAGAATGTGAAGTTAATTGTTGTTGCATGCAACACTGCTTCTTCAGTAGCACTTGATGCTTTGAGAGAAAATCTCGACATTCCAGTTATTGGAATGATTGAGCCGGGAGGGAAAGCCGCAATTGGAGCAACAAAAAGTGGAAAAATTGGTGTAATAGGTACGACCGCTACAATTACAAATCAAGCATATTCAAACTTGCTGCATAAGTTGGATAAAAATTTAGAAGTATTTGAAAAAGCGTGTCCTTTATTTGTCCCGTTAGCAGAGGAAGGATGGACGGATCATAAAGCAACAAAATTAATTGCTGAAGAATATCTTAACGAATTAAAGGCGAAAAATGTTGATACGTTAATCCTTGGGTGTACACATTATCCAATTCTGAAGGACGTTATACAAGAAGTGATTGGTGAAGGAGTTAAACTTATTGATTCGGGCTCAGCCGCCGCTATTGAAGTGGAACATCATTTAGCTGGGAGAGGACTGAAGAATACCTCCAACTTAATTGGTTCTCATGAATATTATGTAAGCGATGTACCAAATAAATTTAAGGAAATTGCTGAGAGATTTTTAGGAAGGGAAGTACAGCATGTAACAAAGGTTGATTTGGAAGCAAATAAATAAAAGTGATATCTTAATTTTACTTGTAAACGAATTACTTGTTTTTATTTTGGAACATATGAATCCCACTAATTGATTTACCATCAACTATCTTTCCCTCTGTTATCATTTTGTTCACTTCATCTAGGGTAAATTCGTAAACTTCCATTCCATGCTCACCTTCTTCTCTTGCGGGATCACCCGCAACTAAATTTTCAGCTAAATAAATGTGAAGCACTTCATCACAAAATCCGGGTGAAGTATAAATTTTTCCTAGATAAGAAATTTTTTCTGATGTATAGCCTGTTTCTTCTGTTAACTCTCTTGTAGCACATGTTAATGGTTCTTCATTTTTCTCAAGTTTACCTGCTGGTAATTCAAACATCCACTCATCAAAAGGGTATCTGTACTGTTTAACAAAAACAATTTTGCCTTCACTCGTTACTGGAAGTACAACTGCTCCGCCATTATGAAGAATTACTTCCCTAACTCCTTCATTGCCTGAGTTATATTCTATCTTATCGACTTTTATATCAAATACATGACCATTAAAAATTATGTTCGATTCTTTAATTTTAAAGTTCATTTTGTTTCCTTAAAAATTTTCACCACAGATGATACTGAGGCATACTTTGTGAATAAAATCGATCCCGGTATTCTAAATAACAAAACCGGTCTTTGTCGGTAAAGTCTGTTACAGAATCAACATTATTGTCATGCCGGATTCTTCTTTTGAATATTTGCTTACCGGCAGGCTGGCCGGCATCTGAATGCTTATTTTTCCCACAATATTTATAGATTCCGGTCTTGCAAACAACGCAAACCGGAATGACATTTCGTAAGAATTAAATTGTGCAACAGACTCGGCAGACAGGCTGGCATAACAATTACCTAAGCGGTATTAAAATATTAATCTTTTTGTTTCTAATCATAAAATTGAGTCAGTTCACTACCCAAAAATTTAATAGTGGCTGTTATTACACCAAGATCATCCAAGTATCCAATTAACGGAGCTATATCGGGGATTGAATCAAATGGAACAATGAAATAAATTAGAGCACCAACAACAATTGTCTTTCTATACCAGGAAATTGATGGCTCTATAAAATAATTGTAAAGCGCTTTAATGTCTTTGGTAAAAGAGAGTTTTCTGCCGACCCTTTCAATCTTTGACCAAAAATTTTCGTCAATGTATTTTTTCCCGTCCTTATACTTTTCATCAGTATCATAATCAGAACTTAAATCTTGAAGAGTATCTTCCATGTAATCATGTTCTTCAATTTCACTTATATCTATATTCTTATTTATTTCATCCATTTTCACACCTAATAAATTTTAATAGAAAAAATAGTTCTAATAAAAACTTACTGTTTTTTGTGCTGATCTAACCAATCATAAATTGTATTCCACCACAATTTAGCATTTTGCGGTTTAGTAACAAAATGAGTTTCATCAGGGAAATACAATAATTTACTTTCAACTTTCATTCTCTGTAATGATGTAAATAACTCCATTGCCTGACCAAATGGAACTCTGAAATCATACGCACCATGCACAACAAGAATAGGAGTCTTAAAGTTTTGAACAAACATATGCGGTGACCATTTTTCATAAAGAGCTCTATTCTCCCAAGGTGTTCCGCCATTTTCCCATTCAGGGAACCAAAGCTCTTCTGTAGTTCCATACATACTTTCCAAATTAAAAACTCCGGCGTGAGATATTAAAGCATTAAATCTATCATTCTGACCGGCAATCCAATTTATCATGTAGCCGCCGTAAGAAGCACCAGAAGCAAAAGTGTTTTCTTTATCAATAAAACTAAAATTATTTAAGGCATAGTCGTAAGAGTTCATCAGATCAACATACGGTTTCCCACCCCAATCCTGTGATATTTCGTCTGTAAATTTTTGACCGTAACCTGTACTTCCTCTTGGATTAGGGGCAACAACCACATATCCTTGTGACGCAAACATTTGCAGATTCCAGCGGTAGTGAAAATCATCTTCCCAATGACCTTGGGGACCTCCATGAATTAAGAACATCATCGGATATTTTTTGCTTGAATCGAAGAAAGGCGGTTTTACTAAAATTGATTGTACCTTAGTTTCTTCCGCTCCCATTGCCCAAAAAGTTTCTACTTCATTCATATCAAGCTGAGAAAGTAATTCACCATTAACGTCGGTAATTTTTCTAAAGTTATATTTGTCAGTATTTATTGCAAAAATTTCATTTGGCAGAGTCGATTTTTGATTTTTAAAGTATAAAATTTTTCCATCCGCAGTAAGCTGCAATGAAGATGCAACTACTGATTCTACTAATGTTGAAACTAGTTTTGTGTTTACATCAATTGCATAAATTGAATTGTAAATTTGATTTGCTGCAGTGAAATAAATTGTTTTTGAATCTTTGGACCAAACCAATTCACCAGCAGACAGGTCATATTTACCTGACAAATCGGTTGTGCTTCCATTCAATCTGTTATAGAGCATTATCCTTTGCTTATCAGCTTCAAATCCGGCTCTTTCCATTGATGAGTAAGCAATATATTTGCCATCCGGAGAATAAATTGGCTGAGTATCATTACCTTTACTCAATGAGATTTTTTTGAAGGGAACCGATTCATTTTCCTTTAGCCCAGATAATTTAATTATATACACATCATTATTAGTGCTTGTTGCAAGAAAGTTTGATTCATTCATAACAAAGGTAATTTCATCAGCCGTTGGTGAAAAAGAATAATCATTTGCACTACCCAAGGCCAACGGAGGAGTATCAAACTTACTATTTAAAGTTAGATCGGAATATTTATTTTTTTCAATGTCAAATAAAAATAAGTGACTAATTTTTGGTCCGCGCCAGTCATTCCAATGACGATACATCAATTCGGTAAATATTTCAGCTTTTACTTTGCTGCTGTCTCTCTCTTCATCTTTTTGTTTATTGCATTCTTGTGACTTACATTCTGGATAAACTGAAGATGAGAATAAGAGAAAAGATTCATCTATGGAAAGTTCAGCGCCGGAAACTCCCGTGTAAATGTTCGTTAATTGTTTCTTGTTATTTCCATTTAATTCGCTAACAAAAATCTGACCTTTTTTCGAATAATATACTTTTTTGCCGCCATCAAAAAATTGAGGTGATGAAGCTGATTCCACAATTCTTTTTAGCTTCGTTCCATCGCTATCTATTAAGTATATATCAGTTTGGCCTTTATTATCTTCCATATCAAATGTTGTAAGATCAAAAATAATTTTTGATGCATCGGGCGAAACATCAAAGGAACCTATTCTTTTCATATTCCAAAGATCGTTAACAGTAATTGCTCTTTTCTCTTGAGCAAAATTTACTGTTAAAAGAATAAAAATTATAAATAGTGGAATTAGTCTTTTCATTATGTTCTCTTTTTAATTTTGGATTTATTAGTTACACAAAATAATAAAATTAGATCATTTATTAAATTTGTACGGTTTCATTCTGCATAAGTTGTTCAAAAGTTTCCCGTTCTCTGATTACAGTAAATTTATCGTTATCGACCAAGACTTCTGCCGGTCTTCTGCGCGCATTATAATTTGAAGACATTACCATTCCATAAGCCCCGGCTGACATTACTGCAATCAAATCTCCGCTGTTGCATTTTTTAATCTGTCGGTTCTTGCCTAAAAAATCCCCGCTTTCACAAACCGGACCAACAATATCAGCTATAAAATCTTCTCTTTGAGAAATATTAATTGGCTGAATATGGTGATATGCTTTATAAATACTTGGTCTTAACAAATCATTCATTGCTGCATCAACAACTAAAAAGTTTTTATCTAAGTTGCTTTTTGAATATAAAACTTGGCTTACCAAACAACCGCCGTTTGCTGTAAGAAAACGTCCCGGCTCAAAAAATATTTCACAATTAACTTCTTTGAATATTGGCAGAATAGAATTAGCTAATTCTATTGGGGTAAATGGCTTTTCATCAAGATACTTTATGCCCATTCCGCCGCCAATATCTATGTGGGTTAGTTTTATATTTTTTGCTTCAAGATGCTTTACAAGCTCAACTAATTTAGTGACAGCCTCAGCATACGGATCAACATTTGTGATTTGAGAACCAATATGCATATCAATTCCCAGAAGTTGAATATTATTAAGTTTGCTTGCATTCGTAAAAATATCTATGGCTGCCGTTTCATCAACACCAAATTTATTTTCTGCTAAACCAGTTGAAATGTAGGGGTGAGTTGAAGGATCGACATTAGGATTTACACGAATTGCTATTGGTGCTGTTTTATCAATTTCAGTAGCAACTTCATTAATCAGTTCAATTTCACCAATTGATTCAGTCTTAATTAAATGAATATTATTTTTCAAAGCTAATTCAATTTCATTTCTTGTTTTTCCAACTCCGGACATAATTATGTTTTGCGGATCAACGCCTGCTTTAATCGCTCTATAAAATTCACCGGCAGAATTTACATCAATACCGGCTCCAAGATCATTAAATAATTTAATAATATTTACATTGTAGTTTGCTTTACACGCATAAAATATTTTGTGATTAACATCTTTAAATGCTTTTTCAAATTCTTTGAATCGATCCAGCATAAATTTTTTGCTATAAACATAAATTGGTGTATCAACTGCCGAGGAAATATCCTCTAAATTTACATTCTCACAATAAAGCATATTGTTTTTATAGGTGAAATAATCGGATTCAAAAAGCTGCATAAAAACCTTTGTTTAATAATTATTTGAGTATTCAAAGATATAAAATTTCTAAGTTTTCGCATCATAAGATTGTTTTCATTTCTTGATTAACCATCACGATTTTGATAATTTTAAGATTCTTTTATTTATTCATATACGAGTCCAAATGAAATACCCTTATTTAGAAATTGAAAAAAAGTGGCAAGCTTTTTGGGATGAAAATAAAATCAACTCAACCAATCTCTCAGAAACTGAAAAGAAGCTTTACACATTAGTAATGTTCATTTATCCATCTGGTTCTAAAACACACATTGGTCATTGGTATAACTATGCTCCAACCGATTCTTGGGCAAGATTTAGAAAGCTAAAAGGTTACAATGTTTTTGAACCTATGGGTTACGATGCATTTGGCTTACCGGCAGAGAATTATGCAATAAAAACTGGAGTTCATCCACAGGACAGCACTTTGCAGAATATTAGTGATATTAAAGAGCAGCTTAAAACAATGGGCTGTATGTACGATTGGGATGCTGAACTGATGACCTGCGTTCCCGAATACTACAAATGGAATCAGTGGCTGTTCCTAAAGTTGTACGAAAAAGGACTAGCATATAGAAAAAATGCACCTGTAAATTGGTGCCCCTCATGCCAGACTGTTTTAGCGAATGAGCAAGTACAAAAAGATGGAACTTGTGAACGGTGCGGAACAATGGTTGAGCAGAAAAACTTGACTCAATGGTTCTTTAAAATTACTGATTATGCAGAACAACTTTTAGCAGGGTTGGACACAATAGATTGGCCCGAAAAAACAAAGTTAATGCAGCGTAACTGGATTGGGAAGAGTTACGGTGCTGAAATTGAATTTACAATAGCTGACTCAACTGAGAAGTTCACAGTTTTTACAACAAGACCGGACACACTCTTTGGTGCTACTTACATGGTTCTTTCTCCCGAACATCCATTGGTGGATGAAATAACCACAAAGGAACAAAAAAGTGCTGTTGATGACTATAAAAACAAAGTTAAATCTTTATCAGAAATAGATAGAACTTCCACAGTGAAGGAAAAGACCGGAATTTTTACCGGGGCTTTTGCAATAAATCCGGGAACAGAAAAGAAAATACCAATTTGGATTGCTGATTATGTGTTGGTCACTTATGGCACCGGGGCTATAATGGCAGTGCCGGGTCAAGATGAAAGAGATTGGGAGTTTGCAGAAAAATTTGGTCTCCCAATAATTCGCACAGTTGAGCCTCCTGAAGATTTTGAAGGTAAAGCATATACAGGGGATGGACATGCAATTAATAGTGATTTACTAAACGGTTTATATATCGATGATGCAAAGAAAAAAATTATCGAATGGCTGGAATTAAAAAGTATTGGGACTGCTAAAATTAATTTTAGGTTGAGAGATTGGTTAATTTCTCGACAAAGATATTGGGGAACCCCAATACCTATTATTCATTGTCAAAAGTGTGGCGAAGTTCCGGTGCC
>RCND010002058.1_pt1 | contig 11277 bp, 10 predicted proteins | sample 2041351 | NCBI WGS metagenome assembly RCND01 (sample SAMN09708230, study PRJNA481090) | Marine sediment metagenome, whole genome shotgun sequencing project. | biome: marine sediment; feature: ocean; material: sediment; isolation source: Sewage treatment plant 12B marine sediment (STP12B) ...
ACTTTGGGAATAGGCAAGCAAAAGTCAATAGTTATACTGGATCGGAAGCGTATATGCCTTTACAGCACTCCCCTACAACTTCAAATTTGACAACAACGCTAAAGTCTAACATAACCTTAAATCATTGACTGAATCCCATCAATGAGTACCTGCATCTCTTCATCGGTACCAATAGAGATACGTAAATAGCCATTAATTCTAGGTTGATCAAAGTACCTCACCAACACACCTTTTTCCTTTAGTCCCAAAAATAGTTTTTTTGCATTCACTGTCTGTGGCGCTGCAAAAACAAAGTTTGCTTTTGATTCAGGCACGACAAAATCCATGTCTTCAAGTTGTTGGGTTACCCATTTTCTCGTTGCAATAATCTTCTGACAGGTCTCTTCAAAATACTGTGTGTCTTTCATTGCTGCTGCACCGGCAACCAAAGCCAATCGGTCCAATGTATAAGAATTAATCGAATTCTTTACCATATTAAGCCCTGCTATAAGGGGTGCTTGCCCCATAGCCATACCAATTCTCATGCCTGCAAGTGACCTTGATTTTGACATTGTTTGAACAACCAACAAATTTTCATAATCTTTAACCAATTTTACCGCCGTAGTGCCACCAAAATCAATGTAGGCTTCATCCACAATGACAACCACTTCTGAATTAGCTTCCAGGATCATCTTAATCTCTTCAATGGACAACAATTTACCGGTTGGTGCATTTGGATTTGCAATAATCACACCATCATTGGGAGCCTGATAATCTCCGATGACCACATCAAAATCATCTGTTAAAGATTTTAAATTCTCTTTCACATCAAACATCTTACTATAAACAGGATAAAAACTATAGGTAATGTCAGGATACAGGATTGTTCCACCAGGGTTAAAAAAAGCCTGATAGGCAAAAGCCAACACTTCATCAGAGCCGTTCCCAACAAAAACCTGTTCTTCCGACACATCATAATACCCACTGATTGCTGACCTTAATGTCCGACATAATGGGTCTGGGTATAACCTAAGACCTTCATCAGTGGCTTTCTTGATTGCTTCTATGACTGCGGTCGATGGAGGATAGGGATTTTCGTTGGTATTCAGTTTGACATACTTCTTATCTTGGGGCTGTTCACCAGGAACATATGGTTTAATATCTTGAATTCTAGTGCTCCAGAACTTACTCATCGCATCTCGCTTTCATACTTTAATTGGATAAAGTATATTATACAAAAAAAAGCCTTGTTTTACAAGGCTTTTCTTTGATGTTGTTGTTCCAACCATAGCTCTTGGTCTTTATTCTTCGAGAAGGCTATTTATGACTTCTTTTTTCTCACTAAATGAACTATCATTGTTACTGCATATATCTCTTATGGTCAAATTCACATTGTCTATCGATACCCCAATAATTTCTTCTAATTGTTCTTGACTGATGCCCCACTCAATCACTTCTGCAGCAGTGGTTTTACCTTTGACACCAATGGTTTCTTCATGTTCTTCTGAAGCTTCACCTGAGTCTTGTGCTGATTCACCCATACTTTGATCACCGGTTCCTTCAATCTGTACTATTCTATCTTCATATGCCACTGAAAGTTCCTCTGTCCAAAGCCCTTCTCTTCTAAGTACACGAACCCCTGTTGATGGAAATCCATCATCGCCATCGTAAGGAAGACCTGTATACAGTGCGACAAATTGCCGGACTGACCCTGTGCCTATTTCTAAGTCATCTGCACCAGCAGGATAGATTGCCTCTAGGTCTTTACAGAGAATGTCCCCTGGTGTCTCCGTTTCAATGCCAAAAGCTTCTGCAATCAACGTTGCAGGCACATCAAAAGCAGTCTCAATATCGTCAAATGAATAGGATCCCCTAATATCACCAGGGTCTGCCATACCTTCAAAGTCACCTTCTTTGATTAATGTAGGTTCTTTACTTGATTCTGTAATCCATAAACCTGAAGCATTTGCCGCACCAATACCTGCAAAAAGCATCACTGCAAATAGGATTGCTACATATTTACCCTCTAATCTCATAACTACCCCCTCTTCTTGCCAGCTTGCAATACAAGTGTCTCTGCCACAGGACATTGAACATCTGATGTACATTCGTTACAACCAATACATTGATGATTGTTCACAACGGCTTTATCAGAAATCTTAATGTTCATTGGACAAGCTTGATCACATAAACCACAGTCAATACAGGTAGTTTCATTTCTCTTTAATTTGAACACCCTGAGGAAGTTTGTTAATCCAACAACGGCACCAAATGGACAGGCATATTTACACCATGGACGTTCTACAAATAGAGATGATGCAAGAACAATCAACAATACAATAATACCACCGATGGTTGCTTCATCATTCCAAAAGTTAAATAAGGCATAGTAAGGGTCTACTTCAAGAAATACTAATTTAAGTGAATTAGTTGTTAGGTAGACAGTAAATATAAGTGATACATACCTTAAGTATCTTAAAGGTTGATCAAACTTCGCTGGGATGAAACGATTGTATCTTTTCCCAAAGATTTTCTTCCCTATCATGCCAAACCATTCTTGAATGCTACCAAGGGGACAAGCATAACTACATACAACGGGTCCAATAAGAATACTAATGAGTAGTATAATCCCTAATAGTGCAAAAACAGATTCATGAATCTTAGGAATCATCGTATCATACCTTAGAAAAGCGAACAGTGCTTCTACGCCACCGAATGGACATATGGCGTGAAATGAAGCTTGGCTGATGAATGGTAATGGATTGCCACTTTCTGCTAATGTATGGTTTATTGCGATGAGACCAACAAGAATGAAAAATGAAATTTGACTTATATGCCGTAGTCTTTTTGTCATGAGTTACTCCCTCTTACCCTATTCCCCAATAGGACAATTTGTCATGGATTGATTTCTACGATTCACAGAGCTGACATTGCCTTTATTGCCATTTCTGGCAGTACTTTTATTGCCTCTGTTCCTACCAGCATCCCCAGTACTGCCTTCATTACCAACACCACGGCCACTATTGCCATTACCTTTGTTATCGCGTAAACCATTGCGATTAGAAGCACCAGCCCCCGTCTCACCATTAGCAGCTCTTTGGAATGCTGCCAAATGGCTCTCTGAACCTCTTTTTAATGCTTCAAAAACTGCTCTCACATCTTCGTCTAACTCTTCTTTAAGGAACTTCTCATACATGGCAATGTTCTTGATCTCAGCCATAACACCAACCTCATATATATCCTCTAAGCTATCCGGTAATACGACATGTTGAGTAGCATCAAAGTCAGGTACCACGAGCCCTCGGGTTTCATATAAACCAACGACTGCCGCTTCATGAGTCGCCTCAGCTTTTGCTATGTTTGAGAATGGACGGCTTACATCAAATTCTGCCATAATTGCTTCATACTCTGCTTGTGCCAATCGCTCATCCTCCAAAGCATATTGAAGCATCTCATCTATGCTAAAACCCTCTGTTTCTGCTGCTGCGACTGCGCCAAAACTGCCAGTCGAAGCAAATACGCTGGTACTTAATAGTGCTGTCAGTGTCAAAGCCACTGCTGTTTTCTTCATTATTCTATTCATTGTCATCTTCCTTTCTTAGAATTATTAGACCACCACTTTCTTGGTCTTAACTGTCAATTCAATTTTAAGGTCCCAATGTGACAAGTAAGTGACAAGTAAAAGAAAGCTGCAAATGGAGGTACAAAATTAGCCACAAAAACACAAAACCGCAAAAAAATAACCGCCGGAAAATACGCACACGCTGAAAGGTATTATCTATACGATATACTTTTTCTAAAACTAAAGGTCACTTAATCATAGGCAACGGTTTGTAGACAACACCTTGCACCTTAATAATAGACTACATTTCAGTGTTTTCAGCGTTGAAGTATTTTTTCGCGGTTAATGTTTTTTTGTCTTTTTTTCTTGATTTTTTATGTAATTTCATTTTTTGTGGCTAGTCTTTCCTATATTACAACAACAAATCTTACGCCGGTTTCTGTGTTCTCTGCCCTGTAATCACCACCGTGTAGCTGGACAATTTCTTTTACGATGGCAAGACCCAGACCTGTTCCTGACTGTTTACCTTTCTTCTTATAGAAGCTATCAAAGAGGTATGGCATGTCTTCTTCATTAATTGGATGCCCATCATTAACAACCATTATACGTGCTTTATCTCCAACTGCGTCAATGGTGATTGCCACCATGTTGTCACCATGTTCTGTGGCATTACTGATCAAATTACGCAACACTTGCTCGATTCTATTTCTATCCAAGGATTGTTTCATCCCTTCAGGTAGCTCAACCATAATCTTAGCTTCTAGGTTATGCCTCTCAATGAAACCTCTATACCGCTCTGTCAAATCACTATAGAATTGTTTGGCCAGTACCTCGGATAACTCAAGACGGTAATTGCCGGTTTCCATCTTCGTATAATCCAACACATCCAGAATTAGGTGGGAGATTGATTCCGTTTCATCATAGATATTTTTCAAATATCTATCACGGTCATCTTCGTCTTTATAGATACCATCGTATAGGATTTCTGCATAACCTCTAATGACAGAAATTGGTGTTTTCAATTCATGGGTCGCTTGAGCCAAAAATCGCTTCTTCAGATTCTCTGCGTTACGCTCTTTCTTAAGTTCAGTTTCTAGTTGATAGATACTTGAAAGTAATTCTTCATACAGCTCATTAAGATTTTGGTTCAACTGACCTATTTCATCTTCACTATCGGTGACCATGACTGCTTGTACCTCTTTTGATTTCATGTCCTGAGCAAGCCTGCTCAATGCTCTAATCGGTTTGGAGATATTCCTTGATAGAGCCACAGACACAATCAGTGCAATGATCAACACAACAATTAAAAGCATCCAGAAGAACTGTAGAATGACACCAACAGCATCATCTAGAGTCTGAATACTTACTTCATAGACCAAATATTCATCACCAATGGCAATCCCTAGGGCATAAATCTCTAAGCCCACTTTGTTGGTATAGGTATAATCTGTCACATTGCCTTGGGGTAGAAATTCCTCGCTGTTACTTTGGCTAACAGCGTTCCTGCCTTTACCACTTCCAAAGCCTTTTTGAACCCCTAGAGATGTATAATAGTAAAGTTCTCCACCAACCTCTTTACGTAGAATCTCCATATAAGGAACAACCGCTTGTGGGTCATTCACATCATAGTTCTCATGTATTTGCTCACTAATAGATTCTATTCGATTCAGTTGTCTAGCGGTATAGTACCCAGGCAGAACAAATCTGACTGCCAGCCCAATAAACCCAATAATGGCCATCGAAAAAATCACAAAGTACAAAGCCACCTTTAAACCAATGGACTTTCTCATCCCTCCACCACCAGTCTGTAACCAACACCTCTGATGGTCTTGATATGTTCACCTTCTTCGCCTAATTTCTTCCGAAGACGTTTCACATGGGTATCTACCGTACGTTCATCACCAAAATAATCATACCCCCAGACACCATCTAATATCTGTGTACGGCTCATGGCGAGGTTACGGTTATTCACGAAAAAGCTTAATAGACTGTATTCAAGAGGGGTCATCTCAATAGGTTCACCCTTTATGGATACTTGATGAAAGGAAGTGTTCATCTCTATGCCACCTATATGAATAATCTCACCTTGAGTCACCGTATTGTTACGCTTTAAGACAGTTTTAATTCTGGCCATCAATTCTTTGGCACTAAAAGGTTTGGTCATATAATCATCTGCCCCAAGATCAAAGCCAAAAAGTTTATCCTCTTCTTCAGCCCTTGCCGTCAGCATAATGACTGGCACTGTCATCTTATCTCGAATCTTTCTAAGAATAGTCCAGCCATCCGTATCCGGTAACATAACGTCTAGAATAACCATCTGATAATCCCGTTCCTCAAAAAGCTCAAAAGCTTCTTTACCTGTACCGGCCTCAAAAACTTCATAAGACTCCTTTTCAGCATAAGTACGAATAATCTCACGGATCTGTGGTTCATCTTCAATAATCAGTAAATTAATGTCATACATAACCTTACTCCTTAAGTTGATGGTTCTATTATACCTTATAGGTGATAACACTAAAAGACCAACCTATAAGGTTCGTCTTTTGTATGAGATAGTTTAAATAATTAACAGCGGATAAATCGGATCTAGTAGTATCCGCTGTTAATTAATGAAGTTTAAAATAACTCAGTGGTTGTACTTATGTTGTTATTTATTACCTTGACCTCTAGAACCTTGAGCCCCAGTAGTTCCGTCTTGCAAACCATTACCAACTGCTGCATTACCTTGGCCACCGCCTCTGTTACCGTTGCCTGCGTTTGATCCGTCTTGTGCTTTAAGTCCAACGCCATTGCCGTTACCATTTCTCATTCCAGCACTTTCGCTTCTGAAAATACCAAGTTCGTTGTCACCAAGAACACATGTAGCGTTGCCGTCACCTTTAACACCATTTGATGGTCCATTACCAAATGCTTCATTACTAACAACTTCATTGATGTGAATCATTAGGGCCTCGTATTGCTCTGGTGTAATATCTTCTTTAGCTGCCTCAAGTTGTGCGGTTCTTGTCGCCTTATAGGTTTCTGCATTCATATTAGAAACGAATACACCATCCACCTCTGCTGCTGATACACTAAGTACACCTACTGTCATCATTGCTGCAACTGTTACTGCCAATACCAATTTTTTCATTTTCTGTTCCTCGCTTTCGTTTTTGGTGTGCCCCCAGTATAGTGTGTCATAAATCATTCACTGTACTCTGTGGGTCACTTGATTTGATAAGTTCATTCTACTCAGGTTATGTGACAAGCAAGTGACAGGGATATGTAAAACAACGCATGCTACGTTAACCAACAAATAAGGACGCTCTTTGTGTCTTCTTTGAGGTCTTAGTGGTTGGTCTCTAAAGGCCTCACCACTAAGAAGTCACTAAGGACTCAAAGGTTAAAATTATCTATCACTTGGTCTCTTAGCAAGGTTTATGTAAGTTGGAGATTATTGCTAGTAATTGATTTGTATGACATAAAGACACTGGATTCTCCGTTGGAGAATGACATATTTGAGAGGAAACGTTAACTGTCATTTGGTTTGGTTAATTTTTCAATCATTCAAACTCTCGGAATCGAGTCCTGAGGGGGATTGGTGTTCATCAAAGAAACGAGTTTTGTCCGGTACCCGTGATGATTTTCTACTAAGATCACTGAAGGGCAATGTCCGAGGCTTCTGATGAGTACCCATCCCTCGATAGGACGACCCAGACCTCGTAGCAAAAAAAACAAACCCTCAAACCGAAGGTCTGTTCCCTATATACTTTATTCTTCTTTTTCTAACTGCTCATATAATCTCTTTGCTTGACCTATCCAGTCATCTCTTTCTACTCTTCCATGGAAACCATCTATCTTTTCATTCAGGACTGCCATACCCTCTGTATCAAACTGTGACAGTTGGTAGAAGGTTCTTATGCCAAGATCTTTTAGCATTTCTTCCATCTTTGGTCCCACACCACTGATCTGTTTTAGGTCGTCTTCATAATCAATGGGAATATCCATCGATGCTTCAGCTAATTGCTTCTCAAAGGCATTCTCAAAGAACATTTCAATCTGTTTATGATCCACCAATTCAATATCTTCTTCAACTTTTGGTCTGTCTGCCATTGCTTCAGCGTCTGCTAAGCCACCCATTGCCTCAGGTAACTCATCTACTGATACAGCAACCTTTGCTTCTTCACAAAGTCTAAGACTTTCTTTCAATTCAGCCATTGCTTCATCTTTCACTTGAATGGCTGCCAAGTTTTCTTCACGACATTGTTGAAGTTTCAGCTTCATGGCCTGTAACTCTTCACTCCGACTTAGAGAAATAGATTCTTTCTCATTCCTACAATGATCCAACTCACGCTTTATGGTCTCTTTCTCAACTTCCCTTTTCCTTAGAGCCCTATACCACAGTAGCCACCCTATGACCAAACCAATAAGTAGAGGCATCATCATCAATAAAAACCACTCGCCAAATAACATTAATACGTCTGTTGACCATTTCATATTAGTTCTCCAATCCTGTCAGTTCAACACGTCGGTTAAGTTTTCTGCCTTCTTTTGACTCATTGGAAGCAATGGGTTCAACAAGTTCTGTCTCATATGACAGCTCAACATTTCTTACCCCTCGCACCGCTTTCATATCATTCATTGCATTAACAATAAGGGCTGTATCAGTTTCTTCTGGCACTTGAAGGTAGGCGTTTCTACCATGCCACGCCAAAGTTTTGACTGGGATTGCCTTGTAACTTTCCAGCCCTTGAATTTCTTGGTCTAGCTTCATTTGAAGCTTCGGAAATGCCACCAATGGTCCAAGTAAAACCAACAGCAAAAAAAGAAGTATCCCAATCCAAATGTATTGTTTACGTTTCATCTAACCATCACCCCTAATCTGTCACTGTTGGTGTCCAAATCTTATTGTTATAGATGTCTGTAATTCTATAAGCCATCTGATACTCATATTGACTAATATCCAAATTCTCTATCTGCCATTTACCTGAAACCGTATAAGTATCCCCTAAATAATAAGTGTCGTCATAATCACCCTCATAAGAGTAGTAATCACAAAGAAAATTAATCTGGTCGCCTTGCTCTATAGATATTAAGCCTTTTGCAAAGGTGGAAGTTTCTGTGTTTTCATCATAATTAAGTGTCGCACCAAGCACTGTTCCATAAGGGTCACTGTCATCAAATTGGAGTATGATGTCCACTTTCTCTTCATTAAGGAAAGCTGGCACACGTCCCATGATGGTCGTGTTGTCACCCCTTGTATCTTCCGAAATCATATAATAACTGACAATGTTGCCATTCATAGCCAACCATGTGCCATCAAAATCCATAACCAAGTCACCATCATCGTTCCACTCATAAACATTGTCTAGTCCCAAGTCAATAAACCCTTCACCATCATCAATGAACACATTCTGTTCCATAGTTTGGATAAGGTCCCATTGCTTCTCTGTTAGGACAAGAACTTTTTGACCGTCTTTTGTCGTAATCTTCAGACTGTCACCACTTAACTGATTCTCTGCATAGTACTCTGCTGATTCTGTGACTGTTTCTTGATCTACCCAGTCATTGTTACCACCTAAAAGACTGCCAAGGATATTCCCTCCGCCGCCAGATAATGTACTACTGAGTAGCTGACCGATGGCCTGACTACCAAGCCCACTAGCACCACCACTTTGACCTAATAAACTCCCTAGTAGGTTGCCACCTGTGCCGCTGTTCTGAGCCACAATCTGACCACCTGCAGCTAAGCTACCAAAACTTTTTATAACATCGGTATAAGATGCATCCATGCCAATCTCTTCGTAAGTGTCCACCATGTCCCCAACTTGATTCAAACGGTCATAGGGGAAATATATTGAGACACCGTTAGCATGACTAATGTTTGAAGAGGTACGGTTATACTTCACGGCACTTCGTAGTACTTTTGCCAAGTTGTTGGCTTCAATGGTACCGATGTCCTCAGCAAAATCAATGAGGTCGATCTGATTGATTTTAGACGACTTAGCAAATTCTTTTGCACCAGCCCTAGCATTTGAAACCACTTTATAGTCTTTGGCATCAATCAATGCATTGGTTGCCTGTGCAAACTCGCCCAATGCATCTGGTACAGTTGCTTCAAGTTCTGCCAAATCAATTAACGATAAGGTGGCCTGACTCTTAGGTGTCTTAGACTCAACTTCTTTGACATAAGTATTAATAATCGTTGCCCCAAGGTCTAAGGTTGAAATAGATGTATTATCTGACAAGGCACTTAGCCAATCTGTATAATACCAGCCAATGCCTGGTTCCAATTCCTCTGATGCAATCATATAGTCAGCATAGGGTGCAACAACCAAAGCTGTCTCAAGGGTTGCCATAAGACACGCGTCAAAGCCAATAAAATCAAAGTCTGTTTTGCCATCTTTTAAAGCTTCATCTATCTCATCCAAGGTCATGTGCTCACCAGGGAAGTGCTCATCAAACCCATAACCGGTTAAGGAACCACCACCATGATCCCAAAGAATCAGTTGGTATCTATCAGCAGGGAAATTCTCTTCACTGTAACGAATGAAATCAGAGAGAGTGTCCGGATCAACCATAGATTTCTTCCCAAGGTTATCTTCCAGAATCTTAAGTCCTTCACTTGTCACTTGATACCTCTGATTGGTTTTATTGCTAATGACACTGTTTTGCCACTTTTTAGTACCACCAGTTTGAACAATAACCGTCACTTGATCAGAAATACTGGCACCCGTCATCTCTTGAAGGTCTGCTGTCGCCATACCACTTCGAGATTCAAGATCTGTACCAATCATATAAATCATAAGGGTAACTTCATCTCTACCGCCACCAACAATCTCCGTTCGCTTCGCTTTAGCTGAAGAAGACACTGATTTATCTAAAACACCAATCTCATTATCCATTTGTGCTTCAGGTGCATAAGTACCTTGTGGCTCAGAAGCGATATCGCCTAACTCAGGCATCGTTATGCCACTATCTCCACCACCAAAGCCACCATTTAGGAACATATAGACAGCAAATAGAATAACCCCAATAATGATTATTGTCTTAAATGAAAGTTTCCTGCCACCAGAATTGACCGCTGGTCTTGGACGGCTCGTGGTTTTACGGCGTTTATAGCCTGACGAAGAACCCACCAATCCTCCTGTTTTTCTACCGACGCCACTGCCACGTTTTTTTACTGTACCCAACCCTGAACCGACCCGTTTCCGTCTGCCAGTTGGTCTCTTTTTCTTATCCATATACCCTCCTGAAAGCATCCTTTTCTGTGGCCTGTATATTAAATTTGGCTCTAATTGACTTTAAAAGACTACCGCAAATTAACGCCTAGGAATAGACTCTCTGAAGGTCATACCCCCACCAAATGGTCGTTAATAATCGTTAATTGTTGTACTATGCGTTCCAAACTTCACATCCTAAAACCACTGGAACGCTAATCTCGACAATTATTATTTCATCTAATTAGATTGTTGCCTTTAGCGTTTTTTGCGGCCATCAAATCGTCTCCTTTCATTATATCATAATCAAAACAACGAATCGTATTGATTTATTAATAACTAACAGGTAGAATAGTTCAATAAGCAACTACGGGGATATGGCGCAGTTGGGAGCGCGCCTGAATGGCATTCAGGAGGCCGAGGGTTCGAGTCCCTTTATCTCCACTAAAAAGGATCTCACAATTGTGGGTTCCTTTTTGTGATAAAGGGACTCGAACGTGGCCTGAAAGTAAGGGTGCCAGTGGCACTCTTACGGCG
>RCND010004786.1_pt1 | contig 11277 bp, 12 predicted proteins | sample 2041351 | NCBI WGS metagenome assembly RCND01 (sample SAMN09708230, study PRJNA481090) | Marine sediment metagenome, whole genome shotgun sequencing project. | biome: marine sediment; feature: ocean; material: sediment; isolation source: Sewage treatment plant 12B marine sediment (STP12B) ...
ACAGAACTGCCTATAATTAATGCCGTTTACGAAATTCTTTATGAGAATAAGAATCCTAAAAAGGTGTTTAAGAAATTGACTGATAAGTTGGATTGATTATTAGCTTTTGGCTATTAGCTAAAAATGCGTAGTTTCCGTCATTACTAAGCTGATTTTTTGTAAGCTATAGCAATTTGTCTAATTATAATAAATAATTTTTATTTTGAATATCTGATGAGATCCTGAAACTAGTTCAGGATGACAATTCTATTGGCTATTGCAATTAACTATGAAAATAACTAACAATAAATACCTAAATCTTAACCTAGCGAATGAAGACGATCGTGGAGAAAATCTTATAATTGATTTTGTGATTTCTTCATTTTTTGGACTATTAATCGCCTATCTGACTTTTAAAAATTATCTAATTGCCTTTTCAATCTATTTTGCTATTAGGGCTTGTTATTATTTTGTTTTTGAACTTGTCTCAGGAAGAACACTTGGAAAATATCAGACTCAAACTAAGGTTGTAAATAAAAATGGAAATGCGCCTTCGGCACTACAACTCATTATAAGAACTTTAAGTCGATTTTTAAGTGTGTTTTCAGGTATTAGTGATGACGAAAGAGCCGTTCATGATATCTTCTCAAATACATTCGTAATAAAAGATTTAGAATTAAGGAAAATTGAAATCAGACTCCCTTTGATTTTAATTTTTAATCAAACAATACTTGGCTTTTTCATTTACTATATTATTAATAACCACAAACTGGAAACATTAGGATTAGAAATGATTGCATTAACATTCTTAGTTATTGCATTCGTTAGTGGGTTGTTTTTTGGAATAAAAAAAATTAGATCTTCTACTTCACCAAAACACCAAACAACTGCATCAAAGGAACAGTCTGTAAAGCCTTTTCGTTAATAGTATTCTTTCTAAACAAATAAGTTTTATCAAACATTTGATTGCCTTCAAAAAACGTGATTTTAAAGGAGTTGTTGAGTTCTAAAACCTTTTCTTGTAAATACTCAATCTTAGCATAACTTCTTGCAGGTAATTTTGTAATCGTATGACGCATAGGAGCTGTCATTTTTTTATCACTATAGCCTTGAGAAACTATAAGAACCGTTTCTAAATCTGCATCACTGTTGTTAATGATATAGGCATTCCAATCTTGGGTTTTAAATTCTGGATGTTCCTCTTGCACTACAGCAACATAAACGTCTTTTACCTCAGGGATTTTTATGTCTTTTTTCATGTTTACAAAACTAAAACATTAAGTTAAGATTTTGATGTTCTCATTAAAAAAGTCGAACTTCGTTAGGCTTTTTGTTCAAGACCCTTTCTGTTTTTATGAGACTCACTTTAATATTATTTCTTTTTATTTCTCAACTACTGGTTGCACAGAATATCAGTGGTGTAATTCTAGAATCAAAGTCAAAGCAGCCTCTTGAGAATGTTACTATATTTATTAAAAAAAATAATAGCGGAACTGTATCGGATAGCTCTGGCAAATTTAATCTTTCATTAAATGGCACTATTAGTAAAACTGATAGTATACAATTTTCGCGTATTGGGTATCAAACTAAAAAGATTACCATTGCTAAATTCATTTTAGAAAAAAATACCATTCTACTATCAAGAAAACGAGAGAACCTCGATGAAGTCATTGTTAATTCTTCTAAAATATTAAATAATGAAATACGTTTCAAAAAATTAGCCTCACTTAAATTGGGAGTCTTCGCTTTTGGATCTCAGGTTGTTGGGAACTACATCTATGTGATTTCTGGTAATTCTTCATATATAGAAGACGCAACTAAAAGAGCACTTTTGGAAGTTAATAATATAGCTGAATCCACATTTTCGGACTTTCTAAAAGCACTGAGGCGAAGCCGCAGTAATGCAACTTATAGCGATAAGCTTCAGATTTATGATATTCAAAACAATATCTGGACTGTATCTGAAACTAAATTTGGAATGCGTACAAATCATAACCTTAATTGCTATGGGAATAATCTCTATGTTTTAGGAGGAAAACAATTATCTAACATTGGAAGGTATGAGTACTTGGCCGATAAAATAGAAGTATTAAATATGGGCTTTAATCAGGTCGTCATTGATCAAAGTAACCCGCATCAAGCTGTAAACTTTGCATCTATGACTTATAAGGATAACATCATGGTTATGGGCGGCTCTACTAAATTGAAGAAGAATGGAAAAAAAGTATATTCCGATGCGTCCCATATTTACAACATCACCTCAGGAAACTGGTACGAACTCCCAAAAATGAAAACCGCTAAGGAAACACAGGGTGTTGTTGTAGATAACAAGATTTATCTGGTTGGTGGAGATAATGGCTCTAAGCTCAATACGATTGAATCTTATGATTTAAAAACGGCTAAGTGGAAAAAAGAAGGTAAATTGTTTGACAAGATGTCGAGTCCAGCACTAACCTCTCACGACAACATCATTTATATCTTCAATAAAGATAAATTATTCACCTACGATACCATTGCTCAGACTTTAGAAGCCTATGACATCAATTTAAAACTTAAAGGCCCCAGGATGCACTACTATCAAAATAAACTCTATTTACTAGGAGGCTATATTGAAGGTGATTATTCTTTGACAGCTTCACCAAGGGTTTATGTTATAGATGTTGATGAGTTTAATAAAACAGCACCTTCAAATTCTAAGGTAATTAACTAGAGTAATTTTAAAGATTTAAAATTGGATTAAAGCTCATAAGTAAAAGTCATTTACTAAATATTTCTATTATAAAGAGCCTTCTGAATAAAGAGAATCAGTATTTAGTCTTAATGCCGCAAAGCATTTAGAATAGCTTTTATAAAGCCGATTTAAACTGCTCTAAGAAACGCACATCATTTTCACTCAATAAACGAATGTCACTAATTTGGTTTAATAGCATTGCTATACGATCGATTCCCATACCAAACGCAAAACCAGAGTATTCTTTAGAATCAATACCGCAGTTTTCCAAGACATTAGGATCTACCATACCACAACCCATAATCTCTAACCAACCTGTCCCTTTGGTGATTTTGTAATCAGTTTCCGTTTCAAGTCCCCAATACACATCTACCTCAGCACTAGGCTCAGTAAACGGAAAGTATGATGGCCGCAATCTTATCTTAGATTTCCCAAACATCTCAGTTGTAAAATATTGTAGTGTTTGTTTTAAATCTGAAAAGCTTACATCTTTATCAATATACAAACCTTCAACTTGGTGAAAGAAACAATGCGAACGTGCTGAAATATCTTCATTACGATACACACGACCTGGTGAAATAGTTCGGATTGGTGGTTTATTATTTTCCATATAACGCACTTGTACCGAACTGGTATGTGTACGTAATAATATATCTGGATTGGTTTGAATAAAAAAGGTGTCCTGCATATCACGTGCCGGATGGTATTCTGGCAAATTCAAAGCTGTGAAATTATGCCAATCATCTTCAATTTCTGGGCCTTCACTCACATTAAACCCAATACGAGAAAAGATATCAATAATTTGGTTTTTTACAATAGAAATGGGATGACGAGCACCTAAAGCGATAGGTTCACCAGGACGTGATAAATCTCCATAAATTCCTTTATCTTCTTCCTTATCTTCAAAAGATTCCTTTAAGGTATTTACCTTGTCTTCAGCTGTTTTTTTAAGCTGATTTATAGTTTGACCAAACTCTTTCTTTTGGTCGTTTGCTACATTTTTAAACTCAGCAAAATAATGTTTTAATAAGCCTTTTGAGCCTAAATACTTAATTCTAAATGCTTCAACCTCTTCCTTAGATTGTGCTTTAAAACCTTCTGCTTCTGCTATGAGTTCTTTTATCTTATCTATCATGATTCCTAAAAATGGTAGGCAAATTTAATGATTTTATGTACAAAAAACGCCTTCAATTTGAAGGCGTTTTTAACTTATTTAAAAAAATAGATTATTGTCTAATATAAATATCTCTATAGACGACACCATCATCAGTATCTTCAAAGATCATAGTATTACCACTAAACTCAACTTGTTGAACAAAAGTATCACCTTCTGCTGTTATTGAATACATACCAGAGAGTTTACCCATGTGCCAGACCCTGTATATTCTAATTCACACCCATTTCCAAGGTCTTCATAAATACTTGAAGTGAAAGTGCCATTTAATGATATAGAAATAGTGGTTTCATCCTCACAATCTTCTAAGGGATACTCAACACCATCTTCAAAAGCTTGAGAATATTTCCAAGTTCCAATAAATTGATCTTGAGATGAACCATCGTCATCACTGCCACAAGAGGTTGCAACTAATGTAAATACAGTTAAAAGTAAAATTAATTTTTTCATTTTTTGTTTTGTTTTGTTTTGCGTTTTTTCATTGTTTACACTTATAAAACAATACTACTGTTGTATCTCCTGAAAAAATCAAATAAAATAAACGCTAGTTAATATATTCTGTCTCTATAAAATAGTTAACAATGGCTTCTTTCATTAAAACACTTTGCTCACCAGCTTTGAGATGTGGTAATTGCGCTAGGACTTTATAATGTGGCCAACCATCATCGTCAACATAGTCAAATTCATAAAAACCATAAGGCTCTAATACTTTACAAATCGCAATATGCATTAAATCGAGTTTGTGATCCTTTTTATATTCGCGATGTATTTGACCAAGCTCCTGAACACCAATAAGATAAATAATAGAATCTAAATCTAATCTATCCCCATCTGCGAATTGGATAGAGAGTTTTTCTACTACCAAATCCCATCGTTCTTTTAATTGTTCGTCTCTTGCCATAATTTGTAGCGCTACTTTTGCGTTATCTAATTGGCAAAGTTAATGTACTTTTGCCTAAACCGCTAGTATTATGAGTATCATTGATATTGTTTTAGCAGCCCTATTATTATTTGGGCTTATTCGTGGAGTCATGAAAGGGCTTTTTGTAGAAGTTGCTTCTTTAGTCGCCTTAGTTTTGGGAGTTTATGGAGCGATTCACTTTAGTAGTTTCGCCGCCGAATTTTTAGAATCTAAAGTCGATTGGAATGAAAAAACTATCAATATCGTAGCCTTTGCCATAACCTTTGTGATCATTGTTTTAGCTATAAGTTTAGCAGGAAAAGCATTAACGAAATTAGCTGATTTCGCTGCTTTAGGAATCCTTAATAAACTTTTGGGTGGTGTGTTCGGTGCACTTAAAATTGGTCTTATTCTTAGTGTACTTTTAATTGTATTTAATAAATTGAATAAGACACTACCTTTTATGGACAAAGAGGATCTAGAAGAGAGTATCTTATATAAACCAGTGAAGTCGCTGGCGCCAATGATTTTTCCTAATCTGATTAAGAGTGAAGCTGAAGAAAATCCTAAGGAAGAGGCCTAAAAAAAGCCACTCCTACGAATGGCTTTTAATCCTAATCTAAGTGATAAATTTCCATAATATCTTTGAGAAATTTTTCAAAGTCTATTTTCAGATCAATTAGCTTTCCTGTGTGCACATCAAAAACCCAACCATGTACTTTTAATCCTCTATCTCTATAAGCCTTTTGTACGGCTGCTGTTTTAATTAAATTAACACACTGTTCTTTTACATTAAGTTCAACTAAACGATCGTACTTTTTCTCTTCATCTTCAATAGTATTCAATTCATCACGATGTATTCTATAAACGTCTCTAATATTTCGTAGCCAACCATTTAATACTCCTAAATCAGCGGACTGCATTGCGGCTTTTACACCACCACAAGCATAATGTCCACAAACAACAACATGATTTACCTTTAAATGCGTTACTGCATATTCTACTACAGACATGGCATTTAAGTCAATCCCAGAAACCATATTAGCAATATTACGATGAACAAAAACCTCACCTGGCCCAAGTCCCATTAAATCTTCTGCTGTTACTCTACTATCAGAACAACCTATGTATAACAATTCTGGGCTTTGCCCTTTTCCTAATTCTTCAAAATAATTGGGGTCATCTACTAGTTTAGCTTTAATCCATTGTTCGTTGTTTTTAAATACGTTATCTATATTCATAGGATATAAGTTTAATTTTCATCTTTTACATTGCTTTTAAGCCATTGCAAACAGATTTTAAAATCTTTAAAAATATGCTCATTAGGTATAAAATCTGGAATAATATCAATACGCTCCATCATATAACGTGGTTGCTTTAACAAGCCTACAAATAAAACTTCGACATCATTCTTTTTTAATTCTTGAAGCATATCTTCCATAGCATACAAACCAGATTGGTCCATATATTGCATACGTCCTAATCGTAAAATAACCGTTTTTGCTGTTTCCGGAATTTGTTCAGTTAAGGCCTGAAAATCACTAGTTGAGCCAAAGAACAAAGGCCCTTTAAGGTGCTTAATAAACACTTCTTCTTTTAGGCTATTAGGGAAATTTGCTTCATCTGACCATGCCTCTTCTTTTAATGATTTTACATCGGAGCGTTCTGCAGTTAAATCTCCTATTTTCTTCATAAACATTAAAGATGCGATGACTAAACCAATTCCAACGGCATAAATTAAGTCCCAAAAGGTAGATAACACCAAAACAATAAGCATTATTAATACTTCTGAACTTAATTTTAACGGACCTAGTTTAATATCTTTTGGTAAACTCGGAATTGCTTTAAGCCCTTTATAGTCCATAACTCCAATACCTACGGTAATTAATATACCTGCTAAGACAGCTGCTGGAATTTCTGATGCGACATCACTTAAAGCTAACATAATCACTAATAACATAACACCTGCAATCATTCCAGATAACTTTGTTTTACCTCCAGCATTAATGTTTACTACTGTTCTAATAGTTGCACCTGCACCAGGAATACCACCAAAAATTGCAGCAATACTATTTCCAATACCTTGACCAATCAACTCCTTGTTAGGTTTATGCTTGGTTTTAGTCATATTATCTGCTACTACACTTGTTAATAAAGAATCTATTGCACCTAATAAAGATAGTGTCAATGCTGTAAATATATATGGTGTAACACTTCCTAAACTGAAACTCGTAAACATTTCGAGCTTAGGAATTGGAATACCTCCAGGAATTTCTGAAATCGGTCGATATCCTAAATTAAAACCATAGGCAATACCAGACATAACAACTAGTGCTACTAATGTACTTGGAATGACTTTAGTAATTCGCTTAAAGCCATAAATGATAAATATGGTTCCAAGTGCCAAAATAAGCTCTAACCAATTAATGTTTTTTAAAGCTCTTGGTAATACCTTGATTGCACCAATTGTACCTGATGCGTCTTTTGCTGCTAGAGTTTGAGACTCATTTAATATCTCCTCTGGAGTAATTTTATCTGCTCTTTCTATCGTTTCCTTAAAATTTTCAAGAACTAAAATCCCTTCACCTGCTTCGTCTTTCAAAATATTTTCAAGCATGACCTCTTCAGCTTGTGGTTTAAATTTTTCAACAAAAGCCGCATCTTCTTTAGGGTAATAGCCTAACGATGGCAATATTTGTGTTAACAAAATTATGACACCAATAGCAGTCATAAAACCAGAAACGACTGGATACGGAATGTATCTAATGTATTTCCCCAAGCCAATCATTCCTAAACCAATCTGCATTAAACCAGCCATTAAGAACACGATTAATATGGCTGGTAATGCTTTTTCCACACTACCATCGTTTGCTGCAACAATACCTGCAATAATTACCATACTGACAGCAGTCATTGGTGCTGTTGGTCCAGAAATCTGAGTTGCTGTTCCGCCAAAAAGTGCTGCGAAAAAACTTATGAAAATTGCTCCATATAATCCTGCCTCAGGACCTAAACCAGAAGATACACCAAACGCTAATGCTAAAGGTAATGCGACAATTCCAGCCGTAATGCCACCAAATGCATCGCCTTTGATATTAGAAAATAAGTTCTTCATAGTTTAGTTTTTAATATTTTTTCTAAGTTAACTTAAATTTAAAAAAATTAACCATTTAAAATTCAAGTTTAATTAGAAATTAACGAAAGCAATCAGATTAATTTGATCTCTACCTGATGTTTCAAAAAACTGATTCATGTAACCCAGTTCTAGTCTTAAGTCTTTCGAAAATTTATAACCTAAACTACCATATTATCTATTTCTGTCAAAAACAGACGATTCAGTATTTAAAAAAATCTGGTTATACACTGAAAGGTATAAAGGGTTATTTCCATTTTCTTTGTATTGCAATGGGATATTAATTCCTATACTTAACCTCATTAGGTATATTTTATTTAGAATTAAGCTTTTTATTCCCTATATAAATTAACCAATTTCCTAAATTACTATCTTGACTTATTACACAAAAAAGAAACACTAACATTAAAGTTAGTGCTGCAATTTTGACGTTCTTTTTTATTTTAAACCCCAACATCATCTAAAAGATGTTTTTTAGTAGAACTTAACTTTACCTGTATTGATATCATACATAGCACCAATAATTTTAATCTCTCCATTTTTCTCCATTTCGGATAATATTGGACTTTCATTGTGAATTCTATCTATAGTCAATTGTACGTTTTTCTTAGAAACCTCATTCACAAAATCTAAATTTTTAGAGGTTCTTAAACGTTCTTCAGTAGGCTCTAAAACGGCATTTACTGCAGGTGTAATTTTTTCTATTAATTTGGTTAAATTCCCCATTTTGGCATGGTCGCAAGCTCCTTTTATTGCTCCACAACTTGTATGACCTAAAACAACAATTAGTTTTGTCCCCGCTAATTTACAGGCAAACTCCATGCTTCCTAAAATATCTTCATTTACAAAATTACCAGCTATTCTTACACTAAAAACATCACCAAGACCTTGATCGAAGACCAGTTCTGCTGAGACTCTGGAATCTATACAGCTCAAAATAGTTGCAAATGGAAATTGTCCATCACTTGTATCATTAACCTGCTCTAATAGATTACGATTTGCTTTTAAATTATTTTGAAATCTTCCATTTCCTTCTACTAAAAATTGTAATGACTTTTCTGGAGTCATTGTTGTTTGTGTTTCTTTTGTATGTGCTTTCATCTGTTTTGTTTTATTTATTGCTGTGTTTAATAGATTTTTGAATTTATTATGTAGCCGAAACCAATAACGAGACATTTAACTTGCTTACTACTTCTTTTAGCGGGATTTCAATTGAATTATCTGTCTCTTTAGTTGTGCTTTTAAATCTATCAACACATAGTAAGTCAATATTATTTTTTAATATATAATTAGAAAGCGCTGTCATGACATTATCATTTTGTTCAAATACAAACTCAACAATTTCTTTTCCATTCAGAGACGATGTATTTGCTTTTCCTTTTTGACCATTAATAATTTTAAAAGACTTTAAAGGTCCTTTGGCATGCATCATCAGAGCTTTAGATAATTCTGTATTAAAGATTTTCTTTGACTCATTTAAAACGCCTAATGCTATTTTTTCATTTGGTAAGAAGGACTTACTATTATTTGCCGAAATCATTATAAGCCCTTCGTATTCTTTTAATACAAAACCAATAATGTTGTCTCCTATAAGTTTAAAAGAATTAGAAGCACGTTGTCCTAAAACAATAATGTCTGGTTTAGAAGCTTCGATGCAGTCCTTAATTTCACTTTTTACATTACCAAAAGCAAAAGAAGATTTTAGCTTTATATTATAACGCTTCGAAATTGGTTCTAGAATGTTCTTGATTTTCTTCTCTACAACTAAATGCTCCTTATTTATAGTTCTCATGGCAGATAATTGACTTTCTCGTTCTATAATATCTGTAGGTTTCCTTACATAAAAAAACTCAATATCTGCATTAATAATTTTAGACAAACTAACAGCGCTTTTTATAGTATTATCCGTCCCTTCTTTTAAATCTGAAAGCACTAATATTTTATATTTATTATTTTTCATATTGCTTGTCTTTAGGCTGTCTTTGGTCTTAATTTAAAGAACTCTATAAAACTATCAGGATTTTCGACTACACCTCGCTCTGAGATTAATTTAATATCAATTTCTCGCTCTTTAGCTTTAAAGGCAAAATCATCTAATATTTCGATAATGTCATTATCTAAATATCTTGTTTTTCTTACATCTATCTCTAAATAAGTATCTCTCGGTAGACTATCCAGTTCTTTTAAAATAGCACCTTTATTAAAGAATGTTACCTCTTCAGCAAAAGTCATTTTAATCTTATGCTTACCGTTACTTTTATCTTCAATATGAAGGAAATGAGAATTTTGGTAGCTCTTAATTAAAATTACCACAACTCCAACCGCTAATCCAAAACCTATTCCCCATAATAAATCGATAAAAACTATACCTAAAACCGTAACTGTAAACGGTATAAATTGTTTCCAACCTTGGTCATACATTTTTTTAAACAACGCTGGCTTCGCTAATTTATATCCAACGATTAAAAGCACTGCTGCTAAAACCGATAGTGGAATCATATTTAATAATCTAGGAATTAAAATCACAGAAATTAACAATAGAAACCCATGAATAATTGCAGATAGTTTACTTCTACCACCAGATTGTATGTTAGCAGAACTTCGCACAATAACTTGGGTAATTGGTAGGCCTCCAATTAAACCAGATAATATATTACCTGTCCCTTGTGCTAACAACTCTCTATTAGTTGGAGTCACATTTTTATGTGGATCTATCTTGTCCGTAGCTTCAACACACAATAGCGTCTCTAAACTGGCAACTAATGCTATTGTAAATGCTACAATCCAAACCTCAGGGTTGGTAATAGCCGAAAAATTCGGAAAACTAAACTGGCCTAAAAAAGAATCAATACCATCTGGTATAGGCACACTAACTAAATGAGATTCGGCGATCGCTAAGCTTTCATTAGACTGCGTTAAAATAAAGAAAATTATTCCAAGAACAACTGCGACCAATGGACCTTGAACGATTTGAAATATTTTACCTTTTTTTGAAAGCACATTACTCCACAATACTAAAATTCCTAGTGATATTAATCCTATTAAAGCAGAACCTGGTTGAATAAAGTTAAGCATATTAAACAATTCCGAAAATGTGTTTTCTCCATCGACTTGGAAGAACGCAAAGTCACCTTCAGGATCTGCATCGTAACCAAAAAAGTGAGGTATCTGCTTTAGTATAATAATTATTCCGATGCCTGTAAGCATACCTTTAATTACGGATGATGGAAAATAATACCCAATAATTCCGGCTTTTAAAACACCAAAAAGCAATTGTATAACTCCGCCTAGAACAACAGCAACTAAGAAATTCTCATAACTTCCTAAAGTACCAATTGCTGTTAATACTATGGCTGCTA
>RCND010002059.1_pt1 | contig 11274 bp, 6 predicted proteins | sample 2041351 | NCBI WGS metagenome assembly RCND01 (sample SAMN09708230, study PRJNA481090) | Marine sediment metagenome, whole genome shotgun sequencing project. | biome: marine sediment; feature: ocean; material: sediment; isolation source: Sewage treatment plant 12B marine sediment (STP12B) ...
GTTTCTGCTACAGTTACCAACGCTGGGGCGGCGCCAAATTACGTCATAACCGAAGGAGATTCTTTTGAATTAAATTTTGACACAGGCGTCACTAGTGCCAATGGATTAATATATAATCCGATTATTACTATTATAAAAGATGGTATAGCAACAACAGAAGATTTTACGATTGATGACTTAAATAAGAGTTTTACGATAAGCCCAGCGAACCCAGACGGCAACATTATTTTTACGGCTAATGATGAAGGAGCGCAAGAAGCAGATGAGGTTTATACCATAACTGTCTCTTCATCAGATGCCACAAAATATACACTTTCTGGAAACACAACTTTTGTTGTCATAGTTAAGGACAAAAATACTAATACCGGCGGCCCCTTTACTGTTTCAACCTCCCTAACAGGAGCAGGCAACAGCCCCTATTATGAAATTAATGAAGATGAGTCTTTTAAACTGAATATAGACGCCGATTCAAATGCTCCAACCGGTACTAGTTATACCGTAAAAATTGAAATTCAAACTTTTACCGTTACAGAAACTGAAGAGCCTATTATTGCAGAAGGGACTGGCGATACTGTAGGGTCTGAGTTCTTGGTTCAAAGAGACCCGCAGGGCGAGGAGAATAATGATTTAGCCATAAACAATGAGAATCAGAACCAAGAATATACGTTTAATGTCATTGAAAATTCTATTGATGGATTTTTAGACATTCAAGCGGTTACAGACAATATAAATGAAGGAACAGAAGAAATAGTAATTAATATCACTTTACTTTCCGAAGATGTAAGCCTTAATAGCACCGCTACATACATTGTTAAAATTAGAGACATAGATCCTGTGATAATTGACATAACATTAGAAGATCCTGATGGTGTCGAAATCAGCGAGATTGAGGAGGGGAAAGATTTTTATTTAGTATTGAATACGCAAAATGGATCTGACAGAAATTTCGAATTCAAAATAGATTTGGAGGAGAGTTCGGCAGAATTAGATAACGGCTTCTTCGATAAAAAGGACTATAATTTTTCATATCCTGCCGAATTTCAAGAAGGTTTTGATGAGTCACAATGGTTTACTATTGGCGATGGACCTAGAGAAATTAAAATACCATTTACCGTTCATCTGGATTCGGTACCGAACGAAACAGAAGAAATTGTAATCATTCTCCCGAAACCATCTTACAATTATCAGTATACTAGTGCAAATGCTGAGGGTCAAGTAACGTTTACCATACCTATCCGCGAAGCACAACCTTTCGAAACTGTTGTAAGCTTCAATAATCAAGTTATTCAGAATAATCAAATATATGAAGTTGCCGAGGGTGATGATTTCTCGTTTTTATTTAGTCCAACCACCCCTAACCCAAGTTTAAATTCTTCGGATTTATTCATTGTTGTAAATACCGAAGGTAGTTCTGCAATAGAAGATTTAGATTTTTTACTTACAAACAATACTCCGTTATCTCCAAACTTCGATAGTACTGTTGAATTTAGAACTGTTTTGGATGGTATTGCTGAAAATGACGAAATTATTAATTTCATACTACCAAAGCCGAACGGTGGCTATACCTATCAAAATGCGAATAATGATGGCAGCATTTCTTTTCAAGTAAGAATAAAAAATGCCCCTTACACGGGACCCATAGAGAATTATACATTATCCATCACGAATGATAAAGGAGAGTCTTTGGTGGGTCCAAAGCTTCAAATCAAAGAAAATGAGACCCTACGCTTTGGAATTTCATCCAGCAATTCCTCGCTTATCGAAAAAGGGGTGTTGTTTACTACTAGAGATGGTGAAGCAAAAAAAGATGAGAAAGATTTTTACACCATTGAAAACGGCATAAATAAACCTTTTCTATTTACCAACAGCACAAGTATATCATTAGGTTTTAAAGACGACGTCGAGGAGGAACCTCTAGAAATATTTTATTTGGACCTTAGCCCTGCAACCAACAATTATATCCTCTTAGCGCCTGATGGGAGTCAAATTAGTTTTGGGAATATTTTTACTTTGGAAATAGAAATAGAAAATGAAAGCGCTAATACCATTGGCGACAACGAAACTCGATTTATTACCGATTTTGTGACCAATGCCAACGAAACCAGTGCGAACAGGGATCCGTTTGTAAAAGAATATGTTGCTATCGAAAACGATACCATTGAAATCTTCTTAAGCACCATTTCATCAGATACTAGAAATGGTGAAATTTACACCTTAAATTTTGAGGCATCGGGAGGGGAAACAGAACTATCAAACGAAGATTATGACCTCACAATCCTTAATTCAGCTGGCGAAGATTTGATTTTGGATGCGAACGGGAATTTCAGGTTTGTGGTAGATAATACCATAGACTACATTGCCAAAATCAGTATTGCTTTAAAAGACGATAGTATTGATGAGGTCGGTGAAGTACTATATCTTACCATTAGACCCGAGACTGAAGTAGAGCCAGAAGATGTTGATGGTGGCGGTGGGCCAATTATTACAAATGAATTGGCCGGTTTTCAGAGTTCTGGTGTTAGGGGTGTTGCTTTAGAATATAAGTTTATCGTAGTTGACCTAGGCGACCAAGAAGTGGTTCGTGCCGTTTTGAGTAATTCGGGCGGTATAGAAGGTGTTTTGGACGCCCCTGACATCATTACCTGCACCTTAATTGGTGCCGATGGAGAAGAGTATGTGGGTCATACTTCTAGAATAGAAATTCCTTTAGAAGATAGAATAGATGACAATGATCCGTTTCGCATAAACCCATGGGAGTATACTCTTGACTCAAAAGTTTTCAGCTTTGGTCCGGGGGAAAGCACAGCAACTATCAAAGCAACCTACTATGACGAAACAAAAACGGAGAATGGTGCTTTTGATACAGAAGACACGGAATGTAATTATTATGATATCAGATTGCTAGATCCCAGCATCTCAGGTGGTGCCAATATTATAATCGATAAAAAATGGAAAACCATTAAAGTCATTGATAAAACAGAATACCTGGTTTTTATAGACATTATTCTCAATAATAATATCAGGGCCATACCCATTAACCCCTTGTTAGACCCTGTTTATAATGGGGATTTCTGCAATGGCAATTGTATTGATTACTATGAAGTTGAAGAAGATGCAACTATTCAATTCACATTAGATGCGGCAAACGGAATATCTGAAATATTCAAATACATTCTTAACATTGATGTCAATGAAATAAATAATAAATCGTTCAAAAAAGAAACGGACTACAATTTACTTGATTCACGGGAAAACAGTGATATTAATATTTTTGCAAATCCATTAAAAATCGATAAAACCATCACGCTAAAGATTGAGGAAGATGGAGATGATGATAATGGAGAAGAGTTCTTTATTAGTTTTAGGAAACCCAAAAATGAAATTACGTATCAGTTTTCAAAAAGAGATGATCGTTCTTATGGAAGTAATTTTAAATTTAAAGTATTGGATGCCATACCTATAAGTGCTAAAACCAGCCCTACCAAAAATAGGATAGATGAAGAAAAAGCGGATACTTATGGTGAAATACTTTTAGAACTGGATAAAAAGACCATAACTCCCATAAAAGTATATTTCGACTTGACGGGAAGTACCACAAGTTTTGGTGATGAAAAAGACTTTATAATACAATCATCAAATAAAGTCGAAGTTAAAGGAGGTAAAGGGGTGGTTTACGTAAAGGGTGGACAGCAATTAGTAAAACTAAAAATACTACCCCTAAATGATGACCTCGACGAGCGACAGGAAACAATAAGACTAACAATAGTCGATGACTTCGGCTATTCTGTAAAAGCCGGATTTACTGAGCTTATCATTGAGGACAATGACAGAACTCCTTTTAATGCTTTTATTGCTACAGAAAATTTTAGGCTATTTGAAAATCGTACGCAACGCTATACGGGAGAAATAGAATTCGAATTAACAGAGACCAATACTTCAGATTCCGACCTGCGAATTGACTTTTCTTTAGGATCAATTGAATTCAATGCCACAATCAATGAAGATTATGTACTCTATGAAGTTCTTGAGGGTGGCACAGAACGGAATATAAATAATGAAGAAGATTATTATTTGACTATTCCAAAATTGGGCTCCAAGGCAACACTTTTTATCGAGACCCTAGAGGATAAAGACAATGAAGATGGTACCATAGAAGGAAATGAAAATGTTGAAATTATTCTAGATGCCAGCGACGTATATTTTGCCCAAAATCCAAAATCCATAATTATAGATATTCGCGATGATTCCGAGGAAGGTGGAGCAAACTCAGACACCGACGGTATTATTGCTCAAGTGACAAGTTCGTCATGTCTAGATATCAATAATGGTAGAATTGCCATGAAAAACGGAACCGAGTTTAGTTATCTGGCAAGCCTTTATTCGGAAAATGAGGCTATTGGAGAACCCGTTACTTTAGAAGCCAACCAACTTAATTTTGAAGAACTTTTCAGAAACTTAAGTGCACGAACGTACACCATTTTTCTAAGTTATGATTTGAAAGAAGGTCAGGAACGACCTAATATTGAGTTACCCTCATTTACACTAACGGTAAAAACTTCGAGAGAAGTCGAGCTTATTTCTACCAGCAGCCAAAAAAACCTCAAGGTAGCTAATCTCAAGGTATCAGGAAGTACTTCATATCAAGTTGAAAACAATGGTGTGAACTATCAATTTACAGCGAATACTACTGGGGTATTTGAAATTGAATTGCCTTTGCAATATGGCGAGAATAGTATTATCATTAAGGGAGATTCTGAATGTCAGGGCGTTTTAAAAACCTCGCTTATCTATGATAATCTCATCTCCTACCCCAACCCTACTGTTGATATGATTTATCTTACGGGTTTCGAGACTTTTTCAAAAATTAAAGTTCAAATTTTCGATGTTGGTGGTAAAATAATTACCAATAAAGAAATACATCTGAACTCCTCCACCTTAGAAATCGACTTAACATCTTATTCCAAAGGCACTTATCTTTGCAAGGTAGGCCTTGAGAATGGAATGTCGTCGGTTTTTAAAATAGTTAAAAATTAAGCCGCTATGAAAATAAAACTACATCAAATACTTCTTTTTATCGTGCTTTATTTCTTTTACTCCTGTTCAGGGGAGTTCATTCCAAGTAAGGAAAACTATATCTTACTTACTGGGCCCATAGACCGTTGTGAAGATGGCAGAGTCGATGACCTCAATACAGGTAATATCATAGTCAATTTTTCCTGGGAAGCCAATGGCTCATTTGAAAGAGGAAATCTCATTATTACCGAAAAATTATCTGGAGTTCAAGTTATTGATAAAGAAATTGAAACAGCCACTACGACCACTGAAATAAGCCTTAAACGAGGCTTAGAATATCAGTGGTACATTGAGAGCATATCCGCTGAAAATAGCGCTATTATTAAAAGTAAAAGCAAAGAATTCTTTAGTGAATTCGTGGATGATGAAGAAACCCCCTATCCAGTAGTAATTACGAATAAGATCGAGACCGCTGATTCATTTGTATTGGAGTGGGAGAATCATCCTGACGAAAGCAAGAATGATCTTTCGTATATCGTATATTTTAGTTCTAGAATTGCAATAGATGAAATCATTGCTTATAAAGATCTTGATTTCAGTCAAGCTGGTAATTCCTATAAGTCTGGAGAGCAACTTCAAAGAGAACAACTTAAAAATGGCTTAAAGGCCGGAGACTACTTTTTTAAGATAGACGCCATTGCCCAAAGTGGGGCTAATCAATTGATTTCAAGCACCTATGCAAGAGTCCAATTGTTATCTGATTATTGAAATCTAAACTCCATTTGGTTTTGAACTATTTTAGAAACATTTCGATTCTTCTTATTGATTTTTTCCAATTGGCAATTTAATTTCAAATAACTAGTCAGTCTAACACCTATAGGTTTTTCCAAGCGGCAACTTTCAAAGACTTCAAAAAAATAAATCAAAATTCAAATGCAAAATTCTCGATTCGGCGTGAACGACATCGCTGCACTTACTTTAAATAACTCTTGAATTTTCTTTTTGTTTTGATGTACCGAACCAAATGTTTGTAGTACTTCACAAAGCCAGCACTAAAAACGGTCACCGCAATGATTAAGGTAGGTTTGAGTACGATGCCATTTCTAAAAAGCAGCAAGGTAATCCAAACGAAGAGTACCGAGAAAACAAGAAGCACTGCTTTTCTTACGCTTCTATAACTTATTTTTAATCTGCTATCCAACCAGATAAAATAAACACTGGCTGCAAAACTGAACAAGAACAGTACTAGATAAAACCAGAAATTAGATATTTTATGCATAAAATTATCTGACAGCAGCATGGATAGTACATTCGCATGAATGAGCAAACCATTCATATCAGGGATACTTTTTCCGGAAGGAATTGTATTTAGCGGTGTGAAATGTTTGTCTTCTACATCAAACTCATTTCCGGTAGGTGACCCCAAATATCCCAAAAGAACCGCTTTACCCCTTAATACGCTGCCATCGTCAAGCTTCATAATTTCATCTGCGGTAAAATGCAAATAGCGATCAAGACCTCCTTGATAATTAATGACTCTAAGTTTCGCTATTTTGGCATCTATATTTGTTGCTTTCCAGACCTCTTTTGAGAAATACTTCTTTGCTACTGCGACCGAAAAAGACATTTCTAGATTTCCATTAGAAGTATATACCCCGTTGAACTCACGAATCACTGAATTCTTTGAATCAAAATTGAAATTGGCAAAACCTGAACTGCCTTCTTTTATAAAAAAGGGATGATTGGTAATTTTTGAGTTTTCAGGTTGAATGACATACGTCGATACTACATTGTTCTTGTTCAAAAGTTGACTAAGTAATGTGTCGGCAGGCGTTTTTTTAAATTCTTTTAATATCACGTCAAACCCAACTATTTTAGGCTTTTCCTCTAAAACCTTTTGCAATACTAGGGCAAGTTCTTTGCGGCTTTTATGCTCTACATTGATCAAAACCGTATGAGCATCCAAGGTTTGGTTTTGGTCTAGGCGCTCGGCATAATACACGTCTAAAAAGCTAAAATCTTCTAGCGCTTTGCTCAACGGATTAAAAAATGAAATGTTGAAAAACAAGAGGGAAAGAAGGTAACATACCAATAGTGAAAGGACAGTGCTAAAAAAACCGTCTCTAAACAATAATGCTATTTTAGGCTTCTTTTTTGACACGCTTTTTTACTATTTGAGGTTAAGACCTACAGAATTTATAGTCTATGCAAATCGCTTCTTGAATTTCCGTTTCCGAGAAACCTAGGAGGGTAAAGGCTTTGATAAGTGCCGCCACTTCTTTTTCTAATTGTTCAAACTCTTGCTTGGTGACCATATCAAGAAGATTGAATTTCAATTCATTCAAATTCGGAAATGAAGTTGTCGAAGCAGACCATTCGTATGCCTGTCCGGGTTTTAAAAGAACATTGTCCAAGTTCAAGATGATGGAGTTACCCGTAATCCCGATTTTTGTCAAATGCCCTGTTTTTAAATCTCTTAGAAAAAAATAAATGTCTTCTTGATCTGTAGTATTCTGCCATGAAAATTCCACCTCAGGAGTAAAGAACTTTACACTATCACGTGGTGATAATAACTTTATGTTGCGCTCCTCTCGATAAACAACCCCCGCCTCTTGCTTTATTTTCGCTTGGTTGGTAAATTGTTTCCAGACATAGATAAAATATTTTTTGGTGAAAGAATCAGCATTAAGTTTTCGACGATAATCGACGATTGCCGAGAAGGCGTATGTGTTCGGTTTATCTATTTCAAAAAGTTCGCCTAATTCATTCACTAGAAGCACATAATCTTGTGCTTTCAGATACAGGGTATCCGTTTCCAAAAACTGACTCCCACGGTCTAATACCTCGACTTTATTCGCTGCCGGTTTGCCCCGTTTTTTAAAAACGTAATAGTTGTGCTGCCCATAGCATATGCTGCAACTAAAACATAGGGCTAACACGCCTACAATTCTTGATAGAAATATCCGTTCCATTTTAATTTTTTTTGAAGAAACTGAGCCACTTTTTTATAATATCCAATAAGACCTATACTAAAGACCGCAACGGCAATAATACCGGCAGTTTTGAATAAAATCCCGTTGCGAAAAAACAAGAGGGCTACCCAAACAAAAAATACAATAAAGGTGAGCCTGACGACATTCAATCTTAAAATATAACTTGCCAACTGTCTTTTGGCCAACCAAATGAAATAGATTAGCGCGCAGTAGGTGAATAGTATCGTTACTAGAATTAGTAGCCAGTTTGGAACCACACTTATGAAATCATCCGTGATTATCATGTTGATGATATTTGCATGCACAACGATGCCAAAAGTATCTGGGGCACTCTTACCCACGAATTTATAGTTCATTGGGGTGAAATGTTTGTCTTCTATGTCAAACTCATGATTTTGGTAATTTCCTAGATACCCCAACAATATAATTTTATCCTTAAGAATCGGAATAGTATCTTGATTCTTGATGTCTTCATGTTCGAGTATTAAAAAATTTTCTCGATTGCCCTTATAGTTGATAGGCCGTTCTTTTAGTAGATATGTTTCTAAATCACTATTCCAATCCTTTCCCAAAATAAATTTGGAAACTGCAGCTCCAAAGGAAATTTGTATAGAATCCCCATCCTTTCTAAACCCTTTAAAATTCCGAACCACCGAGGTCACAGGATCAAAACTAAAATTACTATACCCACTGGTTTGGTTAGGCCCGGTTATTTTATCCAAGGATTTTGCAACTCCAGCATTTGAAATAGCATAGGTAGTCACCAGCTTATCTATACGGTGGCTATGGGCAAGGAGACTATCCCATGCTGGGTTTTTTTCTCCTCTAAAAATAACGTCTAGACCAATGACCCGAGGCTCTTGAGCATTTAATTTATTCAATAGATTAGCAATCTCCTTTCTATTCAAGCGGTCAATATTTACCAAAATAATATTCTGGTTGATCACGCCTTGATTCTCATTTAGTTTTTCGGCATAATACAAATCCAAATAGCTAAAATCTTTAAACGCATTGTTGAAAGGCGTGAAAAAGCTCAGGTTCAATCCAATCACGGTGACCACACCCAAAATCACAAAAGAAAAAAGCATGCAAAAGAAAGCCTCTTTAAACAGTAGCTTATTGATTTTTTTAAAGACTTTCTTCATGTTTAAAACTTGACCATTTGAATGGGTTTAGCAAAATAAAAAGAACCTACTTATAAAGTACTCAAGAGCCTCGAAAAATCTGTAGAAAGCTTCACCACTTTTTGACCTTCAAGATTGATAAAGCCCATTTTATCCGCATTTGCATCAATCAAAAGGATAATGCGTTGTGATTCATTTCTTACTAAAAATTGTCGCGCAGGATTAAAGTCAGTAAAAGGCCCCTCCTCAGTCCAATCATACGAAGCATCATTTTTTAAAAACGACAATAGTATTTCCGATTTTTGGAGTGTCAAAGTATCTTTTAAAACCACCTTATTCGAATACTCGTTGGTGGTACCTTCGATATGCGTCTTTTTGATGTCATAAGCTACCACTAGCTCAGCGTTAGCTACAATATCAAAATTCTTTTCACGTAAAAAGACCTTGATTTTATCACTTGAAATCTCTTGTTCTTCCGTATTTCCTTTGGAATTCATGGGTTTTTGGAAATTGCATGAAACTAACAAAGTCAAGAAATAGAGTACGAGTAGGTTTCTGAACATGGCGCTATAATCTCTTGATATCTAGAATCATCATGGCCATGGTTCCCTCCTCAAATTCAGCGGTAAAGCCCATTTTTTCCTCCATTAATTCAATTTCTTCTTTGTTGATTAGTTTACCATTGAAAATGACATAAAGTTTATCAAGCAATTCGCCTTCCATCTCATCAAGCTGCTTTTTTACCGCGGCCAAATCTATCTTTTCCAAAGAAAATATAACTATGGTATAATCTGATTCCACATCTTGATTCAATTCAAAAAATTGTTTGGCATTTGGTTTGGTATATGGGATAATGACCTCAGCATCCTCAGCATTGATATAGGGGCTAATGGCTTCATCATCAGGAAAAAGCAAGGAACTTGGGTTCTCGGAATCTGCGCCTAATACATAAACATAAGATGGCTTATTCACCTTTGTAATCATTCTATAACGGGTGCCTTTGGGATACGTTTCATTAGTTACATAATCTCCGATACTTTGAACCTCTTCTTCTACCACAACTTGTTGAAAACCATAAACGGAACTACTATATTCTCCATCCTCCTTAGTTACAGCCATAGGCGAATCATCTCTCAGCATTAATTCAAGCTCACCGGCAAGAATTGTTTTTTCTTGAGGCTTCGACGTTTCCGGAATCATTTCAAACGCATAGCGTGTATATTTTGGAAAATCAGCGTAACGAATCCACATAAACCCTTCATTACCCCAAGCAGGACCCCAACTGTTTACAACCTCGAATGCGCCACCGTACTTCTCATCGTCATAACTAATCACACACATGGCATGACCCCCCTCCGTTCCAAGATTATCCGGTTCGTACACATTTTTAGCACTGAAAAAAGAATTCTCAACTTTAAACCCGATTATAACAGGGTTACCATTCAATAAAGAACGCTTTACGCCATTTAATTTTACTTCATCAGGCTCATCTGAATCGAATAAGCGCGTATAATCCTTTATTGTATTGTCTTTCGCTTGAACCAAAATATTCTCGGGTATTGTGGTCTCACACATCACATTGAAATCTCTTTTATAAGGAACCCCCATATCAACCATACCCTGTAAGGCTTTTGCAATGAATGCACCCCCTTGACAATTATAATCGTTTTCTATATTGCCCTGTAAATAGGTGAAAGCAGGAGAAAAAGCATCTTGGGTAATTATTGTTTGATCGGTTTTGTTGGTCATTCTAGCCTCCAGCATCGTTCTACCGTAATAGGCGCTAGACCATCCCACACAGGTACCATAGCCACCTTGGTCTTCGATTTTCGGTACAAATTGCCTTAAGGTCGCAGTGGTGGTTTCAGTGACAACATCTTGAAAAGCTACGTTTCTCGCTTTAAGTGGTGTTCTTTCATAGGCCTCATCATCAAATAATAGTCCGGTGCTTCTTTGATTTTGACCGAAAGCAAGCGAGGTACCTAAAAGGAAAAGGAAAAGGAATAATCTCATAATTAGAAGTGTTTGGTTATGAGAACAATTTAACACTTATTTTACAAACCCAAAATACCCTATAACAGGTATTTACAACTAATTCACAACACCATTATGAAAGTAGGAAATATGGGAAGTTTACTATAGGG
>RCND010002060.1_pt1 | contig 11272 bp, 11 predicted proteins | sample 2041351 | NCBI WGS metagenome assembly RCND01 (sample SAMN09708230, study PRJNA481090) | Marine sediment metagenome, whole genome shotgun sequencing project. | biome: marine sediment; feature: ocean; material: sediment; isolation source: Sewage treatment plant 12B marine sediment (STP12B) ...
TTTCATCACTTAAATTTACACTGCGCAATATATATGGTGGTGTTATGGGTTGTTGCTACTCCGATGATAACGGTTATTCATGGATTTTCGGGAAGTCCAGGATGATGAATATCACCATTACGCGCAAATTGTTGAATTTCTTGATGGGCGCGGTGTTCCTGATGCTGGTTATTTCCAGAAATCACAAAGTTCATTTGGCGGGGACCATCCTTGCCTGGATTGTCCTTATTACTCGTACAGTTTTACAGACGCTTTAACCTAATCTAACGCCTTATGAACACCTTCGAGAGAAGCTGGTAACACTGGTTCTGGTAAGTTCAAACAATAGGGAGCGGACACCTTTCCAAATGTATCCTGCCCCTTTGTTGCTGGGTCAAAATGACGAAGTATGGGTCATATCCCAACAAACAGCCCTCAACTGATATGCTATCTGATTGAAAATACGGGCGATTACACAATGGCCCATAATTTGCATATTTAATTGAATGCAAAAAAACCTTAGGGGTAGGCGCTATGCCAGTAATAATTGAAGACCGTCCGATAAAAAACATCAGAGAAGAAGTCATCGACCAGTTGGTGATGAACTATGCTCATCAAGAAATCACTTTAGAGGCCTTCGAAAAAAGACTCGACCTGGCGATTGATACAGAAGATCGGAATGTCTTGATGGAGCAAGTAGCAGACTTGGACTTAACCGCTGACAATGAATATCAAGAAAGAAAGTCCAAAAAACTGTCAGAAGACAAGCATTTTTTTGACGATAGTTCTGTCAATCATGAAAAAATAGTAAAAGTCTTATCATCATCAACACAAACAGGACCTTGGGTTGTAGGTGAAAGAATCAGTATCACCAGTGTTTTAAGTAGTTTTACACTGGATTTTACGGATGCAATATTTAACTTCCCCGTCGTACACATAAAACTGTTTGGTCTGTTAACTGACGATACAATTCTTGTGCCACCAGGCATCCGCGTGGTCTGCAAAGCTTCGAGTATTTTGGGCTCTATTAATAGCAAAGTGTTCGGGAATGCCGATGAAACCGCACCAACGATAGTCATTCATGGGAAAAGTATTCTTAGCAGTTTGGACATCAAGATTCGTGTCACCTTGAAGGAAAAGTGGTTGAATTTTGCAGATGGCGTGAGAGATCTATTTAACTGATACTTTGAACATCTGCTTACGTCCAGAAGGCAACATTAACCTAAAAAACCCGGCGCAAGGCCGGGATTTTTATTGACTGCGTTATTTGCCAAACGTTGTGTATGTAATTTGACTGACGTGGGGTGCATAAATTTCACGCACGTTTTGTGGAACATATTGGTGCGATGTAGGGTGCGTAAATGTTACGCACGATTGACCGCTGACAAACCGTGCGTAACATTTACGCACCCTACGATCGCGATTGACCGTTAATAACCCGTGCGTAACGAGTTACGCACCCTACGAGTGCGATTGACCGTTAATAACCCGTGCGTAACGAGTTACGCACCCTACTTGGCCCATCTTTTCGACCAGCTTAGCAAAAGGTTGTCTGAGTCGCGGCCCACCAGGTTTTGTGTGCGTCCTGAAAGCCAGGTCAGATTCAGGCTTTGGGTTTTGCCGATGGGAAACCCAACACCTGCAGCCCATAACCAGTTATCAACTTCGAATTCCGTCATCTGGTCGTCGATGTAGATTCGGCCGCCAGTGCCATAAGCGCTGCTAAGAGTTGCCCAGAACCCCTGTTTAAAGTTGTAAATTACGTGAGCCTGAGCGGCATACACCGTCTTTTGTTTTAAAACGGCTTTATCAACAAAGTTGTTGTTGTCGGTAAAAATAAAGGCAGAACCGGTGAGCTCAATTGACCATGGACCGCGGGTATGAAGCAGGCCAAGCTGTGGTCGCACAGACCAGCGGTTATTGCCAATATTGATCAAACGGTCATCAAAATATTGACCCAAGGGTAGTGTTACCGCGATGGATGCGCCAATGACGGTGTTGCTCGCATGTTCCTCACGATATAACGCAAACGCCGATCCCTTCAAAGCCGGGGCGCCGTACAGGTTCACCGAGAATCGGAGCCTTGGATCACCTATGCCCCGACGGTGTATGACCTGGTATTCTTCGTCGACATCACCCTCCCAACGCCCGGAAGTGTAAGGCAGCAAAACGCTGAATCGGGCTGATTTTCCGGCCAGATCAAAGGTGCGGATAACACGTAGCCCCAGTTTGTTAAGGCTGGCAGTGCCATCGGTAATCTTCAGGACCGGACTAAAATAAATATCAGCTTCAGTATAAGAGTAGCCCAAACCCACGACATTCTGACCAATGGGCAAATGACTCCAGCGACGTGGTTCCAGATCCTGTGCGCTGGCTGACTCCGGCAGCACAAGGTTGGTTAACAGCCAAACCGCCAACAGGCCTTTGAGTACACCAACCGATCTCATCATTACCTATATGGTTCCCGAATCACACCTTGATGCGATTCATGTGTCGATTAATTGGCAAATGTGTATGACGCTGAAATTCGGAAAATGTCGCTGGCCGCAGCACCCTTCCAGTCTTTATAAACTATGTTTGTGCGGTACTCTGCATACGTGTTCCAGGTTCCACCCCTTCTATCCTTAATCGTTTTACCGAGACGAAAACCCAGTGGCACGAGCCATTCTTTGTTTTGCCAATTATATGCAATGGGTGATTCACCATTACTGATATACCAACCATCTTTGAGTTGATAAACGGCAATGGGTTGCAGCGCCAGGGGTGCTGCATACGTGCTGTTGTCGTTCGGGTTCGTTTTTCCCCAGACCTGGCGTACAAGTACGCCCCACATCAGGCGGCCATCAAAACTATTTTCCAGGGCAACCCCCGAGAAACCATAACGCCAAACATCTGTTCCAAACTGTTTTTCATCGGCAGGCAGATTGATAGCGGGTCCGATACCGACCTTGCCCGTCTGCCAGGCCCAGGGGATAAACAGTGTTATAAACTCTGCATTGCCTGATCCACTGGTTCCGCCCGGTGCCTCCACATTGGAAAAACTGAAACGATTGATAATGGGCCACGGAGAACCCCATTTACCCTTGGCCATGGGGATCACGAATCTTGTATTGAAACTATTGTCATTACCTGTCGGGCGCGTTTGTCCCGGTGCGATTTCATCTTCATGCCAGTTATAGAATTCCCAACCAGCAGATACCGATATTGCGGCTGCCGTCGGGTCGTTGGTATTGACCTCTTCAGTTGCTTCGGCCATTTCCTCTGCATAGTCCGGCGAATTATCAGTGTCTTCATCTGCCTGGTCAGCAGCAACATTCAATGTAAAACACATCAACACTATCGAACAAACCGTCAACAATAGATGGGAAATCAAGCTGTTCCCTTCAGAATGCCTTGGTGAGTTTGAAACAATTTTCATAGTAACCCCAAATAATTAGATAAAGATAAGGACAGCATTGTACAACGATGACTCATCTAACCAAGTAAATAAATGCTTTTTAAGACCCTTCCGTAAACATTTCTGAACCCGCGTAAATCACCAAGAGCCGTGAGCATGGCATTACTTCTTTCGGGGTACTCCATGATTTTCAGGCAGCAGTTCTGACATCCCGGTACCAAGATGTGTCAGGGATAAAGAGAACTCATCCAGTGTTACATCCAGATAGTGGACACATTCGCGATTGACTAATTTGACCGAGCCGGCAAAAGCCGTCGGTGCCCAGGGAATTAACACTACTACACGTGGCCGGCCACGATCCTCGATGACGTAGGCAGGCTCCAAATCACCAGCATCATTCTCAAGAAAAGCAGGTTTAAAAGATGTTTCGCTTTCCAGGTTCAGGAATGCCCCGACCAGGCTCTTTAGCATGCGGTACATCGGTATTTTATAAAGCGTGTTTTTTTCAATACTGTGACCCAATACCTGGCCGGCCTTCACTTTCGACAGAATACCGACAAAGATGGCCAAACCCATGATCAACAGCACTGCAAGAATTTCAGTTTCTCTCACATGGTCGAAAGTGCCCGGAGGGAAAAGATCTGCAATCGGGGTTGCGATATTGACCAACAGTCCAAAAATCTCCTTGATCGCAATAAAAACCAGCACGACCGGTAATAGAATAGCCAAGCCGTTAACCAGTGCGGACTTTAAAAATTTAATCATCGACTTTTACCTTGAGAACTTTCAGTTGAGAGACGACTGGTTTCTGCTGAACCAGGAACATCATGGACAAACAAGCTTCGAATTTTCTCCCAAAACCCCGCACCGAGCACAATAAAGCTCAATGCAAACATCAGGTCGAAAATGATAGCAGATGCAAAGGAACCACCAACCACAGGACTAATTAAATGCGCAACATAAGGCTCCAGCCAACCAAGCAGAAGCGGTATAAAGAACATAAACAAACCTATCCGGTAACGTGTAAGGCTTACCGCTGAAGGCTCTGTTACTTTTCTGAGCCTCGAAAAGATCATTTCCTTGAGTTGCGCAAAGCCCTGTTTGCCCAGGACCGCAACTGCCAGCAACATACCTACTTCCGGCAAACCAGCCACCAGGCCGGTAGATAAAATAGCTTTCCAGTTCCCCGGTAAATCGGAACTGGTTACCAGCGGTATCAACAGTGGGCTTAGAAACCCGCCTATAAATAGTGCCCCGCCGATGAGAAATTTGGTTTTGCTTACAGACTGAACTACAGTTTCAGTTGGTTTTGGGTTATTCAAGAGTGAGTATCCTGTCAGAGGAAACACAAGCTTGTGAAAAAACCGACAGAAATGCAATGACCTGTCTCAGAACTGAGACTATTATTACCCGTCATACGTCATGGCTTTGCCAACGCGATAAGGAATATAAATGAAGAAACGCATCATTTTGATGGCATTTTATCTATGTCTTTTGTGCTTCAGCACCCAGGTGCTGGCAGCCAAGACGGATATCATCATTCTCAAAAATGGCGATCATGTGACTGGTGAAATCAAAGGTCTGAACGCAGGTCAACTGGAGCTATCCACCGAGTACATGGATACGGTTTATATCGACTGGGTAAACATACGCGACATTATCAGTGACCAGGGACACCAGATTGAGATGAGCGATGGGCGACGATTGCTTGGTACGCTGGATAAACAAGTAACAAATGATCCAGATCAGGCAGATCTGATCACCATTAAAACTGATAGGGGCCCACTCCAGGAATCATCTTCCGACCTGGTGAGAATGTATCCGGTGGGTGGTGAATTCTGGGATCGGATGGATCTTTCCTTTAACCTTGGCTTTAATTTTGACAAGAGCAGTTCAGTGGGCAAGTACAACTTCGGTGCAGATGCTGCTTACCGTGCCCCAAGTTTTGTTACATTCGGAAAACTAAGTTCCGAAATAACCACACAAAATGTTACCGACAATACCTCTCGTAACGTTCTGAGTATTGACCACATGAGCTATCGACCAAACAAGAGGTTCTTAAATTATTTTGGCAGCATGGAACAAAATGATCAGTTGGCGGTTAAATTACGGACCTTGATAGGTGCGGGTTATGGCTTCGTACCCATTTCCACCGGTCGCAACTGGTTGTCATTGGCTCTTGGATTAGCGGTCAACCGTGAGAGACCACTGGATGACTCTGATCCCAGCAACAACCTGGAAGCAGTGGGTTCATTCCGATACCAGTATTACAAACGAGCCACACCTGAGCGAACAGTGGATATCAACTGGAAAATCTTCCCCAGCATCACGCAATGGGGCAGGATACGTTCTGATCTTACTGCCAGTGCACACTGGGAAATCATCAGGGATTTCTATATTGGACTTGAACTCTATACAAGTTATGACGGTGAAGTTGCGGCATTTGACTCTGCTGAAACTGATTATGGGTACAGAACTGTGATTGGACTGAAATTCTGATTTTTTTACTGGCTATTCATTCAAGGTATTGTAAGATCAAAAGTTGGTCAATTTTATAGCCTACCTAAACAACAACCATTTCTGACAGGTTTCACATATGAGCACACTTGATTCAGTCCGTGAATTACAAACCCGAATGGGACAATCCATCATTGGCCAGGAATCGGTCATTGAACAACTACTCATCGGTCTGCTGGCCAACGGGAACATCCTGATGGAAGGTTTACCGGGTCTGGCAAAAACACGTGCCGTCAAAAGCCTGGCGAAGAATATGGATGCGGAATTTTCACGCATCCAGTTCACACCGGATTTGTTGCCCTCAGATATCACCGGAAGCGAAGTGTTGTACACAGAATCGGGACAACCCACCTTCCGTTTCGAAGCTGGACCCATATTTGCCAACATCGTACTGGCCGACGAGATCAACCGCGCACCGGCTAAAGTACAGGCGGCACTACTTGAGGCAATGGAAGAACGCCAGGTGACGGTGGCTGGCACCACCCACAAAATGCCGGACCTGTTTATAGTAATGGCAACACAAAACCCGATTGAACAGGAGGGCACCTACCCGTTGCCTGAGGCACAGATGGACCGGTTTCTTTTACATGTCTATATCGACTATGGCACGAAAGAGGCGGAAGCACAGGTCATTCGCCTGGTTCGTGGTGAAGAAGGTCCATCAAAGTCATTAAATAATGAAGCACCGGTTGTTCAGCAGGTAGTTTTCGATGCTCGCAAGGAAATAAACCGGGTGCAGGTATCGGAAACCATCGAAAAATACATCGTCGACCTGGTATTCGCCACCCGTTACCCGGATCGTTATGATGAAAAACTGGCCAGTTGGATACGTATCGGCGCTAGCCCGCGTGGTGCCATTGGCCTCGACAAATGTGCACGCGTACATGCCTGGCTGAATGGCCGCGACCATGTACTGCCCGATGATGTCAGGGCCGTCGTTCATGGCGTTTTCCGGCACCGCATTGCACTCAGCTATGAAGCCAATGCAGATGGTGTTTCGAGTAATGATGTCATCGACGAAATACTGAAACTCGTTGCAATCGCGTAAAAAATGCCCGCTCGCCCAGTGAACACAACAGACAAAAGCCAAACCAGTGGTGTCTATGTCCAGCTGGATGATCTTGTGCGCTTGCAACACAAAGCCTCGGGCTTCAGTTTTCTGCCCAGGCAACCTGTTCACAGTATTTTGAGTGGACGTCACACTTCAAAACTGAGAGGCCGTGGACTAAATTTTGAGGAGTTACGTGACTATTTGCCCGGTGATGATACCCGCAACATTGACTGGAAAGTAACCGCCCGGACAGGTACACCGTATGTGCGTGTTTATACGGAAGAAAAGGACCGTGCCGTCTGGTTATTGATCGATCAGCGTGTGCACATGTTTTTTGGCAGCCAGCAACGTATGAAGTCTGTCGTTGCGGCAGAAGTGGGGGCAATTTCGGCCTGGCGCGTGCTCAGTGTTGGCGACCGGGTCGGGGCCCTGGTTTTCAATGATTCCGAGGTTTCCGTCATACCCCCTCATCGCAGTCGCGAAAGGGTCATGCAGATACTCAAACAGGTGACAGAAAAAAACCAGGAACTAAGTGCAAGGTCAGATCTGAAACCTGATCCCGGTAAACTCAATGAGGTTTTGAAACAGGCCGGCATCCTGGCCAGGCATGACTGCCTGGTTTGTCTGATTACCGATGCGGATGGAATCAATGCCGACACACGCAAACACATCACCCGTCTGGCAGAGCATAACGATGTACTGACCGCATTCATCTACGACCCGCTTGAAAAAGACATGCCCGCGGCAGGACGTCTCAGGTTCAGCGATGGCGAAGGTCAACTGGAGGCCGATACATCCAGCAAGAATCTGCGCAACGCATTTCAAAACGACTTCGAACAGAAAATGGAGCGAATACAAACTTCCTCACGGAAATTTGCAATGCCCGTATTACCCATCGATACCATCAACCCGGTTGAAGATCAGTTACGCGATGCCTTCGGCCACCACCAGGGTGCGAAACGGTTCTAGGTATGAGTAAATGAAGTCTACCGATCCTGCAAGCCTGCAAAACCTCAATGACATCGTTATGCCCGCAAGCACGGGTTGGTGGCCATTGGCAAGTGGCTGGTATGTATTGGCGGGGCTGGCACTCATTTTCCTTTGCTGGTCCATCTACAAATCAGTGAAAGACTGGAACGCCAATCGTTACAGACGCTCCGCCCTATCTGAACTCGAGACATTGTCAGAAGGCATTAATGACCCGGCAGGCCGAAGTTCCAGTCTCAGGAAAATACCGCCTCTTCTCAAACGCACGGCGCTTACTGCTTACCCGCGTAACGAGGTCGCCATGTTGACGGGGGATGACTGGTTTCAGTTTCTAAATTCAAACGTTAAGAAACAGTCGTTCACAGAAAATACATTCAACACCCTGAATCATATTTCTTACACCACCGGTGAGTTGAACGACATTAATGGCGAAGCTGCAAACGCCCTGCTGGATGCCTGCAGACAATGGCTGAAACACCACCTGGCATTGGCCGGATCAAAACACAGCGGGGAATCATGAGTCCATGCTGACAATCGCTCACCCCTGGCTATTACTGCTCATTCCCCTGCCCTGGCTAATATACAAGCTGTTGCCCGCGCATCATGAGCGTAAGGAAGCTGTACGTGTCCCATTCATGCAGCGAATTGCCCAGTCACTCAAACTACAACCCGGAAAGGAGTTGGTGGTATCAAAAAGACCGTTTTCACAATGGTTGATGCTGAGTTTGGCCTGGTTGTGCCTGGTTGCAGCGATCGCACGTCCCCAGTGGCTGGGAGAGCCGATCATTAAAGAACTGCCAATGCGTGATTTATTGGTCGCGGTAGATTTATCCGGCTCAATGGAAGCAAAGGACTTTACCAATGCGGAAGGGAACGCTATCGATCGACTGACGGCCGTCAAGCAGGTTCTGGATACCTTTTTGGCCCGCCGCGATGGTGACCGGGTCGGGCTGATCCTGTTTGGCTCTGCCGCATTCGTGCAGGCCCCTTTCACCGACGACCTTGATGTTGTCAGGGAATTGCTGGATGAAGCACAAATCCGCATGCTCGGGCCCAGGACGATGCTGGGTGATGCAATGGGCCTGGCGATCAACCAGTTTGAGCGTAGTGAAGTGGATGAACGAGTGTTGATTGTACTTACGGACGGTAACGATACGGGTAGCCTTATACCACCTGACCGGGCTGCGGTTATTGCCCACGACAACGGTGTGGTCGTCTACACCATCGCCATTGGTGATCCCGCAGCTGTCGGTGAGCAGGCGCTGGATGAAAAGACCCTAAAGGACATCGCAACCACGACGGGGGGTGATTATTTCCGAGCCAATGACCGGCAAGAGCTGGAAGCCATTTACGATCACCTGGATGAAATCAACCCACGACAGGTGGAAACACAGAGCTATCGTCCCTTGACCGATCTCTACATTTGGCCATTGGCGGCCAGTTTGTTGCTGACATTGCTGTACTTCATGTACATGGAAATTCGTCTGCGTTATCGCAACCGCTTAATGGACCAGCAAGTCCATCAGGAACCGGTGAGCTAGTGGATATTCCGGTGTCATGTCAAGCCTATAGTGTGGGGTTCAGAGCTACCCAGATGGTCCAAGACAAGACGCAGTCCGCAGGAAATGGCATGTCCTTTTCAAGGGCTGTATCGCCGTATTGGGGCATCTGGGTAGCTCCCTTCGGGCGAGCCGTGAAGCGGTCGTTCGCGGTGTTACGCCTCTGGGCAAGGACCAGGCCATTACCGGCGAGACGTGCCTTGCGCCCAACCACTTCACGACTCGCTGAACCCTACACTATAGGATTGACATGACACTGGTCTGGATCGTTGATGACGATGAAGCTATTCGCTTTGTACTGGAGAGAGCACTTGGTCGAGCCGGCTACCAGACAGAAATTTTTGGAAGTGTAACCGAGGTCACGACTGCACTGGAGAGCAACGAACCAGCCGTTATTCTCACCGATATTCGTCTGCCGGATGCGGATGGCTTGAGCGTTTTCCAGACATTGGAACGCTTAAGTATCGAAGTTCCAGTGATTGCCATGACAGCATTTTCAGACCTGGATCAGGCCGTTACAGCATTCCAGTCAGGTGTGTTTGATTATCTTTCCAAACCGTTTGATCTCGATAAGATGCTCGCCGTGGTCGCCCGCGCGTCGGCTGTGCCATCTGTTGCCCCACAAGTGGAGGAGACGGTAGGTGAAAATCAAATGATTGGTGAGTCGACGGCTATGCAGGAAGTATTTCGCACCATTGGCCGCTTATCCCGTTCCAGTATCAGTGTGCTGCTAACCGGTGAGACCGGCAGTGGCAAGGAAGTTGTTGCCCGTGCATTGCATCAACACAGTCCACGATTCAAGGGACCGTTTGTTGCAATCAATACAGCAGCGATACCGGCTGAATTGCTGGAGTCTGAATTATTCGGTCATGAGAAGGGTTCATTTACTGGTGCCCATACAAGACATCCCGGGCGGTTTGAAGAGGCTGCTGGTGGCACGCTTTTCCTTGATGAAATCGGGGATATGCCGCTACCACTGCAAACCCGTCTGCTACGGGTTTTGGCAGAAGGTGATTATTACCGTGTCGGCGGGCGGGATCTGTTGCGGGCGGATGTCCGTGTATTGACGGCAACGCATCAGGATTTACAGCAAAAAATTGCTGACGGCAGTTTCCGTGAAGACCTCTACCATCGCTTGAACGTCATTACCATTGAATTACCACCACTGCGTGAGCGCGACGAAGACATTGCCCTGCTGGCCAGGCATTTTTTACGACAGGCAGCGGAGGAAATGGGTCTGGAAGAGAAATACCTGTTGCCTGAGACCATCCAGGCACTACAGAAAAAGGCCTGGCCCGGAAATGTGCGCCAGCTACAGAATCTGTGTCAGCAATTATGTGTGATGGCACCGGGTGAGCAGATTTTGCCCGAAGACCTGCCGGCCAGTTTGAGAGAAAAAGATCACACAGGTGGGTCCGGTGAATCCTGGTCGGAGGCCTTGCAAGGCTGGGCACGCAAGGAACTATTCAACGGTCGCACCGACCTGATGACGGAAGCCCGTGGCGAACTGGAAAAAGTCATTCTCGAGTGTGCACTGGAGCATACCGGTGGAAAACGTGTGGAAGCTGCGCGTTTACTGGGACTGGGGCGCAATACACTGACCCGGAAACTCAAAGAATTTGAAGTTGGCTAGATGCGAGTTCCAGCAACGTTGTACACATCAATGGGGTGCGTGGTGGTGTGGGGTATCACTCTACGGGACACGCTCGAGCCATCCCTGGTCGCTCGGTAATTTGTTCCCGACAAATTACGGTCCCGTAGAGTGATACCCCACACCACCCG
>RCND010002061.1_pt1 | contig 11269 bp, 6 predicted proteins | sample 2041351 | NCBI WGS metagenome assembly RCND01 (sample SAMN09708230, study PRJNA481090) | Marine sediment metagenome, whole genome shotgun sequencing project. | biome: marine sediment; feature: ocean; material: sediment; isolation source: Sewage treatment plant 12B marine sediment (STP12B) ...
TGTAAATTGGTGCAAACCTCGAAATATCTTGATTTTAATAGCTCCATTGTGGTGCATCCTAATGATGTGCCGGCCGAAACGGCCTACCTGGATATTCTGCTGGCCACCCTGACTCTGACCGACAAACCGATCATGGGCAGCTCAGCTTCGATGGAGGCGGCCCGTGATTCGCTGAAACTGGCTGAAATGGTATGGGGAACGCTCAACCAACCGGTGATGATCTCTCTGGTCAACTCCCTGTCGCCTCTGCAATACGCCCGTGAAATGATCGAAGCGTTAGTGGTATTTGCTGAAGCTGGTCAACCGGTGATCATTCATTCCGCCTGTGTACTGGGGTCTTCGGGGCCCATCACCACTGCCGGTTCCCTGGTGATTTCAAATGCCAGCACTCTTGCCGGGATCTGCCTGTCCCAGCTCGTTCGGCCGGGAACGCCAGTGGTGTACGGACTCGGCGGAGGCTCTTTGGACATGCGGACCGGTGGGTATGTCAATGCCTCGCCCGTAGATGTAAAGCATAACGCCATGGCCGGGGCATTGGGCCGTTATTACGGGCTGCCCTCCCGGGGTCAGGGGGCGTTGACCGAATCGTTCAGCCTTGATTACCAAGCTGGAATGGAGTCGGCCATGATGCTTACCGCGGCTGGTATCAGCGGTGTTAATGTGGGCCTTCACACTTGCGGCACCTATGGCTCCATGTTGGCCATGAGCTATGAAAAGTTTTTAGCCGATGAAGATCTGGTCGGTGCCGTCAAGAAAATGATTCAACCCATTGAGCTCAGTGAAGAGGCCTTTGCCATGGATTTGATCAAGGCGTTGGGGAGATCTGCGAATTACTTGGCCCAAGAGCATACCGTTAAACGCTGCCGAAGCGAATTTTTCATCCCAGACCTTGGTATTCGTGCCAGCCACGACAACTGGCTGAAAATGGATTCCCGAGAGATCACTAAACGGGCCGGTCAGATCCTGGATGCCCGGCTGGAGGATTATGAAAAACCGGCGATGGAACCAGAAATGGAGGCTCGTCTCAAAGGCTTTGTTGATCGTAGGAAAATGGGCAGGTAGATTCCGTTTGCCAATAGACGGAGTTACCGCCAGTCAAAATCATCTGGATTCACTAAATATAAGAAAAAAAATGAATGATGTTTGACAAAATGGCGAGGATTTGGCATAATAAGTAATCCTGGATAGAGAGTTTCCTGGTAACTTTACGATAATCAACCAAGTAAAATGGAGGTCCGCATGAAGCCCACCAAGCAGCACCCGATGATTCCCGAAGTAGTTAATGATTTTAAAAAAGGAAAGATGGACAGACGTGAATTTCTACGCACCACCACTTTGCTTGGCGTGTCTGCGACGGCCGCCTACGCCATGGCATCCAGCATTCTTGGCAAGACGATACTGCCGGATTTCATTTCAACGGCAAACGCCGCCGAACAAAAAATGGGCGGCGTGATAAGATACGGGATGGTGGTCCAGGAAATGGCTGATCCGGCCACATTTTCATGGACCGAGAAAGCCAACGTTGCTCGGCATATCATTGAATATCTGGTGGAAACCGGTCCCGATAATATCACGCGACCCAGCCTGGCGGAAAAATGGGAGGCATCTGACGATTTGAAAACCTGGACCTTTTATCTGCGTAAAGATGTCAAGTGGTCCAACGGTGATGATTTTAATGCCGATGATGTGGTCTTTAATTTTACGCGTTGGCTCGATCCCAAAACCGGCTCCTCCAACCTGGGTCTCTTTAACGCCATGTTAGAAGAGACCGGTGAAAAAGATGATAAAGGCAATCCGGTCAAACGTATGATCAAGGACGCCGTGGAGAAAGTGGACAATCATACGGTTCAGCTGAATCTGAAAACACCTGTGCTGTCTATCCCCGAAAACCTGTATAACTACCCCACCGGCATCGTTCACCGCAATTTTGAGAAAGAGGGTGGCAATTTCACCAAAAACCCGGTGGGCACTGGCCCCTACACCCTTACCGAATTCAAAGTGGGCGAATTGGCGGTGTTGAAAAAACGAACCGAACCTTACTGGGGGGGGGAGGTCTTTTTGGATGAGATCCGCGTTATCGACCTCGGTTCGGACCCCGGCGCCTATCTGGCCGCTATCGCTTCGGGTCAGGTGGATGTACTCTATGAGCTCGATCTGACCACACTGGAAGCCGCCAAGAATATACCGGGTATTAAGGTCATCTCGACGCCATCGACCCAAACCGGTGTAATTCGCATGAAGGTGACCGAGAAACCGTTCGACGATATCCGTGTGCGCAAGGCAGTCCAAAAATGCTGTGACGCACAACGAATGCTCGACATCGCCCACCAAGGGTTAGGAATTGTGGCCGAGCATCACCATGTGGCCACCATCCATCCCGAATACTTTGCCCTTCCTCCGTATAAACAGGATATTGAAGGGGCCAAAAAGCTACTGGTAGAGGCCGGGTATCCCGATGGCATTGAATTATCCTGCAATGTGGGGAATACCAACGGACCATGGGAGCAAAACAGTGTGGCCGTACTCAAGGAAGATGCGGCCAAAGCCGGCATCAATATCAAAATAAACGTGATGCCGTCGGCACAATATTGGGACGTTTGGACCAAAGCGCCCTTGAGCCTCACCTCCTGGACCCATCGTCCGTTGGGGACTATGGTGTTGGGCTTGGCCTACCGTGCCGGTGTGCCGTGGAATGAGTCCAGTTATAACAACCCCGAGTTCGATGCGGCTTTGGACGAAGCGGAAGCAACCCTGGATGTGGAAGCACGGCGAGCCAAAATGGAGAAGGTTGAAAAAATATTACAAGATGATGCTGTTCTGGTGCAACCCTTCTTCCGTTCAGTATTCACCGCTATTCGTGATAATGTCGTCGGTTTTGAAATGCATCCAACCAGATACTACCGGCTTCACAAGGTGTCCCTGGCATAAATATTAATCTGGACACAGGGGAGTGCGGCGGCACTCCCCTTTTAAATGCCCGATCATACAAGAAACCAGGTCCATTGATTTACCACATCAGGAGACGTCAACATGGCTACCTTGATCGTAAAGCGTTTCGCATTCATGGTCTTCACCATGATTATCGTATCGCTGATTCTTTTTCTATTATTAGAAACCGATCTGACGGGTGATCCCGCAGCCCGGGTGCTGGGCCAGTTTTCAAATGAAGAGCAGCGGGAGCTATGGCGGGAGCAACATGGGTATAACCAACCGGTTATGCTACGCTATGTCAAGTGGCTGGGTAATTTTGCTACCGGTGATTTGGGTGAGTCCATCCGCTTTAAAGGCCCTGTCGCGGATGTCATGTGGCCTCGGTTGTGGAACACCGCCATATTGGGTTTTTGGACCTTTGCCATTATGATCCCCCTCTCTTTAATACTGGGGGTCCTTTCGGGAATGAAGGAGGGTTCAAAGCTCGACCGCTCCATATCGGTTTTCGGTATCTTGACAACTTCCGTGCCGGAATTTGCCAGTGCGGTATTTTTTTCCGCACTTTTTGTATTCGGCCTAAAATGGCTGCCCGGCACCAGCAGCATGGCGGGTGGCTTTGAGTTCAAGCAACTAATACTCCCGGTGATGGTGCTGGTGGTGTATGACTTTGGGTATGTCGCTCGTATGACCCGTGCATCCATGGCCGAAGTGATGACCTCTCAATACATTCGCACAGCGGTACTGAAGGGGCTGCCCTATAAATCGGTGATCGTGAAACACGCGCTGCGAAACGCATTGATCGCTCCGTTTACGGTGATTATGCTGCAAATCAATTGGCTGTTGTCCGGCGTGATTGTGGTGGAGTTCTTCTTTGCCTACAAGGGCTTCGGGGCGCTGATCCTGGAAGCCTCCCTCAACAATGACATTGCGCTTCTCGAGGCCTGCGCCATGGTGGCGGTCGTCGTCGCAGTGACCACGCAAACCCTGGCCGATATCGGCTACACCTTTTTAAACCCCCGTATCCGGTTCAGTTAAGGAGAGAATGTCATGAATACCTCTGAAGCAACCACTGAAATGCCCACTGTCGGAGTCGGCGCCGCCCTGTGGCGCGGATTGAAATCCTTTGGACTGATACGGGAAAGCTGGGTCGGCATGATTGGGTCGGTTCTTGTTTTATTCTGGGTGCTGGTGGCGACTTTCGCGCCCCTGTTGGCGCCGTTTGATCCCAACGCCTCCATTTTGCCATTTGCCAAACCGGGAATGGCGGCGCCCGGTGGCGGTACTTTCTGGCTCGGTACGGATCATATCGGACGGGATATCCTGTCACGCATAATCTGGGGATCGCGCACGGTGCTGATCTATGCGCCCCTTGCCACCATCTCGGCCTATACCGTGGGCATTCTGATGGGGCTTGCGGCCGGGTATCGCGGCGGCTGGGTGGATGATGTGCTGTCGCGCGTCGCGGACATCATTTTATCGTTTCCCGTGCTGGTGTTGTATATTATCATCATTGCGACCATTGGCGCATCCGGCTTGAACATCATCATCGCCATAACCTTTGCCTCCTCTCCGGGGATCATGCGGATTGTCCGCGGACTGGTACTGGATTTGAAAAACCGTGACTATGTCGCGGCCGCCCAAACCAGGGGCGAATCGGACTGGTGGGTGATGCTGATCGAAATTTTACCCAATGCCCGGGGACCGCTCATTGTCGATGCCTGCCTGCGTTTGGGATATGTCATTATCACCATTGGCGTACTCGGATTTCTCGGCCTCGGCCTGCCGCCGCCAGATCCGGACTGGGGCGGCATGGTTAATGAAACAAGGCAGATGGCCATGGTTTTCCCCTACATGACACTTGCCCCCTGTTTTGCAATATCGTCCCTGATTTTGGGCTTTAATCTTTTGGCGGACGGCTTGCGTGAAATTTCACTTCGAGACTAACGTATCTTAAATAAATCCGATGCCTTTGGGAACTGGGCATCAAGCGTTGCGGCTCAGTTGCCTTAGGAAGGTGGACTACCCATGAATGACAACCAAGAATCGCTCACCCCGGAACCTGTTCTGATTTGCAAGGACCTTTGCATCTCTTACTATACCCGGGCGGGAGAAATTCCGGCAGTGGTGGATTTCTCGCTGACAGTCAAACCCGGCGAAACCATCGGTATTGTCGGTGAATCGGGCTGCGGTAAATCCACCGTCGCCATGGCGATTATGCAGTATATGGGCGCCAATGGCGGTATCAAAAGTGGTAGTATCACTTTTAAAGGTCGCGATTTGACCCAGTTGCCAGATGACGAGCTACGCCAGATTCGCGGCTCCGAAATCGCCATGATCTATCAGGAACCGTTCGCCTCTCTGAACCCGAGCCTAAAAATCAGCACGCAACTGATGGAAGTGCCCCTTGCTCATGAGAATATCTCCAAGGGGGAAGCCAGACAACGAGCGGTTGAGATGCTGGCCGATGTTAAGCTGCCCGATCCGGAACGGATGATGGACTCTTATCCCCACCAGTTATCTGGGGGGCAGCAGCAGCGGGTGGTTATTGCCATGGGCCTTTTATCCAACCCATCCTTGCTGTTACTCGACGAACCAACGACTGCTCTGGATGTGACCGTTGAGGCAGGGATTGTCAAACTGGTGGCCGATATCAGCAAGAAGTTTGGTACATCTCAGATCTATATCTCCCATAACCTGGGATTGATTTTAGAAACTTGTGACCGGGTTTTTGTGATGTATTCCGGCGAAGTGGTTGAAGAAGGTACGATTGACTCGTTGTTTACCTGGCCCAAGCACCCTTACACCCACGGCTTATTTGCCTGTATCCCGTTACCGACGGCAGATAAAAACGCGGCGCCGCTGAAACCGATCCGGGGTCAGCTGCCGTTGCCGTTTGATAGACCCAAGGGGTGTTACTACCATCCCCGTTGTGACCATTTCAAACCCGGACTGTGTGATGTTGACCATTTCAAAATGGCGCATGTTGAAGATAGTGCGCCAGACCATCGCGTACGCTGCTTGCGCTATCAAGAAATCGATCCTAGCATTGAAACGCTGGACATTGAAATCAAAGAGCCACTTGAACTCGGCAAACGGGTTCTCAATGTGGATGGTATGAAGAAGTACTACGAAGTTCGTGATAGTTCACTTAAAGCTTTATTCAGCGGTAAACGAACTCGCTATGTAAAAGCCAATGAAGAATTGAACTTTACGGCCCACGAGGGGGAGACTGTCGCGATTGTGGGTGAATCCGGTTGCGGCAAATCAACCTTTGCCAAGGTGCTGATGGGTTTGGAGCAGGGTACTGAGGGAGAAGTGCGCCACAAAGGCAAGGATATTTCGGAAATCGCCGTCAGGGATCGAAGCGCCAAACAGATCAGCTCGCTCCAGATGGTCTTTCAAAATCCGTTTGATACGTTGAATCCGAGCCATAGCATCGGTGGCCAGATATCTCGAGTGATTAGAAAATTTGGCGTGGAAACGGATAAGAAGAAAACATTTCATCGGGTGATGAAACTGCTGGATACGGTCAAACTTCCCAGGGATTTCTATTTTAGAAAACCGAGGCAGTTATCGGGCGGGCAGAAGCAGCGCGTTGGTATCGCCCGGGCATTTGCCGGAAACCCGAGCATGGTTATCGCCGATGAACCTGTTTCTGCGCTGGATGTGTCAGTGGCTGCGGCGGTCACTGAGCTTTTAATGGATATTCAGCGCAAACACAAAACCACACTGCTTTTTATCAGCCATGACCTGAGTGTGGTGCGGTATCTGTCGGACCGCATTGTCGTCATGTATCTCGGGCATATACTGGAGAGGGGAACCACGGATGAGATTTTCGCACCTCCTTATCATCCCTATACCGAGGCCCTGTTATCAGCCGTGCCGATCGCCGATCCTGAAGTGACCAAGCGTGAAATTGTGTTGGAAGGTGACCTGCCCAGTGCCATGAAACCACCCAAAGGGTGCCCTTTCTGCACTCGCTGCCATCGCCGAATCGGCCCTATTTGTGACGATGAAATACCCCCCGATCAGGAGGTGGCTGATCGACATGTGATCAAATGCCATATCACCTTAGACACGTTGAAAAAAGTTTCACCAGTGATCCATGTGCCGGATAAATCGGAACGTCTCCATGCGACAAAAAATTAGGCAAGGGTATGACCCCTTACAGGGATTCAAAAGGTCGAGGGTCGTCACGGAATCCGCCTGAGGGCACTTCCATCTTTTGTTTAGCGATTGTGATCCTGCTCCAACAGTTCGGCTACCCAGCCCAGCTCCAATTTTTCTAGGGTTTCCCTAGTGGGTTGGCCGGTGGCGTTATCCCAGCCCCGCTGACGATAATATTCGGTGACCGCCTTTGCCAAGGCTTCCCTGTTCATACATTTACCGTCAGTGGGTCCGCCTCTGAGGGGCGTGGTGAAAAACTTTTCCGCCAGCGTATCTTGATCCCTGCCGAGACCCTCACGGGCATTAAAGGCCCGCATGAGATTCACGCGGCGTGCACCGACATCCAGCAGCTCATCCAGCGTCACCTCCCAGCCGGTCACGGACCGCACCAGGGTGACGAAATCCCGGGGACCGAAAAGTTCCCAGGAGGCACCCCAAACAAACTGGCACACGCAGAGACAATCGGACAGGCTGTAAAGATCCTGAGTTTTGATGGTAAATCGCACCTTCTCTATCCCCAGCACTTCCGGCGGGTCCTGGCCGGGTGCAAGACCCAAGCTTTCAAAACGGTCGCGGTAATCATCGTATCCGAAATCATAGTCCGGATCATGGGAAGCGCTTTGATGGTCAGCACCAAAGGGGTTTATTGCATACAACAGGGCCATATTGGCCTTGTGCTGGGGCATATGGGCCGGTGCTTCCTGACCCTTAGACGTGATAAGAAACTCACTGCCTTTGCCCAGTTTTGCGGCGGCGCGCTGGGAACCTTCGGCCAACAGCGCGCCGAAGCTTTCACGCCGGGCGATCATTTCCGTCAATTGAACCATGGCCGGGGCGTTACCAAAACGGAGATCCAGGCCACCGGTATCCGCGAGGTTCAATCGGCCGGCTTCGAAAGCCTCCATGGCCCAGGCAATGGTGGCGCCGCAGGAAATGGTATCCAGTCCATATTGGTTGCAAATTTCGTTGGCCTTGCAAATCGCGGCCAGGTCATCCACACCGCAGTAGGAACCCATGGTACATATGGTTTCGTATTCGGGACCACCGTAAAGGGGATCCAGCTTGTAGGGCCCTTGGGTCTGTTCCACCACGCGTTTGCAGCGTACCACGCAACTGTAACACGTATCCCGGCCCTGGGTCTCCTGATGACCCTGTTCCCGACCTTTTAATAGGGTATTGTACAGGACAGGGCCGTCGATTTTTTTCCAACCATTGAAAACACCGCTTGAAAAATTGTTGGTGGGTAATCCCCCGACCTCCTGTTGGTAGCCTATGGACAAGGCAGTTCCGTATTGCCCCATGGGGAATAAGGCGGAGTTCGGAAACGCCTTGGCCCCCCATTTGGTCAGCTCTTTGAAGGCGGATTTGTTCGCTATTTCAGGGCGTTGGTTACCGCGTACAACCACAGCCTTTAAATTTTTACTACCCATCACGGCGCCCATACCGGTGCGGCCATTGGCCCGGTTGCACATGTTGATCAGGCTGGCAAAGCGCACCTGCTTTTCCCCGGCCGGGCCGATTTGGAGCACTTGTACCTTGGCATCGTCAAGCTCCTGTTTGATTACATTCTCCGCTTCGCCTGTGATCTTGCCCCACAGATGGGACGCATCCTTGATCTCGGCTTGGCCGTCATGAATCCAAATATAGACCGGCGTAGAAGCCCGGCCTTTGATAATAACTCCATCAAATCCGGCCCATTTCAATTGTGCTGGCCAGAACCCGCCTGACTGGGAATCACCGATGGCGCCGGTCAGTGGCGATTTGGCAGTGGCCGTCACGCGACTGTTGCCAGATATGGGCGTGCCTGTGACAACACCGACGCTTAGGCCTAACACATTTTCCGGTCCTAAGGGATCCACCCCTGCGGGCATCTCCCGAAGGAGATAGTAAAGATTTTGCGCACTGCCCCCCATGTAATGGCGGTAGAATTCCGGGGTAGGATTTTCAATGTCGATGATCCGGTTGGTAAGATCGATATGCAGAATTTTACCCGCATAGCCTTTGGGCATGATGCACCTCTAATGTTTGACAACTATAGTATCTGTTTATTGGCCATTTGAGATATAATTTTTTCCGGTGTAGGGATGGCGCCGGCCTTGTGAGTTGCCTGGCATAGCCGACTGTAAACATTCCAGGTGGCACCATCCACTGTGAATCCATTTTATTAAAATATCAAATATCGGTAGCTTCTGTGCTATTCAAGGCTACACTAACATCTCTTAAAACTTAAATTGAGGCAATAAATATTTTTTTACACACTTTCGGTCAACACAGTTATGCTCTTAAACATTATTGTCTCCACCGCAACACCCGGAATCATCAGTCCACCAGTGCACTAAGGGTCTTTAAAATCGGGTCGAAGTGTTGGTTGACATGGCGGTACACCTTGTCGTTGAGTTGTTTATAAAATCGGGTGTTTTCCAGGTTGGGGTGGAATTCGTCATCTATTCGAACCATCTTTGCCACCGCTTCTTCATAGGATGTGAAAGCGCCGACAGCCATGCCCGCGTTGATCACACATCCGATTGATGCGGAGCCTTTGATCTTGTTTCGTATGGCGGGAACCCCGAAGATATCGGCAAATATCTGCATAATTACATCACTGTTGGCTCCTCCACCGGAAATAATCAATTGGCCAAGCGGGGTATTCAGTTCCCGCATCATTTTATCCATATGGTTTTTGACGGTAAAGGCAAGGCCTTCCAGGATTGACCGGTAAATATGTCCCCGGGTATGGCGGCCGTCAAATCCCAACATGATGCCTTTGCGGTAGACCGCATCCATTGGGGGGGCCCAATCGTGAATCGTAATTAGGCCTTCACATCCCGCGGGAATATTTTCCGCCTCTTTGTTGAATATCTCTTCAATGGAGGTGTCCTTTTTTGAAGCTTCATCTTTGATACCAACGCCAAATTGATCGCAAAACCATGAAACCGTCCACATACCGAGTCGCACCCCAATACATTCATAGAGGTAGCGTCCCGGCACCGAGGCCTGAAATGACCAGAAATGTTTGGCATCTTTTTTGTGTTCTGACCCGTTCACCAATGCACCGATATAAGTTCCCAGTGAAATCAGGCCGGTCCCCGGCAAAAGGGCGCCTGCACCCAGTGCTTCCACGGCCTTGTCATGGGCTGTTGCCACCACCGGTATTCCGGCCCAGAGCCCGATTGATTTCGCTGCTTTTTCGGTCACGCGGCCCAAAATTTCACCGGGTTTAACCACGTCAAACAGCATCTCACGAGGCACATGGCACGCCTCGATCCAATCCTCATCCTGACACCAATCCAGTGTGTCATCATCCATGGGCCACCAGCCGATATAGTTGGCACAGGTGTCTTTGAACTCTCCGGTCAGCCGATGGGTGATGTAACCTGAGGTCGTGGTCACATAACGGACATCGCCAAATAGGGGTTGGTATTCGTATGGGGCGTTTAGACGTTTGTCCATCCAACTCAGTACCGGGTATGCAAGTTTACCATCTTCCTTTAGCATCGCCCGACAGCAGCGGATAATGCAGATCCCCATGGCGAGAATGTTGTGTATCTCATCGTCAAACTGTTCCATTGCCCGCTGAAAAGCAATTTTCAGCGCATCCCAGAGATCATCATCCGGATGTTCGGCCAATTGCGGTTCGGGAATATCGATCTTCCGTAGCGGTTCACGACCCTGACAAATGATGTTCCCGTGTAGATCCGTGATGATAACTTTGGCACTCTGAGTCCCGACATCCACACCCATTAAATATTTTTTGCTCACTTTGGATCCCCATTAGATGCTTTTTCAGCCGTAACCAATTTTGATGAAGTCGTAAAATGTGAATCCAATAGGACTTCTTACGCCGCCATCAATTTTTCCAATTCCAAAAGGACCGGTTTTAGATCAGCCACAATACCCACGTCGGCAACCTCAAATATTGGGGCGTCACTGTCGGTGTTAATGGCCACAATCAATTTGCTGTTCCGAATTCCCATTTTAAAAAAAGCCGAACCGGAAACTCCCGCTACGATACACAGCTTTGGCGAGATGGTGAGTCCGGATGCGCCGATCAATCGGTTCATATCCATCCATGCATTCATTACCGCCTGGCGGCTGCCACCAAGCTCCGCTCCCATTTTGGCGGAAACTTTCTGTATAAGATTAACCGTTTCAATCCCTTGTGCCCCTTGAC
>RCND010002062.1_pt1 | contig 11261 bp, 12 predicted proteins | sample 2041351 | NCBI WGS metagenome assembly RCND01 (sample SAMN09708230, study PRJNA481090) | Marine sediment metagenome, whole genome shotgun sequencing project. | biome: marine sediment; feature: ocean; material: sediment; isolation source: Sewage treatment plant 12B marine sediment (STP12B) ...
ATGAATCTGTGCCAATAATCAGCCAAAACTTACACCCTTTATGGCGTTCATTTAGTAAACGAAAGGTCTCAACCGAATAAATCTTCCCTTCACGGTTCAGTTCAAGGTCAGAGACACTAAATCCCTCAATGCCCTCAACTGCCAACTTACACATAGCAAGACGATGGTCATTATAATGAGGTACTGTTTCCTTATGTGGCGGGTTACCTGTTGGCATTACCCATACTTCATCGAATGTTTCTGTGTCCAACACACATTGACCGGCAACAATGTGACCTATGTGTATAGGATTAAAAGTGCCGCCTAATAGGGCCACCTGTTTTTTCTTATGCATAGACAAACCTTCCGTCATGGTTAACATAACTATATTATGTTAAAATTAGAATTTTGGCAAAACAATTTGCTTATTGTCTGAACTTTCTTTATAGAGAACAAAACGTCTGCCCATTACCTGAACAACTTCTGAATTCGTTCTTCCTGCAATGGTTTCTGCTACGTCTCGAACATCTTCCACACAGTTCTTAAGTATGGTTGATTTAACCAATTCTCTTTTCTCTAATGCTTCACCGACTGATTTAGATAGTTCAGGTGTAACCCCGCCCTTACCTACTTGAAAAATCGGGTCTATATCATGGGACATTTTGCGTAAATACGCACGTTGTTTACTGGTCATTTGTATTGCTCCTTATAGTCGCTTTATGGGGTAATGGGCATGGAGTATGGTATAAGTATCATTCTACTTACGTCCTGACATCCTTACCACCAGCCCATAGCTAATCTTCTATCATTTTAACGCTTAACGCCTAACGTCTAACGTCTTAGTCTTACTTATAATAATCAAATTCTAGATAATACATCTTAACGGTGTCGCCTTCTTCAATACCTAAAGCTTCAAGTTCTTTTAAAATTCCTTCTTTTTCTAAGAAGTTCTGGAAGAAAATGAACCCTTTTTCATCATCGATGTTGGTATAACCAAGCATACGTTCAACACGACTACCTTCAACTCGATAAACACCCTCTTCATCAACCGTCACCACAATAGGGTCTTGAACCTTGTGCATTTGATCTAAGAAGAACTCTTGCTCGTAGACGATATGCTCATTAGGCATTTCTTTAAGTACGCCGTCGAGGTGATACAAAAGTTCTTTAAGACCTTGACGTGCCACCGCTGATATAGGGAATACTTTGATGCCTTCTGGCTCAAATTCTTCTTTTAACAGGGTTAATGCGTCATCGTCATACATCGCATCAATCTTATTGGCCGCAATAATTTGAGGCTTTTTAAGAAGTTCAGGGTTATATTCTGATAATTCATGCTGCATTTGTCGAATGTCTTGAATAGGATCTCTGCCCTCAGTACCAGCTACGTCTACAACGTGAAGCAGTACTTTCGTGCGTTCAACATGTTTTAAGAACTCATGTCCAAGGCCTATACCTTCATGAGCTCCTTCTATAAGCCCAGGAATGTCTGCGATAACAAAGCCACTATCATTTATATCAACCACGCCAAGGTTTGGGGTTAATGTGGTGAAATGATAATTAGCAATCTTTGGTTTAGCATTAGATACGACAGATAACAAGGTAGATTTACCAACATTTGGTAGTCCAACAAGACCAACGTCAGCAATTGACTTTAGTTCAAGTTCAATGTCAATCTCTTTGGCTTCTTGCCCTCCTTGAGCGTATTTAGGTGCCTGCATGGTTGCCGTGGCGTAATGCTGATTACCTTTACCACCTTTACCACCATTTAGTAGACGAAAGCGTTCATCGGCATCAGACATATCTTTGATGACTTTACCTGAAGCTGCATCTTTAATGATTGTACCGATTGGCACTTTAAGCACCAATGTTTCACCATCTTTACCTGAACATTGACTGGGCATGCCTGGTTGTCCAGTCTTTGCTTTGAATTGTTTTCTATGTCTGAAATCATAAAGTGTGTTGGCATGGTTATCCACAACGAATATAACATCTCCGCCACGACCGCCATCACCACCATCAGGTCCACCGTTAGGTACGAACTTCTCACGACGGAAACTAACACATCCATCGCCACCTTTGCCTGATTTCACTGATATTTTTACTTGATCTACAAAAATCATTGTTACTCCTTTTGCTGCTGCCCGGTTCTAAGGGGTATGGGTAGGTGAAAATACCACCTACTCTGCAACTATTCTAATTATTTAACATTATAACACACTATAAACAAGTGGTCGGTTGAAACATGCCTGTACTACCACCCTGCCCTACGCCATATCAACAAGAATCCGAAGCCTATCGTTTTGGCACAGGAGTCTGAGTAAATAAAGCTTTCGGTTTAGTCAGCTACGGTCCGAGGTGTACTAGTGTACATAAGGCTCGTAGGTGGCTGAACCGGACGCTTTATTTGCCAGAATCCGAAGCCAAAAATAAAAAAGAGCCATCTCTAATCAGATGGCCCGTTTCATTGACTATTGCGCTTTAGGGTATACAGACACTTGCTTTTTGTCTTTACCTTTTCTTTCAAACTTTACAACACCGCTAACAAGTGCGAATAATGTATCGTCGCCACCTCTGCCTACGTTGTTACCAGGATGAATTTTTGTTCCACGCTGTCTGAACAGAATATTGCCTGCCAGTACGAACTGACCATCTGCTCTTTTGGCACCAAGTCTTTTAGCCTCTGAGTCTCTACCGTTTTTGGTAGACCCAACACCCTTTTTATGGGCGAATAATTGAAGGTTCATTCTTAACATGGTTTACACCTCCTCGATTTGTATTTGTATGTAATTATTTCCGTATTCTTCACTTATTGTGGTCACACCAATCTCTAATGCTGCAAGCAACACCGATGTATCGTGTGAAATAGTACTGGCCATCATCACTTGAACAAAACCATCTTCGTTCACCGTTGCTGAGTAGTCATCGTCTGTTAGCATGTCAATTGCATTCTCTGTGTTAATCATTAACACGGATATTGCAGCACATACAACATCGTAACCTGGTTCAGCGAATTCAGCATGACCATTACCTTTGTAACCGACATTGATTCCGTCTCTTTTATAAAGTATAATCTGAATCATAATTATAAAGTGATCTTGTCGATTTTAACAGCTGTAAATGGTTGTCTATGACCTTGAGTTTTTTTGTTACCGTTGTTCTTTGGCTTGAATTTAAAGACTCTAATCTTCTTACCTTTACCTATAGCTGTTACAGTAGCTTCTACTTTAGCACCTGCTACAGTAGGGGTTCCTGCTGTTACAGTTCCATCGTTAGATACAAACAATACTTCATCAAAAGTTACAGTTTCACCTGCATCAACTCCGAGCTTTTCAACTCTGATTACATCACCTTCAGCTACTTTGTATTGTTTACCACCTGTTTTGATAATTGCGTACATATTCTGGCACCTCCTCGTTTTTTAAGTCTCGCCGGATTTCGGTGGCTCATAGAGCGCTTAGTACCTGACCGTGCGGCATACCATCAGTTATATTATCACAGTAGCGGTGACACGTCAAGCTAAATGTCTTGAAAAGATAAAAACAAAGTGAAACCACAGCGGCACAGCGGGCACGGCGTCTTTATTCATGTAAAAATCAGTAAATATTCATGAATTTTCTGTTTATAACAATCTCGATGTTCTACGATGTCGTATATTAATCACACTCGCCGTGCCGCTGTGCCGCCGTGGTTTTCATTTAATCTTTTCTAACGCCATCTCATCTGTTATAATGTTTTTAGTAAACTATTAGGAGGCATCATGGCTAAAGAAGTTAAAGCACGTTTTGATAAAGGACTTAAAAAATATCATATTGACTACCATAAACAAAAGAATAAAGGACAGTACAGATATGACCTTATGGCGAAGTTAAATACCACAGAGCAATTTATTGTGCTGATTGAGACCCATTTGGGCTCTAGTACTCAACCGGATCAATTGAATTATGCCCGTACCATTGAAGCTCTATTTCCGAAATACGGTCTTGTATACCAAGTAAGACCTATTGAAATTCAGTCACAGAAGAAACTTTTGGGCTTTTTAAGTGGTAGTAAAAAGACGGACACTCACTACGCCATTACTTTTATCATCCCACAAGGTGCCCTTAACAAAGAGATGTTCGAAGACTTATTAAGTGAATACGACCTCCAGATTGGCTATAAATTAAAAAAAGAGACTGGTGAATTTTTTGAAGATATGCAAAAAGGCTACGTTAACAATGTCTTTGACGATAGCTACTTCGGTAACAGCTTTTACGATTCAAGAATATTTAATAAGTTTCTTGCCACTGAGGATTTGACTCAGTTGTAGGGGCTTCGGGAAGCGAAACGAATTGCACACTACTCCTTTATATTATAGCTAACGCCGCCATTCCAATCAGAATGACGGCGTTTTTGTTGATTACTTTTTTATGTTTGTCACCTATTTCTTCGCTGCTTCAATCAAGAACATTGGGTACAAATGGTCGTTTTTGTCAAAGTTATAAATGGTCTGAATATTATTAATGGTAAAGCCCAATGACTTTAGGGAATTTGCCAATATGTCCGGATCGAAACCGTGATGATAGACACCTTCTGATGTGCCTGGGTGGAACCTGCCATCTTCTTGGTACAAATCGCATAGGAAGAGCTTTCCACCTGCTTGTGTCATATCATAGATTTTCTTAAGGACATCTTCAACCACTTTAACATGATGAAGAAACATGGCACTATAAACCACATCGTATAATTTCAGTGGGTTGTAATCTTTAAAGTTCTCTTTGATCGGTGCTAAATGGTATAGATGTTTTTCAGCTAACTCCCTAGTCAATTGATCCATCATATTAGCTGAGTTATCCAATAAATCAATTCTCGAAAAATCATCCGCGAGAAGCACACTAAGTGTCCCCGTCCCCGCACCTACTTCAAGGGCTTGCAATCTTTGTTCCTTATCACAATGTGTATGAATATATGCGCCTATAGCTTCTGAATAGCGAAGCCTATCATGGTTATCATCCCATGTCTCAGCCATAGTATTAAATTGGTTCATAAATGTCTCCTCCCGTTCAAAGAACAATGCCATTTCTACACTTTAATTATAACATTTGCGTCAATGACAATTTCTTCAAACTCCTGTAACATAATCACAAAGAATCTGTTACAGATTTAGTAAACCTCTGACGGTAATATTCTCCCATAAAGGTCTGTCAATTTTTTTTCTAGTCACTTCAACCAGTCCTAAGACCGTCAATCCGTGTACAGTTGTTTTCACAGAAGCATTACTGCAAAGAGCCTCAAAATGAGACAATAAAGCCTCTTTGTCTTCTTCCGTTTTCATATCTATAAAATCAACAATAATGATGCCGGACATATTTCTTGCCCGCATCTGATACACAATCATTTCCGCAGCTTCTTTGTTCGTCTTAAGTATTGTTTCACTGCTCTTCTTACGGCTTAAGGATTTCTCAGTGTTCACATCGATTACGGTCATTGCTTCAGTCGGCTCAATAATGATGGTTGCGCCTGACTTTAGCCAAACTTTTTTCACAAATAATTTAGACAGTTTATCTCTAAGGCTGTAATGATTCATCAATGCGTTGTTGTCCGGGTAATTTCCCTTAACAACCGTTGCGTCTATTTTTTGCTCATCAATTAATCCCTGAACCTCTTCGCAGATGTGTTCATCACAAGCAATGACCTTCAGCGTTTCAGTCAGTTTTAAATCTCTGATCATGGTTAAATATCTAGGTTCTGGCCGATATAGCTTCTGATAAACAGATTTATAGGCAAGATGGTCTGTTATGTTGTTAAAAACAGTGGCTAATACATCCATCTCAGCTTCAATCTCTTCAATTGTGACCTTCTCCGCATTGGTTCTAATAATGAAGCCGAACCCCTCTGTAACCTTTGATTTAAGACGACCTTTATAAAGTTTCCTTAGCTTCTCACGTCTAATCTTACTGGAAACAAAGATTTTCTTCTTATCTGTTGTTAAGACCACATAACGGCCGGACAAAACAAAGTTAGCGGTTGCTTTTGCCAATTTTGTTTTATGGGCTTCTTTTTCAATCTGTACAAGAAGCTCATCTCCTTGGACAGGGGTCAACCCTTTACCGTGTTTCTTAGTGAAGAAGAAATTCTCAACTTCATTCAGAGATAAAAAGACATTCTGACCATCTGCAATCCTAACAAAAGCACTGTTAATGTTCTTCTTCACTTGCTCAACACGACCAACATAAATGGTGCCAACACCGTTACCGGTATCTTCATCGGTCTGGACCTCAACAATTTCTTGTTTGCCACCTAATAGAGCACTTATGTACCCATGTTCTGTTGCTGCTATCACTAGTTCCATGGTCTATCCTAACTTTGGTACTATCAATGATTCCAATGTCTCATTTGGTTGATGGTATAACTCAATACGATGGAAACCGAATTCGCCTCTATCATAGGAGATACCTGCTTTGTCTGTAAGCAGTTGAAGTATCATCTCAGGTTTGATGTTCAATGTACTCCCTGTCGCGATGAGCATGATCAGGTCATCCCCTTCAAGGGTTAATTCAATGATCCCAGGTCTTACATCAAAATCTTTCATCGTACCTTTTTTTGTTCTCTTCTCAACAATCAATTCTTCTGCTTCAACCAATTCGGTTAGCATTGTCTCTGTAATGAATGGTTTGTAGGAAGTGATTCTATAACGTGCAGCAACAAGTGCTGCCATTGCTTTAGGTTCTTTCTCTTGAATCACAACCCCTTTAATAAATTCAACACCATTAGGTGCTACCGCATTCACAGCAGCTATGATAACTTCTACAGGGACATCTTCTGTTAATTTGAGGTCCACATATTCACCCTCACTAGACACGCCAACAGCCAATGCTGTTGCAAACGAGAATGTTTGATGAGGACTAAATCCCTCTGAATAAGCAATAGGGATATTGGCCCTTCTAAAGGTTTTCTGCATGGTTCTCATAAGGTCAAGGTGACCAACAAAGCGGACTGGACCCGTTTTTCTAAATTTAAGCCTTTGACGCATAACAGATACCTCCTTCAACTTTCATTGCACCACAATTTGTACAACCGTCCATACAGTTCACGGTCGTTTCGCCTTTCTCAGCAAGTAACCATTCATTGTATAAGAAGGACTTAGTCACACCAATATCAATGAAATCCCAAGGAAGAATTTCTTCAAAATCTCTTGTTCTTTCATTATAGAAAGTAGGATCCATATCAAAGGCCTCAAAGGCCTTATTCCACTTCTTAACATCAAAGTGTTCTGACCAAGCATCATACTTAGCCCCTTGGTTGTAGACATTAAGAATAACATCATTCAGCTTACGGTCACCTCTAGCAAGGATCCCTTCAATACGGCTTGTGCTTGCATCATGACTGTTGTATTTAATGTTCTTCTTATTCATGTTCTTGTTCAGAAGTCTTGCTTTCTCATAGAACTCTTCTGACGTATTCTGAGCAAACCATTGGAACGGTGTAAAAGGTTTTGGAATAAAGAAGGCAGAGCTAATAACAATCTGAAGCCTTTGACGTCTCATTTCCTTTGGCATTTTGAACCATTCTTCTGTAATGTCTTGACCCAATTTTACAATGGCTAAAACATCTTCTTCTGTCTCAGTCGGTAGACCTAACATAAAGTATAACTTCACTCTGTTCCATCCACCTTTGAAAGCTTCAGAAGACCCACCTATAATATCTTCTTCAGTGATGTTTTTATTAATCACATCACGAAGTCTTTGTGAACCGGCTTCCGGTGCAAATGTTAAGCTGCTTTTTTTCACATCTTGAACTTTACTCATAAGCTCTATAGAGAAACCATCTATTCTTAGAGATGGCAATGCAAGGTTCACATGGTCAAGTTCCGGTGCCTCAAGAAGATGTGTTGCCAACTCATTCAAATCAGTATAATCACTAGAACTAAGAGAGGTTAAGGAAATCTCATCATGACCAGTATTTTTCACTATTTCAATGGCTTGTGCCTTAAGGGTATCTACTTCTTTCTCGCGAACGGGACGGTAGATCATACCTGCTTGGCAGAAGCGGCATCCTCTTGCACAACCCCTAAACAACTCTAATTCCACACGATCAAATACCGTCTGTATGTAAGGAACAATTGGCTTCAATGGGTATCTAAGACCAGTGACATCCTCAACCCTTTGTTTCTTAACTTTAGCTTTGGCGTGAGGATTGTTTGGCTCAAAAGAGGCAATCGTACCATCTTCATTGTAGCTAACATCATAGAACGCAGGTACATAGATGCCGTCGAAGGCCGCTATTTTTTCTAAATAAGACTGACGTGTACCACCTTCAGCTTTATGTACTTTATAAGCATCAATCAGCTCATTGATCACCGTTTCTCCTTCACCAATCATGAAGAAATCAATAAAATCACTGATAGGTTCCGGGTTATAGACACATGGTCCACCAGCACAGATGATAGGATCATCATCACTTCTATCCCTACTATGCAAAGGTATTTGCCCTAAATCTAACACTCTTAAGATATTGGTGTAGGCCATCTCATATTGAATGGTGAACCCAATTATGTCCATGTTCTTAATTGGTTCTTGGCTTTCAAGGGCAAACAATGGAATCGATTGCTCTACCATCACTTTGTCTAAGTCTACCCATGGAGAGAAAATACGTTCACACCAAGTATCTTCTCTAGCATTCAAATTATCATATAGGATAGATAACCCTACATGGCTCATCCCAATATCATAGACATCGGGAAAACACATACCAAATCTTACATCTACGTCATTTTTATCTTTAACAATGGCATTGTATTCCTGACCAATGTATCTGGCAGGTTTTACAACACTTAATAATAGTGCGTCGCTTAAAAAAAGTTTGTCCATTTTAACTCCTTATATGGGTTGAAACATTTAAGTTTTCATTAACAACAGCCAATCATACAGTAAAGTATGCTTCAAGTCAAATTAATTGAAACCCCTTGGTTCAAAACCCTTGCCCCACACCCCATATATATGTTAAACTCAGTGACAGAACGCTTTGACACATTAGCTTCAGCATAAAACATCAAGGATCAAAGCACGTATATTGAAGGAGGTTTTCTAATGGAAAACGCATACGACATATTAAAGGAACGTGGGTTCATCGCACAAGCAACTCACGAAGATGAAACAAGAGACTTATTAGGTAAAGAAAAAGTGACCTTTTATATAGGATTTGACCCTACTGCTGACAGTTTGACGGCCGGCCACTTCCTTACAATCATGGCTATGGCACACATGCAACGTGCAGGCCACAGACCTATTGCCCTTATTGGTGGCGGTACAGTAATGATTGGCGACCCAAGTGGACGTTCTGATATGCGTCAAATGATGGGCAGAGAATCTATCGATTCAAACGCTGATCGATTCAAAGGTCAATTATCCAGTCTTATTGATTTTTCAGAAGGCAAAGCAATTATGGACAACAACGCTGATTGGTTGTTAAACCTTAACTACCTAGAGTTTATTCGCGACATCGGTGTCCACTTCTCAGTCAACCGTATGCTCACCGCTGATTGTTACAAATCAAGACTTGAGAAAGGTCTTTCCTTCCTTGAATTCAACTACATGCTCCTTCAGTCTTATGACTTCTTAGAGCTTAACAGAAAATACAACTGTGTTCTTCAAATGGGTGGTAACGATCAATGGTCCAACATCCTCGGTGGTGTTGAACTCATTAGACGTAAGGAACAAAAGCCTGCTTATGGCGTTACCTTTAACCTTCTTACAACTTCTGAAGGTAAGAAAATGGGTAAAACACAAAAGGGTGCCGTATGGCTTGACCCTGCTAGAACATCACCCTACGAATTCTACCAATACTGGAGAAACATTGAAGATGTCAAAGTCAAAGAATGTCTTGGTCTTCTTACATTCCTACCTATGGAAGAAGTGAACAGACTTGGTGCTTTTGAAGGGGCAGAAATCAACAAAGCAAAAGAAGTACTTGCCTATGAGATTACTACCCTCATCCATGGTAAAGAAGAAGCAAAAAAAGCACAAGAAGCCACGAAAGCTCTTTTCGACGGTGGTGCTGCCAAAGCTAACGTGCCACAAACAGTGATGGACAAAACAATCTTTGAAGCCGGCATCAATATGCTTGACCTACTTGTAGACACAAAGCTTGTACCTTCAAAATCAGAAGGTCGTCGTAACGTGCAACAAGGTGGCGTTAGAATTAATGACGTTCAAGAGAAAGACATCGCAAGACTAATAACAATGAAAGACTTTAATGAAGATGGCGAAATGATGATCCGTAAAGGTAAAAAAGTTCATCATATGATTAAGATATAGTCAGGTAGTAAGTAAGTAAGTAAGTAAGTAAGTAAGTAAGTTAACTTATAGTATCTATTGGTTAATGAAATAGCAAGGACCCTATTCTCTTTTGAGAATCGGGTCCTTTTTTTTGTTATGAATGTTTAAGGCGTTTCAAAAATTAAAAAAACTCTATATACGTCATCTTTAGCTGAACTGATGATTAGGTAGGGGTCCGGGTCATCATTTGATTGGTAACTTTATCTCTAATGATTCGTATAATAATGAAAAGGGTCCGTCCCCAATCATCATCTCATAGCTACCCCATCCAAAAAGGCTATAAGGTCTCTGTCCATTAATAAACGATAATGTTTATGTCCTTCTTTTCTGAAGTAAGTGGTTAAATCATTTTTAGACATAATCCTGTCGACACTGTCAAACACGTCAACCAAATCTTCGTTGGTAAGGCTATAGGCAATCTTCAGCTTTTTGAGGATCACGTTGTTCACTGATTTACCAGACTTTAGTGGCAATGGAGCTTTAGTGCCATCTCCTGGCTTGGTTTCTTTCACCCCACGTTTCAGAATGATATAACCATTCAGAAAAGCTTCAACCACACTTTTTTCACATCTCACCAAAGCCGTTGTAGCAACCTCAGCATCTGTCACGCCACCGTGAACCAAGCAGGCGGCAAAGTCTTCTGTACTTATACTTAATTTATCCATCATCATTGTTAATAATTCACTGTTATTCATTAGTCCTCCAAGACTGCTTAAGCAATCATTTATTAGCTAAAATCAGGTGCTCTATAAGTTTAGATGATATTAGCCATAAATACAATGGTAAATGTAAATATCCAACACATTCTATTTCATAGATAAAGTTGACGCTGTGTTTTGGTGGGTATATGCGCTTCCGTTACAGCAGGCCATATTGATTTTAGCTGCCTTTCCCTCACAAGCTCGGCCGGTCTAGCGAAAATCATTACGGCCTGCTGAAACTATAGCTCCTATAAAAGCTAGTGGC
>RCND010002063.1_pt1 | contig 11260 bp, 7 predicted proteins | sample 2041351 | NCBI WGS metagenome assembly RCND01 (sample SAMN09708230, study PRJNA481090) | Marine sediment metagenome, whole genome shotgun sequencing project. | biome: marine sediment; feature: ocean; material: sediment; isolation source: Sewage treatment plant 12B marine sediment (STP12B) ...
CCTCGAACGGGTCGGCCCGAGTGATCTCGCCGCAGTGATTCAGGCACTGGAGGTGGTGGATCGAGCCGTGGCACTCCAGAATGCGGTCGCCCTGGAAACCGGCCTTCTGAAACTGACCGTCGACATTGGAGGTGAAAACAAAAGAGCCGTTCGAACAGCTCTCGCCCCACTCGCGGAGAATCCGAAAACCATCGTGGGGCTCGGTGGAACGGTAGAGTCCCAACCTGTGGCCGTAGAAGCCCCAGGCCAGCTCGGGATCCCGCTTGAACCAAATGGGGTTCGCCATGTCGTAGAAGCTGATGCCGAGGCGTTTCAGCGGCGGATAGGCGCGCCAGAATCCCTCGTTGCCGCGGAAGTCCGGCAGACCCGAATCCACTCCGATCCCGGCACCTGCTGTGATCAGGAGGGCATCTGCCTGGGCGATCGTCTCAGTTGCTCGATCCAGAGATTTTTCGAGATCCTTGTCCATCCAGCGATCATACCCGCGTCCCCGTTCGAGCTGCCCCTCTCCCTCTCCCTTGTCCGTTCCCGATCCCGATCCCGTTCCCGATCCGTCGTGACTGAACAGTGTGAACAGCAGACGGACAGGCCCTACCTCGAACCCTGATCGCTGAGCCAATAGAAGCGATAGGGCGGGATCACCAGCTGATCGTGAAACAGGCGTGGTGACTCGCCGGAATACAGGTCCTGCAGCCGGCTGTACTCGAAGCGGCCGCGGTTGGCCAGATCGCTCAGGGTCAACGACTGGGGATCGCTATCGAAGTTACCCACGACCAGCACATTGCCATTGAGCATGAAGGGGTCGTTGCGCATGAAGGTGAACAGGTGTGGGTTGCCGGTGTCCAGCAACTCACGGTTGTTGTAATCCGCAAAGGCGGGGATCGTCGTGCGCACCGCGATCATCTTCTGCAGACCGTCGAAGATCTGCTGCTGCACCGTGCCGCGCTCGTGTCGGAGTTCTGCCGTTTCCCAGTCGATGCGCGGGCGATTCATCCAGCGACTGTCGTTTGACTTGCTGTGGTCGTGCAGATAGCCGTAGTCGTTCAGGGTGCCGATCTCGTCACCGTAGTAGATCAGCGGAATGCCGCCGAAGGACATGATCATGCTGTGCAGCAGGAGAATGAGATCGACGCTGCGCCGGGTGTCTTCCGGGTCGTCGCGTTCAAGTGCCGACTCCAGCCCCGCCAGGGAGGCCAGTGAGCCGGAGATTCGGGCATCTCCGGTCTTGTTGTTGAACCCGAACGGCCGACCCCGGGCCGGGGAGTCGGCGTACACCCCGGTGAACCAATCGACCAGGAAACGGCGGTGGGCATGAGGTTCGTAACCCGCCTGCTCGATGTCCCCGTCGTCGAATCCGAGGCCGATGTCGTCGTGGCAGCGCACGTAGTTGAGCCAGGTGGCGCGGTCGAGCTTGGTTGGAAGGTTGCGAATGCCCTGGTCGAGCAGCCTGGTGTTCTTCGTGGCCGCGGCGTCCCACAGCAGGGCCATGAAGGTGGCGTTGTAGGCGATCTCGCACTCCTTGGCGATCACGGCGTCTTCGCCGAAATACTTGACGATCTCCACCGGAGCGACGATGGCCTCGGCGATGAACAGCACACCCGGCGCGGTGACCTGGCAACAATCCTTCATCAGCTGCAGAATCAGATGGGCCTCACGTTCGTTCTGACAGGTGGTGCCGATCTTCTTCCAGAGAAAGGCCACGGCGTCCAGGCGCACGATGTCCGCCCCCTGATTGGCCCAGAACAGGATGATGTCCAGCATTTCGATGAACACCGCGGGGTTGCCGTAGTTGAGGTCCCACTGGTAGTCGTTGAAGACGGTCATCACCCACTTGCCCATGGTCTCGTCGTAGGTGAAATTGCCGGGCGCGGTCTCCGGGAAGATCTCGGGCATGGTTTCCTCGAACATGTCCGGGATGTCGCGGTTGTCGAAGGTGTAGAAGTAGTTCTGAAAATTTTGCTCGCCGCTGCGCGCACGACTGGCCCATTCGTGCTCGTTCGAGGTGTGATTCATCACCACGTCGAGGGTCAGCAGGATGTCGCGTTTGCGCAGCGTCTTTGCCAGGGCGCTCAGGTCCTCGAGGCTGCCCACTCTATCGTCCACGTCGCGGAAATCGCTGACCGCGTAGCCGCCGTCACTGGCGCCGGCGGGGCACTTCAAAATCGGCATCACATGAACCATGTTGACGCCCAGTTCCTGAAAATAGCCGGCCTTGGATTGCAGCCCCTTCAGATCCCCGGCAAAGCCGTCCGTGTACAGTGCCATGCCGACCCACTGCTGGCCCAGGAACCAGTTGTGGTCGCGTTCTCGCGCCATGTCCACGGCCTCCAACTCGGCGCTTCGCGTGATGTACTGGCGGGCCATCACCTCCACCAACTGCACCATCTGTTGTTCGAAGTCCTCGCCTTCACCGTACAGATGATGGAACAGCCTGTGGATGGCGTAGAAGTTCGCCCCCAGCCGGGTGTAGAAGTGGCGCAGGTCTCGTTTGCGGATCTCGGGCTTGAGCTCGTCGAGGATGTGATTCAGCAGGGAATGTGAGACCTGTTCATACATGGCTGATCCGCATTATCGCCTATTCACAGTTTCCATGCGTCAACAAAAGGGCGGTAGAAGTTGGCGTCGGTCACCGTCGCTCCTCGTTGTCCCACCAGGGCGGAAGCGAAGGCCTGGGCCCGTTGCAGGGTCGTGTCCAGCGGCCAGGCCTCGGCCAGCCCGAGGATGATCACCGAGGCAAAGGCATCCCCGGCGCCGACCGTATCCACAACGTCGACGTGATCCCGTGGCCTTACCGTGTGGCGCGCGCCGTCGGCGGTCAGCAACTCGGCGCCGTCCGACCCCCGGGTGACGACCAGTCCCTGGAGGTCGTGATCGTCGAGAAAACCCTCTGCGCCCCTCTCTGAATGAGAGAGTAGTTCCAACTCGTCGCAGTTAAGTTTGACCCAGTTGGCTCGGCGCACCATTGACAGGACCCGATCCCTGTGCCACCACGGCGGTCGCAGGTTAACGTCGACGAAAACCACCTCCGGTCCGCCGGCCCTCAATGCCTCCGCGCTCTGCCGGGAATTGGAGTCGCGCAGCGCCAGGGTGCCGTGATAGAGCAGTCCGCAACCGACGCGGTCCTGCGGCAACTCTTCGATCGCATCATAGGCGCAGGGATGGACGATGTCGTAGCTGGGATCACCGTTGTCGAAAAGCACGCTGACCCATCCCGTGGGGTGTCGCGGGTCGATTTGCAGGCCCTTTGTATCCATGCCCCATGTGCGCATCGCCTCGCGGACTGCCTCACCCTCCGGGTCACGGCCCACGCGGCTGATGAACCGTGGCCGCTGGCCGAAGGCCTGCAGATGCCAGGCCACATTGAAGGGCGCACCGCCGAGGACCCTCGTGCCATCCGGGAAATGATCGAACAGCACCTCTCCGAAGATGCACGGCCGCCCTTTCATACACCTTCGCCCGGCGTCTCGAACGCCATCCAGTCTCGTGTCTGCGGGTGGAAGTGTGCGACGCCCTCCAGGATGCCGGCGCTGTAGTTCCCGTTCATGCCCATGAAGCCGCCGCGTGCACAATAGAGCCGATCGCCGTGTCCCTTCTCGTCGGCCAGCCGGCGTGCCGACTCGCGCACATCCTCTCGGGCATTGGCCACCAGCACCGCCGGGATCGGGCTGGCCAGCACCTCCATGTCGTTGCCGCTGTCGCCGCAGAAGACCGTTCTGGCGCATTCGAAACCGCGCAGGTTCATCAGAGCCCGCACGGCGTGAACCTTCGACGCCCGCGCCGGCAGGATATCAAGCAGGCCGATGCCCTTGAGATCGTCCACACTCCAGATCAGGTTGGCCTTTACGCCGGTGGGATCCAGCCGATCGCGGATCTTTGCCTCCAACGCCTCGTGCTCGCTGTGTGGCGGAACGTAGAAGCTGAGTTTGAAACGGTTCTGCTGTGCGCTTGCTTGCGGTCGCAGATCGGGTAGGTCGCGCAGCAGGTCATGCAGATCGGCGTGACTGCAACCGGCCCAATCCTGCCCGATCTCGGTTTCCCAGGCGGTCATTTGCTGCCACACCTGCTCCGGGCCGACGCGATACATGGTGGAGCCCACGTCACCCACGACAAAGTCCGGAGTCGGTAGCTCGAAGTCCGCGATCGCCTCTTGTACCAGGGCGCTGTGGCGACCGCTGACATAGGCCAGACTGACCTCCGGGCGCGCCACCAGTGCCGCGAATCGATGACGGGCACCGGCGGATTCGGGCTGAAGTCCGTTGGGGATCAGAGTGCGATCCAAATCAGTGCAGATCAGCAAGGGTCCGCTCATTCGCTTGGCGGAACCCGGCAGGTATCGAAGAAGTCATAGTGATCGATGGCCTCGAGGATCCCCAGGGCATGGGGTTGGTCGGCAAAATAGATCCTCTTTTGGTCCACCAGCTGAGACAACTCCTCGTGATGACGGTTGCCCACCACCACCGCCATGGTGTTGCCGCGCATCATGTCCTCGTCGGCGCCCGAACCTCCGGCCACCAGCACCTGTTCGAGCGGAATGTCGAGCCGCTGAGAGACATAGCGCAGGGCTTGTCCCTTGGAGGCGCGCGACGGCAGGATGTCCAGGAATTGCCCGAAGGAACAGAACACGTTGGCGGTCAGTTCCTTCTGGCGGATCAGGGTGATGATCTCTTCCTGCGTAGGGGCCTTCTCAGGATCGAAGTAATACGACAGTTTGAGGGCACTTTGGTCTCTCTTCGGTTGGATCTTGAGACCCGGCAACTCGGCCAGCACCCGTCGCACCCGCTGCGGGTTCCAGTTGTGATCGATATGGTCGTTCCACCAGTCGTCGCCGGTCAGATTCTGACCGTAATGGATGCGTGTGCCCAGGCTGCTGATCAGAACGTCCGGCATGGGGATGCGAAATTTCTTCATCAATGCCAGGGCGGTGTCGAAACGACGGCCGGTGGCGATCCCGAAGATGACGGACCTGTGGTTCTGGCGAATCACTTCGGCGAAGCGCTCCAGTGAGGCAGGATTGCCCAGCAGGTTCTGGTCCAGATCACTGAAGATGGCGCGGTCGCGGTAGCGCACCGAGCGTGTCGGGCGCGCGCTGGGCATGGGCTGGTATGTGCCGGGCAGCCCGCGTACCTCGGCGAGGTAGGCCTCGGCGTGGGCCTGCCAGGAATAATGCCGTCGAACGCCTTCGATGCCGTTACGAGAGGCCTTCTCCCACGCCTTACGGTCGCGCAGGAGTTTGAGGAGGGCCTCGATGATTGCCCCCGTGTCCAGCGGGTCCACGAGTTCACCGTTGTGGCAGTTGGCTATGATGTCCACCGGCCCGCCGTTTTCGGTGACCACCACCGGCAGGCCGCTGGCGGCCGCCTCCAGGATGGTCAGCCCGAAGGGTTCGGTAAGAGCCGGATTGACGAACACACCGCCGGACGCCGCCGCCAGACGATAGATGGCCGGCACCTCGTCGGCGCTGTGATTCTTGGGCACCGCGACCTTGCCGTAGAGGTCGTAGCTGTCGATCACCAGCAGGATATCGGTCAGCACCGACTGGGCGCCATCCTCCATGTCGCGGATATCGTCGCGATTGCCGGCCACGATCAGCAGATTGGCCAACTGCTGCAGGGCCTTCGACTCGCCGTACGCCTCGATCAAGGTCAGGATGTTCTTGCGTTCGTCCGGCCGCGACAGCGCGAGGATCAGCGGATTGTCCGGATCATTGAGGAAGCGCGGCAGCTGCTCTGCGAACGCGATGTGCTCGCCCTGTTTCGGCGGGTGGAACTGCTTCAAATCGGTGCCGGGCGGGATCACCGTCATGCGCGCCGGGTCGTAGTAGTTGTACAGGCCGTACTGCTCCTCGATCTCGTTGTGGCTGCTGGTGATCACCAGCGCGCTGTTGGCGAGCACCTCCTCCTCGGCATCGATGCGGCGTTCCATGGCGTAGGTATGCTCGATCTCCTCGCGCGACAGTCCTTTGGCCAGCAGGCGCTTCCGCTTGTCGCGGCCGAGCGAATGGCCGGTGTGGATCAACGGGACGCCCAGCAGATTGGTCAGGCGCACGGCCACGTAGCCGGCATCGGCATAGTGGCTGTGCACCACGTCCGGCATGGTCGGCTGCTCGTTGAGCCAGGTGACCAAGTTGTCCATGAAGCTGTCGAGGTGATCCCACAACTGCTCCTTGGCGATGTACTCTTCGGGTCCGGCTTCGATGCGCACGATGCGTGCCTTGTCGGAGAGGGCCTCGATGGGCTCGGCATAGTCTGCACTGACGGTCGGATCGACAATTCGCCGGGTGATCAGGTCCACCTGCGCCACATCATCGCGCTCGGCCAGGGCCCGCGCCAGGTCGACTACATACTTGGTCTGGCCGCCGGTATCGGCATCGCGGCCGAGTTCCAGATTGTGACCGCGGATCAGGCCGTGGATGCTGATCAGAATCAAATACTGCTTTGTGTGTGCGTGTTCCACTAAGAGGATAGTGTATTGCATTTCCACGCCCGTCTCGAGTACGTCGAAAGATGTGACTCAAGGGGGCCGACAACGACGAATCGGGCGTTAGGGAGCCCCGGGGGAGCGGTCCTGAGTCCTGTGTTCTAGCCGGCAGAGCGCCTTTGAGCTGGAGATGCCCACCAGAGTGCGAAACGACGCGGGGATGCGCACCTCTCCTTGACCGCCATTGGCGATGGCTTTTCGGTTGAGGCTCAACGGGGCTTGGATGCTGCGACCGCTGGTGGGCCTCGGCCACGTGCATGAGGATGCGGACGAGCAGATCGCGGGGGGCGAAGGTCGAAGAGTTTGCAACTCCTTATTATGGAGTACTTACTGTCCACCGCGTCATGTCTCCGGACTCGAAGCCATCGGCGAAGATGACGCCTTCAACGGCATCGAGGTCGATGACCGCGATTCCAGCGACCATGGCATTGCCGGCGGATCCGGCCGCGAATGCCACATCCAGCGAACCATCGACGACCTCGACCTCATGGCCGATGGTGAGGGGCCCGTGACGGTGGGTCCGCTCCAAGACGTCGAGCTCCGTGAGCCACGAGGCTCCTTCGACCGCGATGTCAAAGCGACGATCACCCGGGGCGGAGACGGAGGTCTCGGCCTCGAAAAGCACTAGAAAGTAACGGCCCGCGGGGACGGGGATCGAATACGAGAAATTTCCCCACCGGTAGGTCCCGAAGAGCGGGTCGTCACGGGTGCCGAGGATTCCGATGGTGGACGCCGAAGTGGATCCCCCGGTGGAGTGCTGATCGCTGGTGAAATCGATCCCCATGGAGGTCGAGGTTGCCGGCCCATTGCTATTGACCGCCGCAGCGATCGGCGGATCGAGACCGCCGAGGATCACGATCTCGAGGGTGCTGGAGCCCTGGAGAGCCCCGTCATCCACCGCCGCGCGGAGAAGGTATCTTCCCGGTGCCGCCGCCTGGAACATCGCCAGCGAACCGTCGGGAGAAAGCAGGGCTCCGCCGGGCCCCTCGAGGATTTCCCACAGAGTTGCCCCGAGAGCTCCGTTCGGCAGACCGTCATCGGTGACCGCGGCATGTACATCGAGATCGTCTCCAACCCGGCCGAGGGCCGGCCCGCCGATGACGACCCGAGGCGGCTGATTGGGATCGCTGGTCGATGTCGCCGTGAGCGTGTCCGAGTAGGTGCTCGCACCGCCCAGGGAAGCCACGTAACTCGTGCCCTCGGCCTCGATCCTGATGCGGCCGCTGCCCGACGGAAGGGTGATGGGGCCGGCGGTCCAACTCGCGGTGCCCGCCGCCGCACCGCTTGCGCCCCAGTCGGAGAACCAATTGACCTGCGCGGTCGCGGCCCCGGGATTGCCGGTGGATCCGCTGAGGGTGATTTCGGAGCCCGCGGTCGCCCAGGCGGCATGGGTCGTGGGATCAGTGATGTGGACAAAGGGCGAAACCGATCCCGGCCGCCAACGGTGGTGCGCGCGCAACCAGTCGAAGGTCTCGGGCAGCAGATAGACGTTGTCCCAGACGGCGTGACCGCCCGAGTCGAACTCGGTGTAGATGGGGTCACCACCTTCGTTGTGGAGCCTCGTTACCATGTCTCGCGAGCCGGCAACCCCTACGGTCGGGTCGTTGGCGGCGTGGAAGATCCACTGGGGAACCGTGAACGAGGCCGAAGAGGCCGCGGTCGATCCCCAGCCGCAGATCGGGGCCCCGGCGGCGAAGAAGGTCGCGAAGTTCTTCAGCGTCATCCATGTGCCGTTGCCGCCCATGGAGAGCCCGGTGACATACGCCCTGGAGGCGTCATAGCCGAACTCTTCGGCCACATCCTCGAGGATGTCGGCGATGTAGATTTGATTCTGGGTGTTGCCCCAGTCCACCCCGGTCGGACATTGCGGGGCGATCATGAGCATGGGTTCGGCCGCCAGATTGGCCCCGTCGACGAGCTCCATGGCGTAGTTGGCCCGGTTGTTGAGCTGCGAGGTGTTGTTCGAACCCCGCTCACCGGCGCCGTGGAGAAAGAGAATCACCGGGCATTCGACGGGCGCCGCACAAGCTGCCGGGACAAATACCCGGTAGGGCAGCCCGGATCCGCCCGGTTCGCTGTTCCGGTACAGAAAGTCGGTGGCGGACGTGGCGTGGGCGGGGACGGAAGCGAGGATCGCGACGAGGACGACGATTCCTACGGCGACTTGGTTCATTGGTGATCTCCCCCTTGGAGACTCGGTCCACCAACAGAGTAGCGATCCGCCGTCTCGGTGAATGTGACTTTGGCGGCGGAGAGCGCGGGAACGTTACAATGACCGCCAACCGAACGATCCTCAACAAGAGCCCGAAGTAGGGAGGGAACCATGACGACGACCACGCAACGTACCGGAAGCTGTCTCTGCGGCGCTGTCCGCATCATCGCCAACCAGGCGAAAAACCGGGTTGGGGCATGCCACTGTTCCATGTGCCGGACCTGGGGTGGCGGCCCGTTGATGGCCATCGATTGCGGAACCGAGGTCGAGATCGAGGGAGAGGACAGTATTTCGGTCTTCGAATCTTCCGACTGGGCGGAACGGGGATTCTGTTCGAAGTGCGGAACCCACCTCTACTATCTCCTCAAGCACGACCGCCAGTACCTGATGGCGGCGGGTTTCTTCACCGACTCCGATGGTTTGAACTTCGATCACCAGGTATTTATTGACGAGAAACCTGACTTCTATGAGTTTGCAAACAAGACCAAGAACATGACCGGCGCCGAGGTTATCGCCAGGTTCAACTCCTCGTCGTAGTTCGGTTCAAGAAACCGGCCGCGGCGGATGCCGCGGCCGGATTTGCGATGATCAAACTGGCACGAGCGGTAGCGAGAGCCACCGCAATTTGTCCGACGAATTGCTACTTTTCACCCATGAACGGATAGGCGAAGTGCTTCGGCGGCACGAAATTCTCCTTCACCGTCCGCTGTGAGGTCCAACGGATGAGGTTGAGATACGAGCCCGCTTTGTCATTGGTGCCCGAGGCGCGAGAGCCGCCGAAGGGCTGCTGGCCGACGACGGCGCCGGTGGGCTTGTCGTTGAGGTAGAAGTTGCCTGCAGCATGGCGGAGCTTGGCCGCCATCTTGACGGCCGCGAGGCGGTCGTCGGAGAAGATGGCGCCAGTGAGTGCGTAGGGGCTCGTGGTGTCGCAGAGGTCGAGGGTGTCGTCGAGGTCGGCGTCGTCATAGACGAAGATCGTCAGGACGGGGCCGAAGATCTCCTCCTCCATGAGCTTGAAGTGAGGATCGGTTGTCACGACCACGGTGGGGTCGACGTAGTAGCCGACCGAGTCGTCGTAGGTGCCGCCAATGAGGATTTCGGCCTCGGAGGACGCCTTGGCGTGCTCGATGTAGCCGACGTGATCCGAGAACGCGCCCTTGTCGATGACCGCGTTGAAGAAGTTGCGGAAGTCGGTGGGCGGACCGATCTTGATCTCCTCGATCTGTCCGAGCATGAGGTCCTTGGTCTTGTCCCAGATCGATTTCGGGATATAGGCGCGTGATGCGGCGGAGCACTTCTGACCCTGGTACTCGAAGGCGCCGCGGACCAGCGCCGTGGCCAGCGCTTCGACGTCTGCTGAAGGATGGGCGAAGATGAAGTCCTTGCCCCCGGTCTCGCCGACGATGCGGGGATAGGTCTTGTAGGTGGCGATGTTGTTGCCCACGGTCTGCCACATCTGGTGGAAAACCGGGGTCGATCCGGTGAAGTGGATGCCGGCGAGATGCGGGCTCGCCATGACCGGGTTGCCCACCTGGCCGCCGGAGCCGGGGATGAAGTTGATGACACCGTCGGGGAATCCGGCGGCCTTGAAGAGCCGCATGAGCTGCCACGCGGTGAAGACCGCGGACGAGGCCGGTTTCCAGAGCACCGAGTTCCCCATGAGGGCCGGCGCCGTCGGCAGGTTGCCGGCGATGGACGCGAAGTTGAAGGGCGTCACTGCGAAGACAAAGCCTTCGAGGGCGCGGTACTCGACATAGTCCCAGTAGCCCTGGGCGGATTCGGGCTGCTGCTGGTAGATGAAGCGCTGGTAGTGGGGGTTGAAGCGCCAGAAGTCGATGAGCTCGCAGGCGGCGTCGATCTCGGCCTGGTAGACCGTCTTCGACTGGTTGAGCATGCAGGCGGCGTTGAGGGTGTCGCGCCACGGACCCTGGAGGAGTTCGGCGGCTTTGAGCATGACCGCGGCACGGTCCTCCCACGAAACCTCGGACCACTCGCGCCACGCTTTCTGCGACGCATCGACGGCCTGCTGGATCTCGGCTTCACCGGCCTTGTGGTAGGTGCCGAGAACGTGGTTGTGGTCGTGCGGGCAGACGGCCTTGGCCGTGTTGCCGGTGCGCACTTCCTTGCCGCCGATGATCAGGGGGATCTCGATCTCTTCGGCGAGCATCTCCTTGAGCTTGGCCTTGAGCGGGGCCTTCTCGGGGGAACCGGGACCATAGTTGCGGACGGGTTCGTTGACTGGGGGCGGGATCGGAACGATTCCGTTGGGCATATCAACCTCCGAAAGTGTGGGTTTCTGGCGGCGCGTCGCGCACCGGACGGGCATCGTATCTTCGAGGACTCCTTCCTGCAAGTTCAATTCTCCCGATCTGTCGAAACGGCAGATCGGGAGAATTGAAAATGTAGACTGTTTCCCTCATGAGTAAATTCATCTATCTCGATTACAACGCCACCACGCCAACCGACCCCCGCGTGGCTGAATCTATGACGCCCTATCTCACCGGTTTCTTCGGCAACCCGTCGTCGGGTCACCGATTCGGTCGGGAGGCGAAGGCTGCGGTTGAGGGAGCG
>RCND010002064.1_pt1 | contig 11259 bp, 9 predicted proteins | sample 2041351 | NCBI WGS metagenome assembly RCND01 (sample SAMN09708230, study PRJNA481090) | Marine sediment metagenome, whole genome shotgun sequencing project. | biome: marine sediment; feature: ocean; material: sediment; isolation source: Sewage treatment plant 12B marine sediment (STP12B) ...
TATGATTTATTATAACTAGAAAAAATAATCCAAACTGAATTTCAACATTCTAAAGACCTAGTACAGATAGGACAGTCAGGAATATAAAGCCACGAAAGTTGTTAGTTCTTTACTTTAGGTCTTATCCTTTTTTGTAATATAGAATCCTGAGTGTTTGGCTTAGGATTTTTTTTGTTGTCTGGTAAATTGAGATTTCAGCTGTTTTCAAGCAACGAAACATTGACAAGCACGGTAAACGCAATTCAAATTCACTTAATAATTATATCAAAAACTTTTAATTCAAATATTCTAGTAATTAACTACATTTGCAATCGCAAAAATAACAACACATGAAAGCCGGAATTGTAGGATTACCAAACGTAGGAAAGTCAACCTTATTTAACTGTTTATCTAATGCTAAAGCGCAAAGTGCCAACTTTCCGTTTTGTACAATTGAACCTAATATTGGTGTGGTCAATGTACCAGATCCAAGATTACAGAAGTTAGAGGAGTTGGTAGATCCAGAACGTGTGATGCCAGCAACGGTAGAAATCGTTGATATCGCAGGTTTAGTAAAAGGAGCAAGTAAAGGCGAAGGTTTAGGAAATCAGTTCTTAGCTAACATTAGAGAAACCGATGCTATACTCCATGTATTACGTTGTTTTGATGATGATAATATTATTCATGTAGATGGTAATATCAATCCGATTAGAGATAAGGAGACCATTGATATGGAATTGCAGCTTAAAGACTTGGAGACAGCAGAGAAGAAGCTGGATAAAGTAAAGCGTGCTGCCAAAACAGGGAATAAAGAAGCTCAAAAAGAAGAAGCAGTACTTCTGAAAATTAAAGAAAATTTAGAAGCAGGTATTTCTATAAGAGCATTAGAGTTCTCTGAGGAAGATTATGAAGCTTACGTAAAGCCATCACAATTTATTACAGACAAACCTGTAATGTATGTTTGTAATGTTGATGAAGGAGCTGCTACGACAGGAAATGCTTATGTCGATAAAGTAAAAGAAGCTGTTAAAGACGAAAACGCAGAAGTTTTGGTTTTAGCAGTTGGTACAGAGGCGGATATTAATGAATTAGACGATTACGAAGAACGTCAAATGTTCTTAGCTGATATTGGTTTAGATGAGCCAGGTTCTGCAAAACTAATCAGATCCGCTTACAAGTTGCTGAATCAACAAACGTATTTTACGGCTGGTGTTAAAGAAGTGAGAGCTTGGACCGTTAATGTTGGTGCCACAGGCCCACAAGCAGCAGGTGTGATTCATACTGATTTTGAAAAAGGATTTATTAGAGCTGAAGTTATTGCTTATGAAGATTACGTAGAACACGGAAGTGAAGCTAAGGTTAAAGAAGCTGGTAAAATGCGTGTAGAAGGCAAGAATTACATCGTTAAAGATGGTGATGTGATGCATTTCTTGTTTAATGTGTAATTTGGATTATTAAAAGCTATATCGTTACTTTCATTGCGAAGCTGACTTTGTCGTCAGATGTGGCAATCTGTTTGTTGGTCAGTTTTTTTTAGAGAGAGATTGCTGCGTTATTCGTTTCTCATTCCTCGCAATGACGCAGACAAGAGCAGAGGAAATGACTTAGTTTGAGTATCGTAATTCTTAAATTCCCTATTCCCAGATTAAAGGTGACTGTTTTAATTTCACAGTATTAAACGAGCATTTTCAAAATAGTATCACCTAACGGAATGATTAATAGCGAACAGCATGTGACCATAAAAAGATAATAATAGAGGCACATGAAATCTAAGCAAACTTTCGTTTACGGTATTTTAGTCGGCATTATAGGCATAGTTCTATTTTCCTCTAAAGCTGTAATGGTAAAGTTAGCCTATCAATACAACATAGATGCTTTGAGCATATTGCTCTTAAGAATGTTGTTTGCGTTTCCGTTTTACATAGCCATTGCTTATTTCTACAGACACGAAAAGAAAGACCCAACGCATGGTAAAGATTATCTTTGGCTTGTCTTTTTCGGTTTTGTTGGTTATTATTTGGCGAGTTATTTCGACTTTGTAGGCTTAACTTATATTAAAGCCAGTTTAGAACGTATTATCCTTTTTATTTATCCGACGATTGTACTGTTGTTCAATAAATGGTTTCTTAAAAAGAAAATTACCAATAAACAAAAGTTCGCCATATTCATCACATACATTGGTATTTTAATCACCTTTGGTAGTGAGGTTTCAGTTTCTGGCACTAATACGTATTTAGGTGGTTTTTTTGTTTTACTTAGCGCGATTACTTATGCTTCTTATTTAGTGGGTAGTGGTTGGTTAATTCCAAAATTTGGTGTGATGCGTTTTACGACTTATGCCATGCTTGTGTCTTGCATTTGTGTGTTTATTCATTATGGAATCTTCTCTAAAGTAGATCTTTTTAATTTCCCTTGGCAAGTCTATATGTTGGGCTTAGCAATCGCGATTTTTGCAACGGTCATTCCTTCATTTTTAGTATCTATATCTATTAAATTAATTGATTCATCAAACTTTGCGGTTGTTGCTGGTATTGGGCCGATTTCAACAATTATTCTTGCGGTTATTTTTTTAAATGAAAGCTTAACTCTTCTGCAAATTATTGGAACTATAGTTGTGATTTTAGGGATTTTATTGGTGTCAAAAAGTAAGAAAGAATAAAAGTTTTAAGACTTCAACCGTTTTTGATCGACATTTTTTGTTTCATACCAATGTTCTCAACATTTTCAGCGCATTATTGTTAATTACTTTACTTAAACGTTATTTTATTTTTTGTGGTATAGTCTTACCTTAGCGACTCATCTAATTTTTCATCTATTTATATGGCAGAAGAGTCTAACTATACAGAAGATAACATACGCTCACTCGATTGGAAAGAACACATTCGAATGCGACCTGGTATGTATATCGGAAAGTTAGGTGACGGATCTTCTCCAGATGATGGTATCTATATTCTTCTAAAAGAAGTATTAGACAACTCAATAGATGAGTATGTCATGGGAGCTGGCAAAACCATTGAAATCTCTGTGCAAGGCGAACGTGTTATCGTTAGAGATTATGGTCGTGGTATTCCTTTGGGTAAAGTCGTAGATGTCGTATCTAAGATGAATACTGGTGGTAAGTACGATTCTAAGGCTTTTAAAAAATCTGTTGGTTTAAATGGAGTCGGTACTAAAGCAGTTAACGCCTTATCCTCTTTTTTTAGAGTAGAATCTACGAGAGATGGAAGGTCTGCATCTGCAGAGTTTGAGCAAGGAAACCTTACCAGTCAAGATTTATTAGATGATACCTCTCGAAGAAAAGGAACTAAGGTTAGTTTTATTCCAGATGAAATTATCTTCAAAAAATATAAGTATCGAAACGAGTATATCGTTAAGATGCTTAAAAACTATGTATATCTAAATCCTGGATTGACCATTGTTTTTAATGGTGAAAAGTATTTTAGTGAAAATGGACTAAAGGATTTACTATCTGAAAACATTAAAGAATCAGATATGCTATATCCGATCATACATCTTAAAGGTGATGATATTGAACTCGCGATAACGCATAGTAAAACTCAATATAGTGAAGAATACCACTCGTTTGTAAATGGTCAAAATACGACTCAAGGTGGAACGCATTTAGCGGCCTATAGAGAGTCTATCGTTAAAACCATTAGAGAGTTTTACGGTAAAAGCTACGAAGCATCAGATATTAGAAAATCAATTGTTACTGCGATTGCCATAAAGGTGATGGAGCCCATTTTTGAAAGTCAGACCAAAACCAAATTAGGCTCTACAGATATGGGAGGTAATTTGCCAACCGTTAGAACGTATATTAATGATTTTGTAAAGAAATATTTAGATAACTTCTTACACAAGAATCCGGATACGGCAGAAAAGATTCAACGTAAAATTCTTCAAGCCGAGCGCGAGCGTAAAGAATTATCTGGTATTCGGAAATTAGCCAAAGACAGAGCTAAAAAGTCGAATCTTCATAATAAAAAATTACGCGATTGTCGAGTGCATTTTGGTGATACTAAGAATGCTCGTAATTTAGAAACGACCTTGTTTATTACGGAGGGAGATTCTGCATCAGGTAGTATTACAAAATCTCGTGATGTCAATACTCAAGCGGTTTTTAGTTTAAAAGGGAAGCCACTAAACTGCTATGGCTTAAGTAAGAAGATTGTTTATGAAAATGAAGAATTTAACCTTTTACAGGCCGCTTTAAATATCGAAGAATCTCTTGAAGACTTGCGTTATAACAACGTCGTCATTGCTACTGATGCTGATGTCGATGGTATGCATATTCGATTACTACTAATTACATTCTTTTTACAATTTTTCCCAGAAGTCATAAAAGAAGGTCATTTGTATATTCTACAGACCCCATTATTTAGAGTCCGTAATAAAAAGGAAACGATATATTGCTATTCACAACAGGAGCGACGGGCTGCCATGGAAAAATTAAAGCCTAAACCAGAAATCACTCGTTTTAAAGGTTTAGGTGAAATTTCACCTGATGAATTTGTACATTTTATTGGAGAAGATATTCGTTTAGATCCGGTTATGTTAGACAAGGATATGTCTATAGAGGAACTGTTATCTTTTTATATGGGAAAAAATACACCCACGAGACAAGAGTTTATAATTGAGAACCTTAAAGTTGAACTTGATATTGATATTGTTGAAGACACTATATGAGAGCAGATAATAGAAACGTAAAAAATACCATTATTTCAATTTACTTTTTATTGTTGGTATTTATCATTTTGTGGGCGACTGTGTTTAGGTCTTTTGGAATGTTTCCAGAAAGCTCTTTATTTGTTTTTTTAGCAATATTACTCGTTGCTGTTGTTTTTCATTTTGTAGCAAGATATTTTGAGTATGACACGGATGGTGTAAAAATAGTTATTATCAATAAAGGATTGATACTAACAGAGTTTATCAATTATAGACAAAATAAGATAGAAGTCGCTAAGCATAAATTAATAGGCTTCAAAATTCATGATTATGTAATTTATAAAACTTTAGTGATTTCACTTAAAAATAGCGAGGGTCATATATATTATGAACGATTTAATATTACCCTTTTAAAACGAAAAAAGCTGAAATATATAAAGCAGTCCTTAAGAAGAATGATAAAGAAAAATAATAGCATAAACAAGGGGCAATGATTGAAGAGCATGATGATTTGTTGAATGAGGATAGCGGTACCCAAGAAACCATCACCAAGGTTACCGGGATGTATAAGGATTGGTTTTTAGATTACGCATCTTATGTGATCTTAGAGCGCGCTGTACCTGCAATAGAAGATGGTTTTAAGCCAGTGCAGAGACGTATTATGCATTCTATGAAAGATTTGGATGATGGGCGCTATAATAAGGTTGCCAACATCGTTGGTCATACCATGCAATATCATCCACATGGGGATGCGAGTATTGCTGATGCTATGGTGCAAATTGGTCAGAAAGATTTATTGATTGATACTCAAGGTAACTGGGGAAATATTTTAACTGGTGATCGTGCGGCCGCTTCTCGTTATATCGAAGCGCGGTTGTCTAAGTTTGCTTTAGACGTTGTTTATAATCCTAAAATCACAGGATGGCAGGCCTCTTACGACGGCAGGCGCAAAGAGCCTATTAATTTACCAGTCATGTTTCCGTTGCTTTTAGCGCAAGGAGGTGAAGGTATTGCAGTAGGTTTATCTACAAAGATTTTACCACACAATTTTATTGAACTCATAGAGGCTTCTGTAAAGCATCTTAAAGGCAAACGTTTTACGATATTGCCAGATTTCCCAACAGCTGGTATCGCAGATTTCACCAATTATAATGACGGTTTGCGCGGTGGAAAAGTACGAGCAAGAGCTCAAATTTCTCAGCGTGATAAAAATACGTTAGTGATTACTGAGGTCCCTTTTGGAAGTACAACGTCATCACTAATCGATTCTATTCTTAAAGCGAATGATAAAGGGAAAATTAAGGTTAAGAAAATTGAGGATAATACAGCTGCTAAGGTAGAAATCTTGATTCATTTGCCTTCTGGTTTATCACCAGACAAGACTATTGATGCCTTATATGCATTCACTAGTTGTGAGACTTCTATTTCACCGCTAGGTTGTGTTATTGAAGACAATAAGCCTTATTTTGTAGGTGTTACAGAGATGTTACGTCGTTCTACAGATAAGACTGTTCAGCTTTTAAAGAGTGAGTTAGAGATTCGCTTAAGTGAGTTTCAAGAGCAATGGCATTTTGCTTCGTTAGAACGAATTTTCATTGAGAAAAGAATCTATCGCGATATTGAAGAAGAAGAAACTTGGGATGGTGTTATTAACGCTATCGATAAAGGACTTCAGCCGCATGTTAAACATCTTAAACGTGCTATTACAGTTGAGGATATTACACGTTTAACTGAGATTAGAATTAAGCGTATTTCTAAATTTGATATTGATAAAGCGCAACAAAAGATAGATGCTTTAGAGGATCAAATAGCTGAAGTAAAACATCACTTAGCGAACCTAATCGATTATGCTATAGCTTATTTTGAAAGACTTAAGAAAACCTATGGAGAAGGTAAAGAGCGTAAAACTGAAATTAGAGTTTTTGATGATGTTGATGCGACTAAAGTGGTTATTCGAAATACAAAACTTTATGTCAATAGAGAAGAAGGGTTCGTTGGCACATCTTTAAAGCGTGATGAATATGTTTGTGACTGTAGTGATATCGATGATATCATTGTGTTTACAAACGATGGTATAATGATGGTGACAAAAGTGGATTCAAAAACTTTCGTGGGTAAAAATATCATTCATGTCGCTGTATTTAAGAAAAAAGACAAGCGTACGATTTACAATATGATTTATCGCGATGGTAAAGGTGGTCCTTCTTATGTGAAGCGTTTTGCGGTTACCAGTATGACCAGAGATCGGGAATACGATCTAACGAATGGAAGTAAGGGCTCTGGATTATGGTATTTTTCAGCAAACCCTAATGGTGAGGCAGAAGTTGTTACTATAATGTTGCGTCAGGTTGGTAGTGTTAAGAAACTGAAATGGGATTTGGACTTTTCTGATATTCTTATAAAAGGAAGGGCATCTAAAGGCAATTTAGCAACTAAATATTCAATTAAACGGATAGAACTCAAAGAAAAAGGGGTTTCAACCTTAAAGCCACGTAAAATTTGGTTTGATGATACTGTTCAAAGACTTAATGTTGATGACAGAGGAGAGTTGATTGGCGAGTTTAGAGGTGAAGATCGTTTACTTATTATTACGCAGTCTGGTAATGTGAAAACCATTGTGCCGGAACTCACAGCGCATTTCGATAGCGATATGATTGTTTTAGAGAAATGGATTCCCAAAAAGCCTGTTTCAGTAATATATTATGATGGTGAAAAGGAGCGCTATTATGTGAAGCGTTTTTTGATAGAACACGAAGGTAGAGAAGAAGCTTTTATTTCTGATCATGCAGATTCTCAACTCGAAATTGTTTCAACCGAATGGAGACCAATGGCAGACGTTGAGTTTACTAAAGAACGCGGTAAAGATCGTAGATCCAATATGGAAGTAAATCTTGAGGAATTTATTTCAGTAAAAGGTATTAATGCACAGGGTAATCAGTTAACTAAGGATAAGATTAAACAAATTAGTTTGTTAGACGCTTTACCGTATGAGGCGCCAGAGGAAGTGCATGCAGATGAGCTCGAGGTTGTAGATGAAGAGATGGTGTCTGATTCTAGTAATTCTGAAGATAAACCGCAAACGAATTCATCCTCCGAGGATAAAAGTGATGATGATTTAGATAGTGATAATCAAGGACAGCCGACGCTTTTTTAATAATTATTTTTTTAGCAGCTACTTCTTTTTTAGTGCTTTAAAATTTATCAACTCAACAAAAAGTGAAAAAGCAATAGCGAAATACAAATACCCTTTTGGTATGGCGCCAACGGTTTTTCCAAAAAATTCAGTTTCAGAAATATGAGCAGCCTCAGTAATAAGCATAAAGCCTATTAAAATTAAAAAAGCTAAACCTAATATTTGCATACTCGGATTACGATCAATGAATTTGCGTATTGGATTTGCAAAACCTATCATTACTGCGATTGAGATCATAACCGCAATGATCATTAAAATAAGGTTGTAATTGTTATTAGGGTGCAAACCATTAGTCATCCCTACCGCAGTAAGGATCGAGTCTATAGAGAAAATAAAATCAATAATTAATATTTGTATAATCGCTTGAGATAATGATTTTATAACTTTAGATTTCATTTGATCCTCATCATGAGATGGGGTTTCAACCTTTTCTCTTATTTCAGAGGTGCTTTTATAAATTAAAAATAAGCCACCAGCAAATAGAATAATAGCTTGCCCACTTATTGCGACTGTCAGCCAGCTTGTTTCAATAGTATAGAAAGGGGTGCTTAAACCAACTAAAAAAGAAACAAAAAATAGTAATATAATCCGTTGCACCATAGCGAGCAACAAACCTATGTTGGTTGCTTTATTGCGCTGTTTTTCGGGCAGTTTATTGGCGGCTATGGATATAAAAACAATATTATCTATACCTAGAATGATTTCTAAGAGCGTTAGGGTAATTAATGCCATTATGGCGTCAGAAGTCAATAAAAAATCTAACATAATAGTTATTTAATCTTTTTAGCTACACCTTTTTCTACGCGTAATTCGCGGTTTGGTTTTTTAATTGCAAGTTTATATTCAAAAGTGTAAGCATCATTAGATGTTGAAAGTATTTTCATGTGAATCGCGTCCTTTTCAGACATGCGCTTAGGATTTATTTTTTTAAGGATAAATTCACAATCGTTAATCCAGCGCACAGAAGAGGAGTCTGCTTTGCCTTCATAGTAATCAATGTTTAGCGATTCTGTTCGTACAAATTGTCCAGTTTTTTCAATACCATCAATAGTGTAGTCAAATTCAAATGTTCCTGTTTTGAAGTCAGAACAGTTTCGTTCACCTGTATTATAGCAGCTGGTCAATAATATTAGTAACAAAAGTGATAAAAATAGCTTCATTATAAATCTTTTAACAAAGATAATGAATAGCCAAATGAATTTTAAGGCTTATAGCTTTTAAAAGTGCCATTTTTATAAAAGACAACTATCTTTTCTATTTCAGAATTAGATTCAGGTTTTGAAGTTTTGGTGTCTAATTTAGTTTCTTTTAAATTAGAATCTGGGGATTCTGATATTTTGGATTGTGCAGGAAAATTGCCTTTGCCATTTAGCAGCCAATACAATTCAACTTCAGGATAGGAGTGAAGCACCTTCATAACAAAGTCTAAACTAGGTTTGTTTCTGCCGGAAAGAATATGAGAAATACTAGAGCGTTGTACTCCAATTTTTTCAGCGAAACTAGAAGCTGTCTCACTATAAAAATCAATTACCTTTTGTAGTCGTTCTGTGAACTCAATAGAGTTTATCATTGTAAACTTTAATTCTGATATTATAACGTTACAAAAGTAAACAATAGTATTGATTCTTTAATGATTAATCACTTTAGTTATTTTAAAGCATTAAACCTTTAGTTTGATTTTATTATTTAAACTACTGAAATATATAATTTTAAGTGATAAAAGAGCGCGCTATTGAATTATCATCAAGAAGCATGTTGATTATCAGTTTGAAAAGAAACTAAGGTGTATAACATTGTAACAATTTTCAGTTTTAACTCTGTTTACAATTGTAAAAAATCAAATGGTTACATTTGTAAATCATTAATATTCCGAGATGCATTTAGACCACATATACAGCTTACATGCTTTATTAAAAACACCAGAACTATTCGGGCGTTACATTACTAATTCTCATATCGAAAAGTGTTTAGAGAAATTGCCTAAATCATTAATTTCTGTAATTGGAACTTCTGTAGAATCGCGACCTATTTATAGTTTGAAATTTGGAAATGGGCCCATTAAAATTATGCTATGGTCTCAAATGCATGGCAATGAATCTACAACTACTAAGGCGCTTTTTGACTGTTTTAATCTTTTTGAGACTGGAAATGAAATTCCAAAACAAATTTTAGAAGCATGCACGCTCGTCATAATACCTATATTAAACCCAGATGGTGCTGAACGTTACACACGAGTAAACGCTAATGAGGTCGACTTAAATAGAGATGCGCAAGACTTGTCTCAACCAGAGAGCAGAGTCTTAAGAACGATTTACAATGATTTTAAACCAGATTATTGTTTTAATCTCCATGGTCAACGAACAATTTTTGGTTCGGGATCCACAGGAGTATCGGCTACATTATCTTTTTTGTCACCTTCTCAAGATGACGAGCGTTCTTTGACAGCGAATAGAAAAGTTGCTATGGCTATTATTTCTGAGGTAAATGAGTTGTTACAGGTAGCTTTACCCCATGGGATTGGTAGGTATGATGATGGCTTTAATTTAAATTGTGTAGGCGACACATTTCAGAATTTAGGTGTCCCTACACTTTTGTATGAAGCGGGTCACTATCCTAACGATTACAAAAGAGAGGAGGCAAGGCGTTTTGCTTTTATTGCAATTTTGAAAGGTTTACTGGTTATTTCAAAAGGTTATGACAATAGTAGTTATGAACGCTATTTTGAAATTCCAGAGAATTCAAAATGTTTTTATGACCTTATTATAAGAAACGCGAAGCTTTCGGATAGTGATAGCGAACTTGTTGATGTTGCAATTCAATATAAAGAGGTTTTGCGAGCAGGTGGAGTTGAATTTTCTCCAATTGTCGACATGATTTCAAATTTAGATACGTTTTATGGTCATAAGGAAATTGATGTAAAAGGTAAATTAGTGAGAAATGCTGAAAATTTAGAATTGAAAACGGGCTACGAAAACGATTTCGTTTTGATGAATAATAAGAAAATGTCATTAAAACCTTGAAATAATTCAGTTTAAATGCGTAATTGTTAATATAAATCTTCTATTTTTGCGTATTATTTAAAGATAATACAATTATGGCAAAGTTTAAATTAGATGAAGTAGACCATCAAATCCTCGATATGCTTATCGATAATACTCGAATTCCTTTTACAGATATTGCAAAAAAATTGCTAATTTCTGCAGGTACGGTTCATGTTCGTGTTAAGAAAATGGAGGAGGCAGGGATTATTAAGGGGTCATCTTTGACATTAGACTATACAAAATTAGGTTATTCATTTATAGCCTATGTAGGTGTTTTTCTTCAGAACACATCACAAACGAAATTTGTTTTAGAACGTATTAATGAGATTCCTTATGTTACTGTTGCTCATATTACAACAGGTAAATTCAATATTTTCTGTA
>RCND010002065.1_pt1 | contig 11257 bp, 13 predicted proteins | sample 2041351 | NCBI WGS metagenome assembly RCND01 (sample SAMN09708230, study PRJNA481090) | Marine sediment metagenome, whole genome shotgun sequencing project. | biome: marine sediment; feature: ocean; material: sediment; isolation source: Sewage treatment plant 12B marine sediment (STP12B) ...
TTCTTATAGTTTTTTTTGAACTCGTGCTTATCAAATTCACTAAAAAAAAATCCTAAAAGAACTCTAGATCTTATTTCAACGGCAATTTCCTCAAGAAAATCCCTAAAATCTTGTAACAGATGTTCGTAATAGTTTCTCTGACCATGAGGAATTGGACCAGAAACCAATAGGGAAAGGGTTAGTTGCGGATTGTCCTGAAATTTCTTTGTAAAGTCCGCGTTGGCAAATAACTGTTTGACTAATAGGAAATTAAGCTCGATCGACTTTCTGCTTATTATTCTTGTAGGCTGCAAAAAGACAATGTTATTATTTGCAAAATCAAAATTCTTTAATTTCTTGTATCCTACTAATATAGGCTTTAGCGAACGTTTGCTTTTGATGTGATTTGCAACCTTATGAACCGTTATGGTGTCTTTGTGATTGGCAAAAATAGACGCCATTTGCATCAATGCTTTTATGATGTCTCTTCTGCTAATTTGGTCCGGTTTAAGGTCCACTGCTGTTCCTATCATTGCCGAATTTGCAGGATTGTGGCCCTTTATATTGACGAGATGGGTGTGTTGTAACCTATTAATGTTCACACTTAACCATGATCGACTTTCCCAGGGATAGATCATATCGATTACTGAAAAGAATTCACCAACATGTGCATTATGAAAGAAGAAGTCCCTAGGCCCTTTTTTTAAGCCTTTCTTTTTTATTACAACATCTCTGTTGCCTCCTTCCCAATAAAAATCATGATTATTATTCATCACAGGGATGCCCAAATACTCAGAAATAAGTACCGTTGCCAATGCTAATGAAACGTTACCAGGATTAGAGCAAACATTAATTGGGTAGAGTAAAGAAATAGTATTCTCTTCAATGTACCTGCCCAATTTTTCCATCAAGACCAATACCTCATCCCAGAATTTCAAAATAAGATTATTATACTCGGTACTGCCCCTTTCCATTTTAATTTTGAAGAAATCATCATATAATGGCCAATTATCAAAACCGTCCATCTCTTTGATTACTTTCCTAAAAGCATCTTCATGAATCAACTCATCGGCTTCAGGTTTAATTTCTCCTGCGATATAATGAATAGGAATACCGGGGTAGATTTTCTTGAAGGTTTTGGCATACTTTTCAGTTTCAACCGTAATTCCGTCAATGGCAAAATAAAACGAAATGAACGCAATTCCCCCAGTTTCTATCTGGTCGCCAAAGGTGGCAAAGTCATCCGTAAAAGCTGCTGTTGAGTTCCGTTCTTTGACTTGGTCAATAAACAATCCGAGGTCGAACCAAGTTTTGATTTCTTGTTTTCTTAATTCCCCTACTATATCATCGATTTTGGCCATTGGTGTTGATTAGGCCTGGATCAAAGGATTCAAAAACGAAACAAGTCGATTAATTTCTCTTCGAGCACATCAAATGAAAAATACTTTTTGCCCAGGGTATGGTTATATTCTCCAATATCTCTACAAAATTCTTTATTATATATGATATCCGTCATGTGTTTGACTTTGTCGTTGGATAAGTGATTGTCTTCCAACATAACCGTTTTAAAACCTTTACTGCCAATATCCTGCATATAAACAGGCTTATAGTTATTTACAAAAATTGGTTTTTTTGCCAGTACGGCTTCTACAAAGGCGTTTCCAAAACCTTCATAAGTACTAAAATAGGTACAGGACCTACCGTGTGCATAAACATCAGAAAGGTCTTTATGGTCACGTACCATATGTGATGCGAAGATTACCTGATTGGAAAGGTTTAGGTCGTGAATTTGATCTACGATTTCATTATAATACTCCCTATTCTGATCGTCATTATCATTTCCTGTAATGATAAGCTTTACCTTTTTATCATTTAATTTTTCAATTAATGAAATGGCTGTTTCTATCCCTTTTCTCCGCACAATACGCGTTACTTGTAACAAAGCAATCTCATCTGCTTCTACCCCAAGATTTTTGAGAAAGTAGCGGTTATCGTTATTCGGAATTCCATAATCGCGATTAAAGTCCATTACATTAGGAACCATTGTGGCCTCCAGATTAAATCTGTTTGTAAAGGTTTCTACGCCAAAGGTGTTGATTACGGCATGTCTTACATTTGGTAGTAGCAAAGGGAAGGTGTCATTTACAAGGGTATTGACCTCGTCATGCTCAGAAATATAACGGGTGCCTCTTTCCCAATGAAAATCATGGTCATGGGTAACAATAGGCAAGCCTGTATTTTGTACTAGTTTCTTAATGGCGACCCCCATAGCTAGATGACTGGGAAGTGCTGAAGCATTTTCAGAAAGGAGGACTTCAATCTTATGGACTCGCACCCAATTATGTAGTTTTTCAGATATCATATTTGAGACATCTTCAACATGATCAATGATTGGGCCAGGGTCTTTATCTGGTTCATAAAAAGCCTTCCGTTGTTCCCATTTTACTGCGGGACAGAAAAATGAAAGTAGGGGGAAATGATCATGGTAGCGCTGGTCCATTTTCCAGAATTCAAATTCACCAGAGATAATAAAAACTTCGTGTCCAAGCCGTTTTAATACGTCTATCCACTTCTCTGTTTCAAGAGCGACTCCATCTACACCTCCAATTCTTCCAATTATAATACCTATTCGCATACCTGATTTATCTAGAGTTCTAACGTGACTAAATATACAGTATTACAGGATTTAAAAATATTTTTTGGCGGATCAGTTATAAGATAATTCCCAAAGATTTCCATGGACACCTTTTTTACTATCATGCGCAATGAGACTTTGCTTGAGCAAAAGAACCTAATCCGCACATCACTTAATTAAAATTTTCTTCTAACATAGTGCTATTGAAATTATGACAAGATCTACACTATTTGCAAAAACTACGCTTAGCATTCTATCCGTTATGCTAATACTTATAGTTTATAAATAACAGCTTATCTTACCTATCGTTAAAACAGAATTCAAATCCTCTAGCAATAGAAATGGAGTATACCTATAATGGCCGTGATAATAGCCAGTTTAATCTGACTGATGTTTCCGAACTAAAATATAAATCGACTAACAAAAGAGACGACTTGTATAAGATAGTTTGGGCAATGAACGATGATCTAAATTTAGGATTAGACGGCTACCGAGTATTTTTACAGAAAAACCATTTACTATTCGCTACCCCATTAAATCAACTTGACCTTGATATTGAGAATAAAGACATTGTTGTTTACACCTTTAATAGGGAGTTTTATTGCATCAGGGATCACGATGCAGAAGTGTCTTGTAACGGATTTTTATTTTTAGGGTCCTCTACCCCAATTGTGGTAGCGCTAAGCGAGAAAGAGCAAAAAAGTTTTAGCCTGTTATATGAATTTTTTGTGGAAGAGTTCGAAACCGTTGATCATATTCAGGGTGAAATGCTGGTAGTTCTATTAAAACGATTGCTCATAAAATCGGTTCGTATTGCACGTAAGGCATTACCTGTTGAAGACATGCCACAAACAAAATTAGACACGATACGAAAGTTTAATTTATTGGTTGAAATGCATTTTCGTCAAAAACATAAGGTTCGTGAATATGCCGATCTAATGCATATGACCCCAAAATCCTTGTCCAATCTTTTTTCAAGATATTTTAATAAATCCCCTTTGAAAATAATTGCAGAACGCATCATATTGGAAAGTAAGCGTCTATTAGATTTTTCCGATAAAAACATCAATGAAATTGCGTTAAGCCTTGGGTTTGAAGAGATCTCGCATTTTTCAAAATTCTTCAAGACGCAAGTGGGGTTGTCTCCTTCCGAATACAAAGGCCAACAATAACTTTTTTGAGCAAAATATATAAAACCAAAGGATAAATACATAAGGGGTTTTGTGTATTTAGGAGGTAATTTTGTACCCTAGAATCAAAAGAAAGGAAAAGCAATGTTAAATTGGAAAAATGTAATCAGTTTTAGTGTAAATGGCAACCCGAAAGCAGACCGTAGGGTGGAGAAAACAGAAGCCGAGTGGCGCGAATTATTAACATCCGAACAATTCAGAATTACTAGAAAGAAAGGTACGGAAGCTCCACATTCAGGAGCTCTATGTAGTATTCATGAGGCAGGAAAATATAATTGTGTGTGTTGCGATACGCCGTTATTTGATTCTACAATCAAGTTTGAATCCGGCACTGGGTGGCCAAGTTTTACCCAACCAATAAAAGAGAATGCTATCAAATACGAAAAAGACATCATGTTTGGAATGGTACGGGTAGAAGTGATGTGTAATACGTGTGATGGGCATTTAGGGCATGTATTTCCTGATGGACCAGAGCCAAGCGGGCTGCGATATTGTGTTAATTCTGAATCGATGCAACTAGAAAACACTGTCGAGGGTAGTTAAGCTAAAAACAGAAAAGAAAGGTACGATTATGAATGTTAAAACAGTAGAAAATAGAATAGTCAAAGCACCAGAATTTGATGTAAAAGACTGGGTTGATGCTAATGGAAACAAGACGGAACAAATAAAACTATCGGACTTTAATGGTAAATTTAAAGTGTTGTATTGTTTTCAAAGCTGGTGTCCCGGTTGTCATAGCGCAGGGCTTCCTAACTTGCAAAAAATGGTCGAAGCTTTAGCGGGAAATGAGAGCGTAGCTTTTTTGGCGGTGCAGACTGTTTTTGAAGGCCATGACGCGAATACCTATGAAAGGATGGTAGAGACACAAAAGAAGTATGATTTAAAAATCCCATTCGGACATGATGCAGGAGATGATGGAAAATCGCGCTCCAAAATCATGACCAACTATAAAACTGGAGGCACTCCATGGTTTATATTTATAGATCAGCATAACAACGTTGTCTATGCGGATTTTCATTTAAACGTAGCTGCAGCCATTGACGTATTAAAAAGCATTACCTAAGTATGCGAAGTACGATTCCGAAAATAAAACTATACGGCACAGATGGCTGTCACAAAACCAATTATTACAAATTGGTCTTGGATGAAATTGCGCTACCCTATGCTTTTTTAGATGTAGTCGCAAACGAAGAACACGCGAAAGAGCTGCGTGGTCTTTATGAGAACGGAAAACTTAATTTTCCAACGATTACCATTGGAAAAAAGAAATTACGAAATCCCTATAAAGAGGATATTATAAAATGGATGAACAAGTTAATTCCCAGTAGATTGAATATCGTACACGACAAAGAAAACCAAGGTTTCACTTTGGACATCAATGGTGCGTTAGCGAAAGTAGCGTACGTATTAAAAGATGGAAAAATGTACTTGACACATTCTGAAGTGCCGTTTAATCTTCGTGGCCAGGGTATTGGAAAGGTGCTAGTAGAGAAGACTTTTGAGAAATTGACAGCAGAAAACTATACCGCAGTAGCAATTTGCTCTTATATCAAAGCGGTAAAGAATAGAAGTGAACATTGGAACGGAATTATTGAATAACTATAGAAAAGAAAGGAATATATTTTGACTGTAAAACTAAACATAAAAGAGAAATTCAACGCGCAACTGCCCGCTGATCCGATTGTTGAAAACTCAAGACGGCAGGTTAAGAATGCCTGTTTTTCGTACGTAACACCAAAGAAGCCATCGAAGCCTTCCCTAATCCATGTTTCGCCAGAAATGGTTAATGAACTAGGTTTGGAAGGGTCAACGAAATCCCAAGACTTTTTAAAAACCTTTTCGGGTTCCGAACTGTTACTAGGCACCAGACCCTATGCTATGTGTTATGGAGGACATCAGTTTGGGAATTGGGCTGGTCAATTGGGCGATGGCCGAGCCATAAACCTTACCGAGGTAGTACATGGAGGTAAAAATTGGGCATTACAGCTCAAAGGCGCAGGAGAAACCCCCTATTCTAGGACAGCGGACGGCTTGGCAGTTTTGCGATCATCAATACGTGAATATTTGTGTAGTGAGGCTATGTTTCATTTGGGTGTGCCTACAACAAGAGCGTTGTCGTTAATGCTAAGTGGCGATAAGGTCTTGCGCGATGTGATGTATGATGGTAATCCGGATTTTGAAAAAGGGGCTATTGTTTGCAGAGCTGCACCTTCCTTTTTACGTTTTGGTAATTATGAAATATTGGCGGCACAACAAGATGTAAAAACCTTAAAGACTTTAGTGGACTATACGATTAGTAATCATTTTCCACATTTGGGTACCCTCACAAAGCATACGTATTTAAAATTCTTTAAGGAAGTAGCCGTCAGAAGTATGGAGATGGTGATTCACTGGCAACGGGTGGGGTTTGTACACGGCGTAATGAATACCGATAATATGTCAGTTTTAGGATTAACTATCGATTATGGCCCCTATGGCTGGTTGGAAGATTACGACCACGGTTGGACTCCCAATACCACAGATAGGACCAATAAACGATACCGCTTTGGTACCCAACCACAAATCGTACTTTGGAATCTTCTAAAACTAGCGAATGCGCTTTATCCACTTATAGAAGAAGCGGAACCATTACAAACTATTTTGACTGAATATCAAGACGAGGTGACGGTTGCCTATCTAGAAATGATGAAGTCGAAGCTTGGGTTATTCAAAAAAGATGTCGAGGATACATTGTTAATCGATGAATTAGAGCGTCTGTTGCAACTAACGGAGACCGATATGACCATTTTCTTTAGGAAGCTAGCGAATTACAACAGCGCAAGTGTCACCGATAGCTTGGGGGTGGTATCGGATGCCTTTTATAAACCCAATGAAATTAAAGGAGAAATAGAAACAAAATGGACAGCTTGGTTTTTAACATATAATGAGCGCCTAAAGAATGAAACTAGAAGTGACAAAGAAAGGGCCGCGCACATGAATGCTGTTAACCCTAAATATGTGCTCCGGAATTATATGGCACAACTGGCCATAGAAGATGCCGATAAAGGAGACTACACCATAGTAGACGAATTGTTCCAACTGCTAAAAAAGCCGTATGATGAACAACCGGAAAACGAAAAATGGTTCGCTAAACGTCCAGATTGGGCACGACATAAGGTGGGTTCTTCCATGCTATCTTGTAGCTCTTAAAATAAGAAAGTGGAAATGAAAAATTCGATTTTGAATAGTATTGAAAAAATCCCGGAGGGCTATTCCGAAGGAATCTATATGAATAGAAAATACGGAATCACAAAAACTATTTTCAATACGGGTAATTCTTTTAAAATTTATGGTGCAGCGCTTGGCAGTACTAATTTTATAAGTCTTAATTACTATATCACAAAAACGAAAGAGTTGATAAAGCCATGTGAAATGCCAGAACAAAAAGTCGTTCACTTTCTAAAAAATGTAATCATAGAAAGTACGGCAAATCAGTAGTATTAATCACACAAAAGGACAGCATAATGGACAATTATAAAAAAGTATATATTGCGGGAGGTTGCTTCTGGGGAATGGAAGACCTTTTTAGGGTACGCCCTGGAATTATGAACACTGAAGTAGGATATTTAGGGGGAGAAAATGAGAACCCCACATTCCGGACTCATCCAGGACATGCAGAAGGCATAGAACTAACGTTTAACCCCGAAGAAACATCCTTTAAAAAAATCCTAGATTATTTCTTTCGCATTCACAATCCAACAACTATGAACCAGCAAGGTAATGATCGCGGGGCAAGCTATCGTTCTGCCATATTTTTTAGGAATGAGGAAGAAAAATACATCGCGGAAGAGCTTATTAAAATCGTTGAAGATTCTAACAAATGGGAAGGCAAGGTCATAACCACATTAGAACCTTTTACCACTTTTTGGCCAGCAGAGCCTGAACACCAAGATTATTTAGCTCGAATTCCATATGGATATACCTGCCACTTTGAAAGATTTGAGAAACCCTTTATATAAATAGTATGAATGATATAAAATTTAAGAATACCCGATTTAATCCTGATAGTACGCCGTTTCTTGCCTTAGCAAAACAAATGGCAAAAGCATTCGGCTATACGGCAGATTTGGCGGTTGATAAAACCCTTGCGCAATTGCTACGCTTGCGGGTAGCACAAAAGAATGAATGTGCGTATTGCATTATTCTTCACGCAAATACAAGCAGGGAGATAGGCATCTCAGCAGCAAAAACAGACAATATATCATCATGGTGGAACAGTGAATTGTTTTCCAAAAAAGAGCAAGTAGCATTGGCATATTGTGATATATTGACCGAGGGAAGCAACAAGAATTTTCAAAACTATCACGATGCTATGACCTCCCATTTTTCTGAAGTTGAAATTGCAGAAATCGCAGCGATTGTAATTAATATGAATGTTTGGACACGTTTAAAATTGGCACAGGGCGAAACACCTTATATTGAATAAATGAACAAATATAGTAGCATCGGTTTAGGTACGGCAGCCATAGGTAGACCGCAGTATATCAATATAAATCAAGAAAAAAAAGACCTCTTTTCTTTGTCTGTATTTCGGCAAGAGGGATTTGAAATGCTTAATTATGCTTATGATTCCGGTATCAGGTATTATGATACCGCACCCGGTTATGGGCTCGCAGAACAATTGTTGATTGATTGGGTGAATGAAAAGAATGACCCTAGTATAACCGTGGCCACGAAGTGGGGCTATACGTATGTGGCCAATTTTGACCCCAATGCTAAAGTGCATGAGGTAAAAGAGCATTCCTTACACAAACTTAATGCGCAATGGGAGGTTTCAAAACAACTTTTTCCCAATCTTAGGTATTATCAAATTCATTCCGCTACTTTAGAATCAGGCGTGCTTGAAAATGAAGCCATTTTAGAACGCTTGTTTGAACTTAAAGAGGAAAATAACATAAAGGTAGGTTTGACCACAACGGGAAGCAATCAAGCTGAAGTGCTGCAAAAAGGAATAGACGTTCATTATAGAGGGAATCCGCTTTTTGAGGTGTTTCAATGTACCTACAATGTTTTAGATCAGAGTATCTATACATTAGGGTGTCAAATCATTTCTGATAAAAAACAATTGGTGCTAAAAGAGGTTTTGGCGAACGGAAGGCTTTTCCCAAATACAGCTTATCCTGGGTATCAAGACTTATATAAAAAGGTAGACGTGCTTTCAAAGAAATATGAAGTAGGGGTTGATGCCGTCAATTTACAATTCTGTTTATCAAAACTCGCAGGTGCTACCGTTCTTAGTGGAGCCAACAAACCAACATATCTAGCCCAAAATTTAAAAGCAACAGACTTTCAATTAAGCTCTAAAGAGATAGACGAACTGTCTCAATTTAAAACACCTCCACAACGGTATTGGGATGAACGCAAAAAATTAGCATGGAATTAATAGAGCGAATGATATCATGAAAAATATTGAATGGAGAAGAAAAAACGTAAAATGTCAAATAAGAAGTAGTAACTAATAGATCCTATGTATTTGAATTTTGAAGACCTCTGCTGTTGGTTGTTTAATCTGAATTATATTAAACAACTATGCAAATCATTAATCGCTTCAACAACAGTAGTGCCATATCCTTTAGTAATTTCATAACCAGTTGAATCAACTAATAAAACTGTGTATTTGCGATTACTTACTTCAACCTTTAAATGTTTGAAGTGTGCTGTACAAACGTATTCTTCTATTATATTTAGTTTGTTCATTGTTTCTGTTTTTACTGATGTTTAGTATTCCCATTTTGAGTATTCAAGGCATTCAATTTTCATATCTTCATAGAGCCAAACCATCCGGTCTAAATACCAACTTTTACCCAAATAAGCCAAGGCAATTCCAAAGGCAGCTCCCCAAATAGAATACTGAACTATGGCCCATATTACTAATCCCATTCCTATGGACGAAACTATATTTAGGATTTTTAATACTGGTGATTTATGTATGTCTGGAATGTTAATTTTATCACGATTGAGGTAAATACGTTCGCCCAAAACTGCCTTGGATGCCCAATTTTTAGTGGACTTGGGATTTTTAAATAAAATCGGATTTAAAAACATCCAAGCAACTGAAAGTAGGGTTGGAATTAGAAACCACCAACCAAGCCATAATCTTGACCAGAAAGCAAAAACTATAAATGGCAGTACGGAGTATCTTGTCCAAACACTTACTGGATTTGCATGTCTCATCCAATTTTCATCGGTAAGGTTGAAAAAGCTAGCAATTTTACGTTCTATTGTCATTATCTACTATTATTTAAGGCTTTTCATGTACTCATTATATTCGTATCTCACATTTTCAGAAACGAAGGATATTTCATGTGGCTTAGTCCTTAGAGAAATTCCTAGCGCTGCATAATAATCCACTAGCTCTGAAGAATAACTAGGTTGTCCATGTTTTTTTGGGAAGCACAACCCATAGTAAGGGCGAACAAAAGGCAAATAATTTTTCTCATGATTTAATACTTTTTTAGTTTTAATCAGATTAGTCGTTGAACATCTCTGGGATGGTAAATCCATCCGTAAGTTTTTCAAGTTCTTTGGCTATTTGGAGCACTTTATAATCGTGCCATTTCTGCCCATGAATTTGCACTCCTACAGGAAGTCCTTTTTTAGTAATTCCAATAGGAATAACCACGATGGGGTGTCCAGGAATCGTAGACGGAAAATTGAACGGAATAAATGCTTTGGTATACGGCACCTTCCATCTATTAATTTCAAATGGAATACCCGGTTTTTGATGTTTAAAGGCAGGCGCTAAAGAAACAGGGGTTAGCCAAACATCATATTTTTCAAAAAAGTGATTAAAGCTGTCTGAAACATCCTCTTTTAACTGCAATGCTTTTGCATATTGATGATGTGAACTTGAAGCTCCTTGGGCCATTCCTTTTGCCCATTGTGGATCTTTGTATTTTAATTTGATGAACAGATAGGCGACAAGACCTTTAAACGGAATCCCTTTCATTGCGGCTCCAAAGTCAAACCCTGCGATTCTTCCCCAAAGATTAATCAATGTGTTTGAACTATAGCTCGGTTTTGACGATACCAAGGCGTGCTTTGTCTCGTTAATTTTATTCAAAAAGGATTGATATATTTCACTGTATTCGTCATCTAATGTCAGACCATCTAGGGTCAACGAATACCCAATCTTGAGTTTACCTCCTTGGTATTGATAGTGCTTCAAAGGAACCGGAGGGTTTTCTGAATGGCTTTGCCCAGTGCTCCATAATACTTCCATCGCTAATAAAAGGTCATCGATGTTTCGGGCCATAGGGCCATTCGCAATTAGGTGTCGTCCCAGTCGAGGAAGACCTGGCGTTGCTGAATTTCCTCGGTTAGAAAGGGCAGATTCTGTGGTGCGAATACCACACACGCCGCAGAAATGCGCTGGTACGCGAATAGAGCCTCCGGCGTCTGTTCCTAATTCCAA
>RCND010002066.1_pt1 | contig 11252 bp, 12 predicted proteins | sample 2041351 | NCBI WGS metagenome assembly RCND01 (sample SAMN09708230, study PRJNA481090) | Marine sediment metagenome, whole genome shotgun sequencing project. | biome: marine sediment; feature: ocean; material: sediment; isolation source: Sewage treatment plant 12B marine sediment (STP12B) ...
TGGCTTATCTGTTTCTGGACAATGGAAGCGTTGCTTGTCTGGTACTGGCCACGGGTGAAGTCCTTTGGAAAGAGAGGCCCGCCGGCCCCATCTACGGATCCCCTATTTGTGTTGACGGTAACCTGTATTGCATGACCAAGGCGGGGAAGGTGATTGTGATTCGGGCACAATCAACATATGAGTTGCTTGGGATCCATGATTTGGGGGATGAGAGTTTTTCGACTCCAGTTATGTCCAATTCGGGCATGGTTTTCCGTACTTTTACTAAGCTAATGATGCTCAGTAGTTAATTTACCTGAAATTATGAAATCGATAGTACTCCTGGCTCTTATGCTTTCAGTGGCCTCCGTGGTACAGGCCCAATCCAGGGTAGTTCATGGCACCTTAACAGTTTTTGATAGCTACCCTGTACAACATATAGAAATCACTTCAAAGAAGGCAAAAGCAAGCTCTATGTCGGACTCCCTGGGACAGTTTTCCATTGTATGCATGGAAAATGACGTCATCAAAGTCAATCCTACGGCCTTCAAGGCTATGAGAAAAAAGGTTCATGCAGATACCGATTCTGTGCATTTGAATCTCGAGTTCATCGATTCTGAAGAGAACAGAAAAATAGCAGTAGGATATGGTTATATAAGTGAAAAAGACCTGAGCTTTGGTGTAAGCCACATGGAAAATAAGAACGATAGGTTTTGTAGCTACACAAATATTTTCGATTTGATAAGTGGACAGCTCTCCGGGGTTACTGTGGTGGGACGTGATGTCTATGTCAGGGGAGGCACCAATTCATTTTCCCTTTCTACCACTGCACTATACGTAGTCGACGACCAGACCACCAGCAGTATCGCATGGATTCAACCCTGCCAGGTGAAATCCATAAACGTTTTAAAAGATGGCAATGCTGCCGTATATGGATCCCGTGGAGGAAATGGTGTCATATTGATTGAGCTAGTAAATTAACATCCAATCATTTGAGGAGGGAGTAAAAAAAATTTACGAGGGTAAAGCAAGCTGTCTGCATCTTATTACTGAATACAAACTAAAAAACAATAAGATGAAAACTACAGCACTCATAGCAATAATGATAATCATTGCTTCAACCGTACATTCCCAAACCAGGGTAGTCCATGGGAAATTAACAACCTTTGATTCCTTCCCGGTAAAGAATGTCGAAATTACCTCTAAGAAGGCCAAGGCAACCACCATGACTGATGAGTTCGGGCAATTTTCCATTGTATGCCTTGAAAATGATAAAATCAAGGTCAAAGCCAAAGCATTTAAGCCAGTCCAAAAAAAGGTGAATGCTAATACGGAATCACTTACTATGAATCTCCAGTTCATTGATTCAGAAGAAAACAGAGAAATGGCCGTAGGATATGGTTACATCAGTAAAAAGAACCTTAGTTACGCGGTAAGCCATCTGGAACATGAAAATATGGAGTTTTGCAGTTACTCAAATATTTTCGATCTGATACGAGGCCAGTTATCCGGGGTAACAGTAAGAGGAAATGAAATTTATGTGAGGGGAGGACAAAATTCTTTCACTCCCGGTGCCACCATGGCTCTTTATGTGGTTGACAGCCAGCCTACCAGTAGCCTGGATTGGATTCAACCCTGCCAGATAAAATCGATTAACGTTCTTAAAGATAGCAATGCTGCCATTTATGGCGTTCGCGGCAGCAATGGAGTCGTACTGATAGAAACTATGAAGTAAGCTTAAAATTCAGAAGCCGTCTCATAAGTACTATGAGGCGGTTTCTAATTTTGCTATTAATCTTCAAAGCTTTTCCTTCTCAGTAAAACTTTTGAATAGTTTCTTCCTAGCTTATCATCATAGAATTCATAAGACTTTTTCGCCCAGTCCAGGGCAAGATCCGTATTACCCAAGACTTCGTTAGCCACAGCTATATTAAGACAGGCCCTGCCTGCAGTCTTCTGTTTACTATCGTTCGCTAATTCATCCCATATCTCAATAGCCCCTTGCCAGTTAGCCACTTCGGCTCTACGGTATCCTGCCATAAACTGATCTTTTGCCGACCCGCTGGTTCTTTTATACAAATCTCTTCTTACTACATAAAAACCTGGCAGATAGCGTTGAATGTAGGCAATACCAGCTGCATAAGCAGTTTCCGGAAGGGCATTGGGTGGAGGCATCCCTCCATTTAGATCGAAGGTCATATAACTGGTATGCTGGTACTGATCGATTATGGATTTAGAGCCCGGATGATAGAGGCGCCAGTAACACACAACATTCATTTTCACCTGGCTGGGTATGCTTGCTGTAGGTGAACCTGTTGAAATAATCGCAGCTACCTGATTTGTTGCCGCCGACATCAGGAGGTCCGTATTAGAATCAAAAGTTTCAAGCACAAGTAGTGCATCGCATTCTTCGGACTCGCAGATTTTCGCAACCAGGTCCCAATCCAGCAACTCGGGCATTTCGCGGGTCCCCGTGCCATACAATCTCACTTCCTGGGGAATGATCAATTGAGTTCCACCCAACTGTTTGACCCCTTCGTACACACCCTTGATACATTCGTCTGAAGCGAGGCGGTCAGAACCTGCTATTTCACTGGTCGCAATAGCTTCAATAACTTTATCATTTACATCCTTCTCTTCCACAAGGGATCTGTTCACTATTGCAATAAAGTTTACATCATCGGGCATATAGGCCTCTGGTGCCTGTGGAAAATTCAATCTGACATAGCCATACTTGCTGCATCCTGAAAACGCAAGGGCGACAATTAGCAGGTATAAGATTCTTTTTGTCATCATGGTACGCATTTGTTAATGAAAGCTGAATTAACAACACAATGCGTACATATACGAAATTGATGGCAATATGGTTTGGATAGAGCCCTATTTATACTCCTAAAGTGTAATGGTCAGTATATCCCCCTCCTGGCTAAGCTCATACTTCCTCAAAGGATTCTCTGCCGGGCCTTCCAGCACGGAGCCTGATGTGCTGTACACAGATCCGTGACAGGGACATGGCAACTTATTTTCTTGACTATCATAGGATACAACGCAGCCCTGATGAGTGCAAATGTTGGATAGTGCAACGAATCCATCGCCTGTGTTAATGATAATGAGATCCCCTTCTTTTACAAAACCACCTACCGATCCGAGATTGCTGTACTTGTCATCGGTCAGATCAATGGTTAAAATATTGTCATCGGGTGGATTGTTATTATCATCCGGATCTGCCAGGTCATCCTCGCATGAGGTAAAGGCAGCGGGGACTACAAACATTGTCACAGTCCCGGCTGCAATGTTTCTGATCAATTCTCTTCTGTTCATTTGCCAGTGTATCAATCCTTGACCACTTCTACCCCTTTCCAGAAAGCTACCCTGCCCTTGATCCCGTCTGCAAGAGGTCTTGGCTCAGTGTAGTACCAGGCGGCATCCTGATTTGTTAAACCATCCACCTTCAGACTGTAGTAGGAAGCTGTTCCCTTCCAGTGACAAACAGTTTCTGTATCACTCTCCTTCAAAAACTCCTTATTAATCGCCTCGACGGGAAAATAAGCGTTTCCTTCAACGTTTACGATGTCGTCGCTTTCAGCGATGATCTGATTATTCCAAATTGCTTTCATGATTTCATATTTTATCATCAATAGTCGGCCGAAACATAAATTCCTTACAAGGCTTTGCCTTATCTTACTCTAAGTCTTAACTTACCTGCTAATCTTAAATCCAAAGAACCATGAAACAAGGCAGATTTTTTCAAATACTATCATTGTCCATGATATGCGCGTTACTGGCTATTCCCTCAAACTCTTTTGCAGGAGAAAAAACAGATTTTACTGGTGCGTGGGCCCTGAATGAAAGTAAAAGTGATCTGGGTGAGGGTAGAGGATTCGCTGCATTTAAAATTGTTGTGAACCAGGAAGGAAATACCCTGACCATAGAACGCACACGCGCTGGAAGGGATGGAGAGGAGAGGACAAATAGCGAGACATTGACTTTGGATGGCAAAGAGAACATCAATGAGGGCGAAAGAGGGAGCTCTACTTCTGTACTTACCTTGTCCGAAGACGGAAACAGCCTGACCATCAAGTCTAAAAGAGAGTTTAACCGACAGGGTGAAACATTTGAAATGAATAGCACCGAAGTCTGGACACTGGCTGAAGACGGTAAGGTTCTACAAATACAATCTGATATTTCCTCCTCCAGAGGCGAGCGTTCAGCCACCCTGGTCTATGACAAAAAATAGATTCTTGCGAAAAATGGGGAAGCGTTTGAGCTACTCCCTGACAATCTTTAGGGCCAGTTCCCCATCGGGAATCTCAACATCGATTGTAAGGACACCATCACTGGATTGTATCACGACCGGACTGGTATATGAACCCGTAATGGTGTTCAGCATTTGAACCTGAAAATTACCATCACCTGTCTTTATTTGCAGTGAGGTATGCTCCGTGCCAATGGCTCTCAGATAGATAGCATAGGAGCCATCGATATCTGAAAGAACATAGGGAATTAATCCCGGTGAGCTAAGAACGCAGCTTTGGTCCGGACCTAGTTTCGGCAAATCAAAATCATGCAGGAATTCACTCAATATCTTCAGCTGAAAGCGGAGTGCTTTACTTCCTCCACCCGGGGCATTGTTTTCACCTAATCCATCTTCATTGCCAACAAAAAAGGAGTAATCCAGGCTATTGAACAGGCCTCCACCACTGATCATAAACTGCCAGGCCTGCCTTCTGTAAACCTGATCGCCGGATCCTGCGAATCCCGATTCATCAAATCCCAGGACCTTATTATAGTGATAGTTCCATGCTGCTGCCTCGGGCCAGGCATAATGAAAATTAATGATTGAGATATGATCGCTCACTTCCGGAATGGGAGCCCTGAAGTTAGTGTAGTTTTGTGCGATCAAATGCTTCTTTGTAAGCTCCCCTTCTTGCTCTGCAATCACAGAAGCTATTTCCTCCTGCCAGGCCATGGAAGCCTCATCGGCAAAGTCGGCTTTATACGACCAGTCACCAATTTTCAAATTCTCCCTATTTACAATATTGTATACAGGCACCGCATGATCGGACCAGGGTTCGTTTTGTATTTCGAAGAAAAAGTTGTCCCATTCATTCAACTCATTCACCATTTTACGTACAAAACTTTTCTGGTGAGAGAGTAGCTCTCCATTGTTTAAGGTCTGTGCGTCAAACCGGGTCACATCACTAGTAAGATTGATATTATTTGCCGCATTCTGGGGACATATATCCCAGTGTTCATCGCGGTAGATGGAGGAAAACAGGGTGACTTCCACGATGATCCCATACTCCTCCGCTACTGCCATAAAATTTTTTAGCCGCTCGAAATAGGCTTCATTCCATGCTGAAAGATCGTACTTCCAATTTCCGCTCAAACCATCCACAACAATACCCCAGGGTGTAATAATGCTCCTCTTTTTTGGAGCCAGGGTATTATTTTGAATGCCAAAACTCTCTCCCTCTATTTCAAAATAGGAGCCTGTAAAGATTCGCGTGTAATTCATCCCGTCTTCGGATAGAGATTTCAGATAAGTTCGATAGTCGAAGTCGAAGTTAAGAACAGCTCCGTAATGTTCCGCGGAGGTAATTAATGCAAGAGGCTTCCCTTGATACAAAAAATAATGCGGGTTTTCAGGATGCAGTTGAATGGGGCCGGCTGCTGGCAACTCAACTTTTGTTGGAGTTTCACTCACATTACATGCCGCCATCAGGATGGCCATTACAAAAACGAACGATGTATTCTTCATTTCCAAAAGATTTGTTAGCCGAAGTTACGACATGTGGAATTTTTTCCAAGTAAATGATTTTCCTAACTTGAGGTATTAATACATGAACCTTAATCAGTAACATGGCCTATCAACCCATAGAGAATTATGCGATCATAGGAAACATGCGATCGGCTGCCCTTGTTGGCCTGAATGGATCCATTGACTGGTTCTGTTTTCCCCATTTTGATTCGCCAAGTTTGTTTGCCTCCATCCTGGATGATGGTAAAGGTGGGCATTTCAAGATTGCTCCTGTAATAACTGACAGTAAAAGCAAACAACATTACTGGCCCGATACCAATGTATTGATCACAAGATTTTACAATGCTGAAGGCATTGTGGAGATCACAGATTATATGCCTGTTGGCTCCGATATTGTCAATGAGTTTGATTACCGGATCGTCAGGCGGGTAAAGGGCATCCACGGCAGGATGAGGATGAAGCTGGAGTGTTATCCTGCTTTTAATTATGCCCTTGAGAAGCACAATACCACCCTGTCCGATAGGGGAGCCTCCTTTCACACACCCAAGCTGAGCATGGGCCTTGCAAGTACCATCCCTCTTCAAAAAAATGACCAGGGTACATTTGTCGAATTTGAGATTGTCGAGGAGGGAGAAACCGCTGTATTTGTGCTGCATAAGATCCAAAAGGGTGAGGGATGTACCATCTCTTATTCGTCCACCCAGGCCGAAAGCAGGTTCAGGAATACCATCGATTACTGGAGAAACTGGCTCTCCAAATCGAACTACAAGGGGCGATGGCGTGAGATGGTTCACCGCTCGGCACTAATTCTGAAACTTCTGACTTTTGAGCCCACCGGGGCCATTGTTGCCGCTCCAACCTGCAGTCTGCCCGAAGGCATTGGAGGAGTCAGAAACTGGGACTACAGGTATACCTGGATAAGGGATGCAGCATTTACCGTCTATGCTTTCCTCAGGATCGGATTTACAGAGGAAGCCACCAATTTTATGAAATGGGTGGTGGAACGATCAAGTGAGGATGATTCCGGGTACCTGCAGATTATGTATGGCATTGACGGGCGGCATGAACTGACCGAAATAAACCTGGATCACCTGGAAGGATACATGGGATCTTCCCCGGTCCGCATTGGTAACGGAGCCTACGACCAGCTGCAGCTCGATATATATGGGGAGCTGCTTGATTCTGTGTACCTCTTTGATAAGCATGTAAGGCCGATCTCTTTCTCTGGATGGAAACATATCTACAAACATGTCAATTGGATCAGTAAAAACTGGAATTCAACAGATGAGGGTATCTGGGAAGTCAGGGGTGGGCAACAACATTTTGTTTACTCCAAGGTGATGGCCTGGGTAGCCCTTGACCGGGCCATCCGCCTGGCCACCAAAAGGTCCTTTCCTGCCGATCTGAATGAATTGCACCGGATAAGGGATAAAATTTTCCTGGAGGTAATTGAAAAGGGATGGAACAAGGAGAAACAAATCTTTGAACAGTATTATGGGAGTGGCACCCTGGATGCCTCGAACCTCATGATGCCACTGGTGTTTTTTATGTCGCCTTATGATCCGATGATGGAAAAGACCATCAATGCCATAATGCAACCTCCACACAAGGGTGGGCTTTTATCAAACAGCCTGGTTTACCGCTATAATGTCAACGAGGTGAATGATGGGCTTTCGGGCGACGAAGGAACCTTTAACATTTGCACTTTCTGGTTGGTGGAGGCCCTCACTAGGGCAGGTAAGGTGGACCCGGAAAAGCTTGAAAGAGCCAGGCTGATATTTGAGCAGATGCTTGGCTATGCAAATCATGTGGGCATGTACTCCGAGCAAATTGGTCTCAGCGGAGAAGCCCTGGGAAACACACCTCAGGCTTTTACCCACCTGGCTCTTATCAGTGCAGCTTATAATCTGGACCGGGCATTAGACTAAGTCTGATTATCCACAATTGTCAGGTTATCCGGTAGCTCGTAGTTCCAAAGTTTCATGGCAAATCCGAGCTTGTTTAACACCCTGTCTAATTCTTGTTTCTCCATGGTATAGGCATCACTGCTAAAACTGTCAATTGTATCCAGATACTCCTGGAAAACAGGCTTAAGTTCCTGAAACCTGGCGAAACCAAATTTGTCATAAATGTGCCCGATTTCTTCCAAGGGATTTTCCAACAGGGTCTCAAACCGCACTTCAGTAATTCTATTTGAATTTAAACTTTCATTATCATAGAGATAATCCTCAATCAGCTTCACATATACCTCCAGGATCATGTCTGAGATACCTTCAAGGGGGAATTTTTCAAGGTTAAGCAATGGAAACCACTGTTCAAAAAATTTCTTCGTAGACAAGTAGACAATCACCGGATTTCTGACAATATAAATGAAATTTGCTTCAGGAAATATCTCCAGCAAATTCAACATTCTTCCTGTATTGACGGGGTTTTTTAGTATAACTCGACTTCCACCGGTATTTATCAGGGCCTTTATAATAAAGCGCTTATATGTCAGCTTCCAATCATCTATCTCATTTTCAGATAAGGATTCAAATCTGATATATTTACTGTACAAGGAGCGATAGGATGAAGGGAAGTAGAAAAAGTGGTAGTAGGATTGATGGGTTATATTGCTGAGGGCATATTCATCCTCCTGGGGAAGATTAACCGACATTTTCATGCCATCTCCGGGTCTTTTATTCGGCATAAAAATTCTCATGAAAGTCTTAAATATCCAGGTGCTTTTCAGGTTATTTGGAAAAACAGAATGATAAGTTGTCGAATAAGCTGTGACTGGGTCCTGGCTTAATATATTATGGAGATAGGTGGTACCACTTCGCCAGTGACCGATAATAAACAGGGGAGGTTCTTCAAAAACGAATTTTCTTACTTTATTTCTGAAGGTCAGATAATCAATCCAATGAAAGGCTGAGCAAATGGAAAGCAGCAAACCAGAAATTACTACTTTAATATAGTGCTTGGGGTGAACATGATTTCCCTTTAGTACTTTACAGTAGGTTGGCCAGGTTGATCCAACAAGAGGTGAAATTAATGGGAGTTTGAAATCCGACATTTGTACAGCTCAATCAATTATCTTTACCATTGGTTCTACTCTGGAAGATCTTCTTTCTTATTGACCCCAATGGGTATTTTCACGTAGAGGTATACTGAAGAGTTCTTGATAGTCATATCAGGAATTTTGCTAACGTTTAAAAGCCCGTAATAGTAATTTATCCCGATGGCTGTACTTTTCGTCTTTTTTCGAAATTTATACCCAAACCCTCCCAGGAGGCCCAGGTCAAAACGCGTATAATCTTCACGTACATCTCGCTTATAATCCACTTCTCCCGAAATTGCAGGATCGTCCAGGTGAAAGTAATCATTGACCTTGGACCGAAGACCCAGTTGTAATCCCCCCTCCAGGTAAAACCGATTATAAAACCTTTGATGCCACATGATCGGCACATGAAAATAACTCAATTTCGTGGTCAATTCAGCCTCTTCAAACACATCATCAAACTCCGGGTCTCCTAAGAGGTAGGTGGGCATTCCTCTGGCTCCAACATTGGATTTTACAAGTACACCGGTAGTGAGATAAGAAGTTTCAAACATATTAATATGAAAATAGAATCCAAGATTGAAATTATTCAAGCCAGTGGATTCATCAACATCGAGCCAATATGATCTGTTTAATCCTCCCACCAGACCAAATTCAATTTTCTCTGAGTTAAGTGCATCTCCTAAAAACAGGGAAATAAGTATCTGGGCTTTTGAAGTTGTGGAAAGGCTTATTAACAGGATAATAAGGCAAAGTCTTGTTATAGTCTTCATCCAGGTAATTTAAGTGTTAAATCAGTATATCTCACAAAACTTAATACGCAATCTGAGCTTATGAAGAGACCTTACTAAATTAGTAAATTATTAAGAACCAGATCCTCATCCAGCATGCTGGAAAAAATTAATATCGTCTGGAGTTTGTATATATTTAAAAAGCATAAATATCACTCTTATGAAATCCCAATAAACACCGCAACAATTTATTTTTAGCTTTGTTAATATTCCAAATACGACACATGAAAACAAAAATCGTCATCATCATCGTACTAGCAGTGTTACTGATCATCTTCGTTCTTCAAAACACTGAAATTGTAATTGTAAATTTCTGGTTCTGGGATCTTAGCTTACCCAGGGCACTCTTATTGTTCGTAACCTTCGCAATTGGACTGATTATCGGACTGATTGTCCCGTCTGCTCAAAAGTCTTCCCCTGCGAACAAAGAGCAGATTGAAGAATAAAACCCCTGTTTTCAAATCCCGGCTGCAATACATTGAATTCAACCCGACCTGGACTGTACCTCGTTCAATCACTGTAAAAGAGATGATCCCAAAAATAAAGAAGGATCATAACTACCTTACTGACCGAAACATGGTTTTGCTGGACGCATCGGGAAAGATAGTGCCCATGTCTTCGGTAGATTTTTCTGCCATATCTTCCAATAACTTCCCCTATACCATCAGACAGGAACCAGGACCCGGGAATGCACTTGGGGAGGTTAAATTCATATTTCCGAATCAATATGCCGTATACCTGCACGATACACCCTCAAAATATTTGATTGATAAGGCCAAGCGCTCTTTCAGTCATGGCTGTATCCGACCGCAGTTGGTATAGCATGTTCTGACATCAATACAAAAACCAATATATGGTAAATAGTGCCCATTGAATTGCTTAAACGATACAGTCATCGCAATTATTTTGCCAGACACTATGTTCTCAACTAAAGACCAACTCCAAATCCCAGACTAAAAAAGGGCTCCCAGCTGCCATACGGCGAATTGCTGTCTTGCAGCACATCAAATAAGACCTGGGCATTCAACCAGACAGCTCCACCTAAATTTTGGCGGTATCCCGCACCCACAAATACAAATGGAACTGATGTTCGACTTGATTCACCCTGACCATAATAAAGATCATAACTCATTTGAGAGTATTCAGCATGTAAATATAGTGGTGGAATGATGCGGAAACGTGCAAAAAGGCTGCCACCATAGTTGGAGGTTGTGTAGGTTTCATCATATGTTTTATCAGATATATACTGGTAGAGGAACTTTACACCCACCGAAAATTTTGGTGTGAGATTGTAACCAACCAAAGGGTAAATACCCACCATTGTGTAATTCCCGAATGAGGCCCCTAGGTTACCTCCATAGAAAAATTTCTGCTGATTGTTAGGTTTTGCCTTCACAGGTGGTGCAGGCTGATCAACCTCCTCAACATGCTGAGTGGTATCTGCTTCCTGCGCAATTAAACTTACTGGCACTGTTCCAATTAAAAAGAACAATATGAAAAAAGGGACAAGTCGTTTCATAGTTTATGATATTTTAAGAATAATGATTTGTAATCAAATTACGATTAACTGTTTTCTTAAACAAGTTCAAGTTTTACTATTTTGATTCATTCTACATTTGTAACATACAAACTGTATGATTGTTGCAAAAAGGAGATTCTATTATGAAAAATATATTGACAT